>Ga0214917_10002629_pt1 | contig 21590 bp, 1 predicted proteins | sample LL_1208_BB_MetaG_FD_177983 | JGI IMG/M metagenome (GOLD analysis project Ga0214917, IMG submission 177983) | Freshwater microbial communities from Lake Lanier, Atlanta, Georgia, United States - LL_1208_BB | ecosystem: Environmental > Aquatic > Freshwater > Lake | place: USA: Georgia | collected...
ACTATTAGTGCAACTTAAACCACTATAACTACCACCTGTGGCGATACCGCTAATACTAGTGCCGTCAAACAAAGCAACCGTGCAGGTATTAGCAGAACAAGAGCCAACATTTACTGTGCCACCAGTTGATGCAGAGCAAATAATAGTTCCTGCTGTGGCTGTTGGTGTGTTATAGCCTTTATTGCAAGTGAAAGAGTTACTAAATGGATTGTATACTGTTGCAGGAGATTGGGCAGTTGCAATTGAAGGAGCTCCGATATTGGTTGTGCCATTTGTGATAATAGGGCTACAACTATTAGCAGTGCAAGAGCCGATTTCAACATTTGAAGCGGTGCAAATTATATTTCCGTTGCATTTAGAGCTATCAAGAGTTTTGGTGTAGCCAGTGCTACAAGTTAAAGCTACATTATTGAATATTGTGTTACAGTTGGTGCCAGTTGTGGTAGCCAAAGATCCAAATCCGTTTCCTATGGTTGCATTGCAAGTTTTAGGGTTACAGGTGGCAATTGTGGTTGTTGATGATGTGGTTACACATCTTAAAATATCGTTAGCTCCCGAAATAAGGCAAGCCCCAGTTGTTTCGGTGCCGTTGCAAACATTTTTACTAGGAGAATCGTATCCAGAATTGCAACTAATTGTTATTGTATTGCCAGTAGATTGAGTGCCGCTTACACCGCCGTTTGCAACATTGATATTGCAAGAATTGGCAGTGCAGTTGCCTGTTGCTGTGGCGGTTCCGCCATAAGATAGGCAGTTAGCGGTAAAGGTTCCTGCATAGCCAGGGATATTGCAGGCTATAGACTCGCTATTAGCAAAGCTTCTTTGATTAATGTTGTAACCTGTTGGGAGTGGGTTTAAAGTAGAGCAAACTTTATTGATATTCCATTTATTTGCTAAATAGTTAAATACATTAAGTCTTTCGGTATCGGTAAGGGCGGTATTATAAACAATTATCTCAGATATTTTGCCTTTAAATTGGTTGGTGGTAGAATTGTAAGAGCCAATAAATAAATCTCCCAAAATATCATTGATGCTGTCGTTTGCTGATGTTAATTTTGTAACTTCTACAGCATTTTGATGAGAAACAAGTGTGCTAATATTTTTAGTAAATGACAATATAGCAGGATTGGTGCTATAAAAACCATTTTGAAGTAATGGATTACTGCCGAAATAAAAATCTAAACTACCTTTGTTGTAGGAATTAATATAAACTGGTTTGCTTTGATTATACCAAGAAAAACTGGTGCCGATTTCTGAGGTTGTGTTATCGGATTTTTGCACAATAAATATGGTGGCTTTATTGCTATCAAATAAAGATGAGCGAGAAGTATTTATTGCTTGCATAGAGTTGTTGCCTACAAAAGATAGGGCAGGTTGATTGCTTAAACTGGTTATGCCAGCAGTTAAATACTGAATTTGATTGCTATTGACTGGTGTGAAATTAATTTGATTGCCTCTTTGATTTAGATCTTGCCATTTAGTTATATTGGTTTGGTTGGTAATGGTTTTTAAGCCAAAAGATGGTTTTAAGTTATCTTTAGTTTCAAGCCACATCGTTAAACTATTTATGCCAGTTGATGGCAAAGGAGGAGTGCATCCTTTTAAAGTTAAGCCGTTTTCATTGCAGGTATAGCTTATGGTACCTTGATTATAACCAGTAGAACAAGCGATGTTTGGAGATATGGTTGCAGTGTTGGTTGCAGTATTATTTAGTATTAAACTATTTATTGAAGTAGAGAATTTATAAGCTCCATAACCAATAATTGAGCCACCGTTAGTTGCAGAAGTTACTTTGCAATTGCATCCGTTGGTTATGGTGGTGGTTGCATCGGCATTGCAAACATAATTAAAGCTTCCAGTATTAAAATCGCTATTTGCATCGGTTGGGCAAGATTGTGTGCCAGAGGCTGAAAATATTTGGTTGTAACCATAGCCAGTATAAGAGCAATTATTGGCAATGCAACCAGAAGAAAGGGTTATTGTAGAGTTATTTGTTAAGCAAGCTAAATTACCAGCAATGCTTGGTTTAGAGTAGCCAGTATTGCAAGTTAAACTACCTGGGGTGGTGTCGGTTAAAATATCGTTTATAAGAGTATTATGGCTATATGTTTTAGTGCTAGTAGTTCCGTTGCTAATTGCTATTGTGCATTGATTTATAACACAAGAGCCACCAGTGATTTTGCCAAGAGCATCATCTGAGCAGTCGGCAATTAGGGTAGAATTACCTGTGGTATAAGAAGGAGAATAGCCGTTAGCACAATAAACTTGTGTGTTATGAGTAAGTGTAGTTGTTGAGCTACCACTTGTTTGCACTACATTATTTACAGAGCAAGTTTTTGGTATGCATCTTGCAAATTTATAGTTTTGATTGGTGGTTTGACATTGCCATAAATTTGGCAATGTTGGTGTTGTATAAAGAGCAGAGCTTTTAATGTAACCAGCACCGCAATTAAGATTATTATAGGCGGTTGAAAGTTGAGATTCGGTAAAGTTGGTTATTATTTGTTGAGTAATTTGTGCATCAAAGCCAGCTGTAGTTCCAATATTTGCTAAAGCAGTTTCGCTTGCATTAAATAAAACAGCATTGCAAATATTAGGATTGCAACCACTTAAAGTAAGAGTGCCGTTTTGGCAAGTATAAACTGCTGTGCCGTTGTAATTAGGGCTGCAAACTATATTTGCATTTGAAGTAGAATTGTGAGCAAGAGAAAGTGTAGATGCAGAACTATTTTGATAAGCAACAGATGAAGTAATAATTCCGCTTGGCACTTGGCAATTATTATAACATCTGCCAAAAATATATTTGGTGTTAACGGTAGAGCAAACAAAAGGTGTGGTTGGATAGTTCGCAAAAACTTTGGTTTGATTGGCATTACAGTTTAAATTACTATAAACCGTAGCAAAATCACTTGTTTGCATTGTAGTGTTGATATTGGCGGTTTTAATATCGTTTGCACTATCAGCTTCTTTTAATACTGCTAAGCAAGTGTTGGTATTACAACCAGATAGAGTAGCCGAAACATTAGCATTGTTAGGATTATTGCAAATATAACTTGGAGTGCCGTTATAACCAGTGGCACAAGCTGTTGGAGCAGAAAAATTACCAGAGCCATGGTTAGCAGTGCTCGGTAAATTAATGTAAGCAGAATTATTATTTACAGAGCAGGTGTTGATTATGCAATCGCCAATACTGATATTAGTACTAGCACTGCTACAAACAAATATATCATTTACACAATTAGTAATTGCAGGTTTATGATAACCGCTATTGCAAGTGAGAGAAGTGATAATTGTGCTACAAGCATCGCCAGTTTTAGCTGATGTTGTGTTGCTACTATTGGTTAAATTTGCAGTGCAGGTGTTTGGAGTGCAAGAACCAATTTCTACCTCATTAGATAGGCAAATAACTTTATCGTTAGCACCGCAATTATGGGTTTTGCTATAACCAGCAGGGCAAACAAGAGTAGAGTTTGCGATTGTGCTAGAGCAACTGCTACCACTGGCAATATTGGTTAAACTACCGCTACCGCCGAAAACTTTTACACTACAAGTTTTGGCAGAACAAGAGCCAATAATATGATCGGAGCCTAAGCATTTTAGGGTTTTATAACCAGAAGCTTCATTAATCACACAAGAATTTGAGCTACTTTCGGTGCAAGTTTCAAAAGTGAGATTTTCATAGCCTAAATTACAACTTGCAGATATTGCATCAAAAGTTTTAGTTGGGGCTGGTTGATTAATGGTGCCATTAGTAATTGTTGGAGAGCACAAAGTAGGAGTGCAAGTGTTGTTGATAGTGGCGGTGGAATCGGCATTACAAATATAAGTTGCCGATCCACTATAGCCAGCAATACAGTTTATGGTGCCAGATCCAGAAGTTCCTATAAGGCCAATATAACCATAACCAGAAGGGACATTGCAATTATTGTTAGCTACACAACTACCGCCAGTAATACTAGGGGTTGTGCTTCCGCAATTAGCTGTAAGTGCAGTAAATGATCCTGTGTATTGTGGGCTATAACCACTACCACAATATACTTGTTGATTATGCACAACACTAGCACCACCAGCACTATTTACTACACCAGTAATTTGGCAAGTTTTTGGAGAACAGCTACCAATTGTAAAGCTTGAATTATTGGCAGGGCAGTTCATTTTATAGTTGCCAGCATCAACACTATAGCAAGGTTTATTATAATCTGGGTTGGTGTTGCAATTAGGAAAATCTAAATCGCTAAATGCAGGGTTTTGATAGCCTTCGCTACAAGTAAATTGAGTACTAGAAATATTATCGCCAGTAGAAATGTTGATGCTATTAGCATTTTGTATTGATACTGAGCAGGTTTTAGCTTGGCAAGTAGCTATAGAAGGTAGAGTATTATTGGTTAAAGTTGTTAGGCAAATTAAGTTTTCATCGACTGGAGTTGTTGGTTTATTATAGCCACGATTACAAGATAAATTGTTAAACACCTCTAATTTACTTGCACCTGTAGAGGTTAAGATGGTATTACCATTTACCATATTAGCAAAGCAAAAGTTAATAGTGCAAGTGGCAGTGCTAGATGAAGGAGTATAATTTAAGCTACCAGCTTGGTTATCATTAGGGCATTGTGCTATAAATGGACCATCAATTCTTGTAAGTGGGTTGTAAGATTTTTTGTAGCTATAGCCATTGATACAATAAGCATTTTGGTTGTGAGTAAGGTTGCTGGTGTTTGCTTGATTAATAGTATTATTAGCATTAGAAACAGAGCAGTTATTAACAAGGCAAGAGCCTAAATTAAAATTATCTGTGGTGTTGGTGCATATAAAATTATCGGTTTTACTTGAGCTAGCTGGTTTACGATAGCCAAAATTACAACCTAACTGATAAGTAAAAGTAGCAAAAGCATTATCGTTAGTTTTTACAAAAACAGTGTTGCCGTTAGTTAAACTTGCTTGGCAGGTTGTAGCAGAACAAGAGCCAGTAATAGTTGCTTCACCATTTGCTCTGCAAGTATAACTGATACTTCCAGTGTAGCCAGTGGCATCACAATTTACACTACCGCTACCAGAAACTGTTTTTTCGCCATTTATACCTGCTATGCCACTAATTTGGCAAGTTTTAATGCAAGAGCCAATCACCACAGTATCGCCATTGTTGGCACAATTAAGGGTTAAGTTTAAAGTTGGTTTGGTATAGCCAGCATTACAAGATAAATTTAATAAATCACTATAATTAGTGCCATGATTATAAGAAGCAGTGGTTGTAGAACCGTTATAAAGCCTTGCTTGGCATTGATTAAGCACACAGCTACCACTTGCAGTGCCGTTATTACAAGTAGCAGAGCCGTTATAGTTGCTAGCACAAGGGATAGTTGCTTGATGGTTGTAGTTGCCTGCCACATACTGCGGAGTGGCTGAGGTGATGGTGCAAGAATTTTGGCACTCTGCTGGGGTTGGTATGGCAGAGCAGTAATTAGTGATACCCCACTTAGCTTTGAGGTAGTTTTCTACTGCGGTTCGTTGGTTATCAGATAATGCTTCTTTGTAGATTATTACTTCACCGATTTTGCCGTCGGGAGTATAGCCATTCAAGAAATCAAGACCACCAATTGTTAATCTTGCCGCACCTGATATGGTTCCAGTAGCAGTGTTTATTGATTTAAAAGGAATTGAATTTATATATATACTCATATTGCTAGCATTTTTAGCAAAGGTATGGATTTGTAAACTTCTGTAATCTGGAGAACTATTTATATAATCTCCTAGTTTTGTAGTGCCTGGGTAACAACATATACCAAAATCAAAAATATGGGCAATATGAGATCCGAATCTAGTGCTAGATTGCCAGAAAAAGGCAGAAGAATAACTTTCGCCATAATTAGTAGCAACTGTAGATTTAGCATCATTATTTTTTATTTGCACTACAAAAACTGTTGATCTATCAAAGCTAGTAGGTGAATTAGTAGAAGAAGAGGCTATATCGCCAGCTGAAATAAGTTTATCATTGCTGTCGGTGAGACTGTTAGTGCTTCTTAAGTATGTATTATTTGCATTATTAAAAACAATCATTTTATTTGTGTTGTCATAAGTTGGCGCAGTGCTAAACGGTCTAAATACCGTAGCAATGCTACCAAGATTGTTCCAGCTAGAAATTGCATTGCCATCTGATTTTACTGAGCCAAAACTGGCAATTGGGTTATCTTTAGATTCTATCCATATTACTGGAGTGAGTTGATCATCGCCACTCAATACAGTACTAGGATAGCAACCACTCAAAGCCAGAGTGCCGTTATCGCAAGTATATTGCGGAGTGCCACTGTAATTAGTGTTACAAGAAATACCAGTAGCTGGGCTTAGTGTAGATGCTTGATTTAGGGATGCTTGGTTGCTGTTGTTGTTTAATTTGTAAGAACCCCAGTTGGTAATGGTGCCGTTGATATTATTAGAGCCTGCAATGCAAGATGTATCAATTTGACACACACCAATTTGCACATTGCTACCATTTGTGGCACAATTTAAATTGCCTGCAAGGGTTGTTGGCTTAACATAACCGCTATTGCAAGATAAGTTTGGTAAAATAGTGCTTAAAGGTGTGTTGTGATCATACAAAGCTGTGGTGGTAGTGCCATTTTGTAAAGATGCTTTGCATTTATTTATTGAGCAGTTATCTAGTGTTATTGCGGTTGTAGATCCATCTGTGTTGATGTTGTTGCAACTGTAAGATTTGGCAGGGCCGTTATAATTAGTGGCACAAGTTATATCAGAAGAAGTTTGATTGTAATTTAAAACTATTGGTGAATCAATATTGTAGCCAGTTGTAGGGTTGATTTGGCAAATATTAATACTACAATGATTTGGAACAATGTTAACAACACTGCTGTTTAAGTTAGTGTTTTGGCAATTATAAATGTTGCTGTTGGAGTTTTTATAATAGCCAGTGGCACAAGTAATTGAGCTTGAAGAGGTATTGTGATTGATATCAATAATGCTAGCAATATCATAGCCAATTGTTGGGTTTATTTGGCATTTGTTTAAAGAGCAACCGCTTAAAGCAAGAGTACCATCGCTATTGCAAGTATAGGCTGGGGTTCCGCCATAACCATTTTGATTATCGCAAATAATGTTGTTGCTGGCAATAGAGATGGCACTTGTGTTGTAGTTTAAATTTACTTGGTTGCTATTATTGTTTAACCTATATCCAGAAAAACCGCTAGGATTATTTATTACTCCATTTGTAAGGCTTGCAGAAGCAGTGCAAACTACATTAGAACAACCGCCACTAAAACTTATTACTCCTGCTAAACAACTTGCTTGCACCGATCCGCTATAACCAGCTTTACAAGAGTAGTTTTTAGGAGTGCCAGAAATTACCGAGTTATCGGCTTGTAAAATAATATTTAAAATATTTGCAGTACTTGCAGAAACATTGCAAGCTACTGGGGTGCAACTACCAGTAATATTTGCTTCTCCACCGTTAGCATTGCAACTATAAGTAATGCTACCAGTATAGCCAGCATTGCAATTAATAACTCCAGAACCAGTAATATTATTAACTGCATCATAACCAACTCCAGCAGAAATATTGCAAGTATTTTGAGTGCAAGAGCCGATTGTAATATTACGATTGGCTACCGAGCAGTTTAAAGTTGCACAATTTGCCTCGCTAGGTTTTGTATAGCCAGTAGGGCAGGTGAGTGTTGCTAAAATAGTTTGACAAGAAGTATTATGATTTTGTGTGGTATTGTTGTTGCCATTAGTAAGTGAAACTACACAGCTATTTGGTGAGCAACTACCGATATTAGTATTGCTTAAATAACCATTGCAAGCTAAAGTGCCAGTAAGGCTTGTTGGCTTGTAATAACCGCTGTTGCAAGATATGTCGGTAAAGCCAAGCAGATTATTTAAAGATTGCCCAGTTTCATAAGTTTGAGAGCTTTGGTTGCCGTTAGTTAAATTAACATAGCATCTATTTTTGATGCAAGTTCCACCGTTTAAAACTCCTGCTCCACCGCCAGTGCAGAATGCTTTTAGATTATCAGAAGTTGCGGTATAACCATTTGCACAATAAACTTGTGAGTTATGGTTTAGAATAGTGTTGGTGCCACTAGCGGTATTAACTACATTTGGAATTGTGCAGGTTAAATTAGAGCAACTACCTACAACAAAAGTTTGGTTACCGTTAGCACAATTTAATTTACCAGTATCAAGACAGGCATCATTTGCACCAGCTGAATTACAATTAGCTATAGTTGAAACAGGGTTTTGATAACCATCATTACAAGTAAGATTGGCAAAATTAGTATTATAATCAGAGCCAGTTTGTAAGCCAGAAATAGTTGAGCCATTTGTAATAGAAATAGAGCAGGTTTTTGGTATGCAGTTGCCTAATATTTTTTCTGCACTAGTGCTTTCGCAAATTGCAAAACCAGTAAGTGTTGTTGATAAAGGCTTGCTATAACCTTTATTACAGGTGAGGTTATTGAAAATATCAATATAAGAATCGGTAGTTTTGATAGATGAGTTAGATGAACCATTGGTAAGTTTAGCTGTGCAGATAGTTGGGTTGCAGGTTATGCCACCTGCTAAACTACCAGCATTATTATGGCTTGGGCAGTTGGCTATTAAATTACCAGCAGAGCTCGGGCTGTAGCCAGTATCACAACTTACAACAGATCCATGATCAACAGGGTTATTGGCAATATTTGCAATGGTGCAAGAATTTACTAAACAATCTGCGATAGATGTTTCGCCAGATGAGGCACAAACCAGATTACCATTTGCATCACAATTACCATTATCATTAGAAAAGCTTGTTGGCTTGCGATAGCCATTGTTGCAAGTGAGGCCGTTAAATATGGTGCTACACTTACTGCCTGTTATTTGATTTAATGAAGTAGAGCCGTTGGTAAGTTTAACATTGCAGGTTGCTAATTGGCAACTGCCAATTTCTACCGAAGGTGCAGAACAAATTAAGTTACCGCTAGCATCGCAATTGGTTGTAGAAGTTTGTTTAACATAACCAGATGGGCATTGCAGTGTTTGTAGAATTGTATTACAACTATTACCGCTTGCTAGACTGCTTGCGGTATTAAAGCCGGCTATTCCGCCAGTTAAAGTAGCAGAGCAACTATTGGGAGTGCAACTGCTAATTATCACAGCATTGCCAGTGCTATTGCAATAATAACTCACACTACCATTATAGCCATTACCACAATTTATAGTGCCATCACCGCTTGCCGAAACTAAGCCAGTATAACCAATTCCACTAGGCACCCCAGAGTTGCAGGTATTAGCAGTGCAGGTGCCAGAAATATTGTTAGCCACACCGCTTATGCTACAAGTATAGGTTATTGGCCCGCCACTATAACCATTGCGACAAGCAACAGAGCCATTTCCAGTTGTAGAATCTCCATATTGGATGCCAGCATTGTAGCTTCCAGAAATAACAGGGCAGGTATAAATTCCCCATTTTGTTTTTAGGTAGTTTTCAACTGCGGTTCGTTCATCACCGATAAGAGCCCCTTTGTAAACCAATACTTCGGCAATGTTGCCTAAGAAGCTATTTTGACCACTTCCATAACCTCTGGCTATTGTTAAGGTACCATTTGTTGTTGTGCTTAATGTGTAAGTAGGGCTTCCGTAACTTGCTTGTAAGGTTAAATTTGTGCCGTTTTGATATAAATTAGGTATTTCATTGGTAGATTTTACATAAGATAAAATTGTTGGATTATTATTATAATTATAGCTGTATGTTCTGTAATAACCTGAAAATCTTAATATTGATTGTGTAAAGTTTCCTTGGAAATCTCCCATAAATTGATTACCCCAACCTCCTCCCCACCAAGCAAAATTAGATGTTCTATCTAATTGTTGATTTGCTTTTTGTACAATAAAAAGAGTTACTTCTTGACCATCAGTAGATGAATCTACTAATGTATCTATTTTAATAGCTGCACTGTTATTTAAAAATCCTTGTAAATAGCCATCTTCGGCTCCGCCATTAAAATTTATTGCTGGAATGTTGTTTATACCATTAGTAATGTATTTTATTTTGTTAGAACCAATTGGTCTAAACTCAAAAGGGGTAGAATTTTCTTTTAAATCTTTCCAAACTAGCACATTTTCGTTATTGTTTAAAATTTTGCCAAAAGAGGCGATGGTATTGTCTTTGCTTTCGAGCCATAAACTAATTTTATTAGTATCTGGCACTGGCGGTAAGCAACCTTGTAATTTTAAATTAAAATTAGCATCGCAAGTATAGGCAGGTGTTCCAACATAACCATCGCTACAAACTATATTATAGTAAGGTGCTATGGTGGTTTTGGTTGAAGCTGTCGGTAGTGTGGTAGAAGAATTACCTGGTGTGAATTTATAAGCTCCATAGCCAGAAATTTTACCGCCAGCAGTAGCCGAAGAAACCGAACAACTGGTTATCTGAACACAGCTACCGCCAGAAATAAAAGCAGTGCCACCATTAATTGGGCAAGTTGCCTGCAAAGAAATAGAGCCAGAACTATAATTAGGAGCATAGCCAGGAGCACAATAAACAGTAGTATTGTGAGTGAGGGTAGGGTTATTGATACCAAGACTATTAGATATATTTGATTCAGTGCAGGTGTTTAGTTGGCAAGGATTGTTAAAGGTTGCAGCACCAGCATTGCAAGAAACGGTTGGTGAGCCGTTATAGCCAGTGTTGCAAGTTAAAGTGCTAGAAGTTCTACCGCTTAAAACAAACAAATCATTAGCCAAATTGATGTTATTAGTGTTTGCTTGGCTTGGAGTAATGATGCAATTATTTGGAATGCAAGAGCCAACAATAGTTGCTTGCCCGCCATAATTTTGACAATTTACTTGCACCGAGCTATTGTAACCAATAGTATCGCATTGTAAATAGTCGTTGTGTGTAAAGCCATTGGTTTTGGTGGTATAAGAAATACCTGTAGTAGTTGGTATGCTAGCACAAACCATTGGTAAATTCCATTTTTTTGCAAGATAAGTTTGAGTAGCAATTCTATCGGCATCGCTAAGTGCAGTTTTATAGACTAAAATTTCACCAATTTTGCCAGTAAAATTATTGGTAAAAGCACCGATTCTATCAATATCAGCCGACCCTACTAAAACCTGCCCAGTTCTTGTGGTAGGAGAGGTAAGTGAATTACTGTTGTTGTTACTTAAAACTTGTAAACCATTTTGATAACCAATAGAATTGGTTGGATTTTTTACCAAGCTAATTAAGTTAGGGTTGTTATTGCCGATAGCACTAGATTGTGCTCTGTAATTACTTGCTGTTGTTGTTGAAAAATCAAATAATATTTTATTGTTATCATAAACTGAAGATAACATTCTTTCGCCACCGCCAAGCGAAACACAGCTATTTAATTGAGTATCATCAAGAGCAGAGTTATAATAGTAAATATTACCGACATATCCACGATAATAATCATAATCCCAATAATCGTTAGAGCCGCAACTGATTGCATAAGGAAAATAAAAATCATAACTTGTATTATTATCGGATCTAGTTTTAGTTTTAACATTACCTCCGTAAATATCGGTGATTTTTAAGTAAGGTATTTTATTGGTGTAGCGAACAGTTATAATCATTCCGTCTACATAATTTGCTTGTTCAGCAGTTGTGAGAACCATACTAAGAGGAGCTGGCATATAACCTCCTGCATGTTGAACTATTTCTACTGCATTGGTGCCAACATTTACACCCACTCCTGCATAATTGCCGTATGTAGACCCCCACTCTGGGTAAATTAAGTATTTAGAGCCATCTCTACAACAAGCCCCTGCTCCATAAGCGGATTCGGCATCGGCATGAGTTCTTGTGGTGCTAGTAGGTTTAGCATAAATTATTACTGTAAAATTATTTTTATACACTGTGTAATTTGCTGTGGTTTGCAAGCAAGCGTTATTTGTATCAAATAATAATGCAGGAGAAGATCCAAAAATATTATTTGCATATTTTGGAGGTGAGTTTTTTTGACTTAGTGTTTTTGTATTTGCTGAATTTGCCCAGCTAGTAATATTGGCACCATTAGTACCAGTTGCAGGCACAATAAACTGCTCTGTTGGTGAGCATGCTCCACTGCCACCCACTACCGAAGAGGCATGGCCATTGTAAGTGGCATAATTGCCTTCGCTACTCCACCCAAAATTACTTGCATTTTTGGTAGAATCTGCTTGTTGCACTATAAAAATAGTTGCTTGATTATTGCCAGCAATATCGGAGCGAGAAATATTAAAGTTATTGTTGCTATTATAAAAACCAAGTAGCGAGTTATTGCCATTAAAACTTACTGCCGAGCCATTATTAATGCCGTTGGTTTGATTTTTAAATAAAATGTTGCCACCAGATTTGCATTTATTATTGCATATTAAGCCACTTGCTAAGGTGATATAAGAATCGTTAGCAGTGCAAGCAGTGCCAAATTGACAAGGGTAAGAGTTATTAGGGTAAATTGGTTGAAAATTAAATTTAGTGCTACTTGGTTTGAGATCGTTCCATCTTGTAATTATTGTATCGTTAGTGATGTTTTCAACTCCAAAAGAGCCATAGGTGTTGTCTTTAGCTTCAAGCCATAAAGTGAGGTTATCGGTTATTGGTGGAGTACAGCCCTGCATTTGTAAGCCATCAGCAGTGCAAGTGTAGGTTATATTGCTGGCGGTTTGGACATAACCAGAAGCGGTATCGCACTGAATATTGGCAATGGTTGTTTGGTTTGGTGTATAAGAAAAAGAGGTAGATCCAGCAAAACTTGCTGTTTTTTGATAAGCTTTCCAGCCGTTGATTTTATTGCCATCAAAAGTCATTGAGCATGAAACTGCTTGGCAACTACCACCCACTAAATCCCCAGTTCCGCCATTAGTATTAGGGTTGCACCTCGCTGTTAGAGCAGAAACACCAGAATTTAAAACTGGTTTATAACCATTAATACAATAAACAGTATTGCCATGAGCTACTTGTGAAGAACTTGCAGAATTAGGGGTGATAGCAACATTGGCTACAGTGCATTGATTTAATTGGCAAGCATTATTAGTTATGGTTTCAACTTCGGCTAAGCAACTTATAGTTGGTGAACCATTGTAAAAATCTACACATCTACCGTTGGTGCCATTAATAGTTATAGAGGATCCGTGAGCTATTGTGAGAGGAGGGCTTGTAAGTATGATGTTATTCAATGAGGCTTCGAGTTGATTAAAGCTACAAGGGTTTGGAATACAACTGCCAATGGTTTCGCTCCCATTATTTGGGCTACAAATAAAACTATCGCCACTGCAAATACTTGTGTCTGTAGTAGGAGTTGAGGGTTTGGTATAGCCGAAAGCACAAGTTAGGTTTGGATTATTTAAAATGCTTAGGCAACTTGTTGCTGTTGTGGCGGTTATGGTTTGATTGCCGTTAGTTAAGTTAACGGTGCAACTATTAGCAGAGCAACCAGAATAATTGCTATCATTACAAACAACTGTAGAGTCACCAGAGCTATTATAACCTGTTTTACAACTGATGCTTTGGTTATGTTTATAGGTTCCTTCTGTTAGATCTGGCCTAGTTGGCACAGTGCAATCACGATAGCAAGTAGGAACAACTCCATCGGCTGTTAATCCACAAACTACTGAGCTACCGCTTGAGCCATTGCTATAACCAGTAGCACATTGCACTGCTGTATTATGATTGTAGGTGCCAAAAATGACATCGGTTCTGCTTTGGCTAGGAATAGTGCAATTTATATAACATCTGCCATCGCCAGAAACATTGCTTAAAGAAGTATAATTTTCGCCATATTTAGTGCAGATGGCATTCATAGCAAAAGGAGAGCCAGCGGTTCTATCACTAGCCCTTCCCATAGTAAAGCCACTTTGACAAATCATAGCTTCGTTTTGATAATAAATATTTTTAGTAGTTTTTAAACCGCTTGTATCACTTGCATTAGAAATGCTACATATTTTAGTAAAGCCCCATTTTATTGCTAAATAATCTTGCACATTTATTCTATCGGTATCTGATAGAACTGTATTATAAACGATTATTTCGCCTATTTTGCCAGTAAAACTATCGGCAATTTTTAAAAAACCAGTGGCAGAGGTAAGAGAGTTGGTGGATGTTGCATCAAGAATTGTAAAAGTATCGTTATTGTTGTTATTACGGTTATCTTGATAAGCTTTAACGGTATTACCATTTACCGTGATGGCAATAATTCTAGGAATTGTGCTAGAAGTATTTTGAGTTGAGGTGTAAGCGGTATTGCCAAGTGTTATATTGGTTTGGTTGCTTGTAGTATAATTTTCGAGTTTAAATAAATTACTAGCATTTTCTTGCCATAAAAAGCTACTGCCACCGTTAGATGTAGCTTGTTGCACAATAAAAATTGTGGCTTGTTTTGAAGTGGTGTTGATTAATTTGCTTAAATCAACATTGCTTGATGTTAAGGTAGAGCTACCGCTAAAACTAATTGCCGAGTTATTGTTTATTCCACTTGCACCGCTCACATAATTTGCATTAATACCACTAAAATTAAATTTAACTTTATCTGCACTTGGCGGAGCTGTAAGAAGATTAGCAGTTGGTACTGCCTGCCAATTTGAACCATCAGAACTAACCTGTACAGTCACATATGCTGGAGAATGACATTCCCAAAACCAAACTTCTATTGGCACAGGTTGTGATTGAGTTAAATCAATGTAGCCAGAACCAGGTGATGCACAAGACCAATTGCCATCTCCCCAGTTTGAACAATTAACCAGTTGATTATTTATTTTAACTATTGCTGCATCATCTAGACTGGAAATTCTAAAATAGTGTCTACCTGTGTAATTTGGTTTATAATAACCGCTAAATTTAACCACAACATAATCTACTTTGGTATCATTTAAAATTAGACCATAACCCCAATCGTAACTGAGATCTTGATTTACTATTCCAGATTTTAAGATAGGTAAACTATTAACATTTGGAGTGTCACCAGTTTTATTTGGTGGAGTACAAACATTTGGAGTATCATATGTTGTATAATTTAAGCCAGGAGATGATGTTTCTATCGATTTTATATCGTTCCATAAAGTAATATTAGATGACGGTGTGTTGGCGTTGAAAGAAGAAAGAGTATTATCTTTGGCATCGAGCCATAAAGTAATATTAGCTTGATTTGGCGGAGTGCAACCGCTTAGAGTTATTGTGTTGTTGATGCACTTGTATTGAGGGCTACCGCTATATCCTTCACTACAAACAATGCCATAAGAACTGTTTATGCCAGCTGTACCTTCTTGATAAGGTAGATAGATTTTTTTGTTGGCTCTATTAGCAATAATTACCGATCCAGAATCAGAAAATTTATAAGCTCCCCAACCTATTATTTTGCCGTTTGCATCGGCGGTAAGTGAACAGAATTGCCATTTGTTGGCTAAATAATTATGAACTTGAGCTACTTCGCTATCGGTTAAAGATTTGTTATAAACCATTAATTCGGCAACTTCGCCATTATAAAGTTCGCCATTATCTACTTTTCTGCCTACCCCAAAATAACCATTGCCTGTTGATAATTTAGGTAGATTACTGCTATTAATTTTACTATTTGTGTTGTTATAAATCCCAGTAATACTGTTGCTTGCTCCGCTAGAGCTTATCACCATAGTGCTAATGCTACTATTTTGTGATGATATGCATCCATTATTAACCGAATTGCAATGATAATCAGCTCCTTGTCCAGAAAAGTATGGAAAATTGTTTATAAATAACATTCCTGCTCTTTTATAACTAATCACAGAGTTGCTATTTTGCTCAATTAAAGTCATAGTATTGCTTGAGTTTGATTTATGAACGGCAATTAGAGTATAGGTATCAGAGCCGTTGTTGATAGGCATCATAGATGCTGTATTGGTAAAAAGAGAATCGCTTCCATCAAAATTAAATACTGGCATATTGCCAAAATTAGCAGAGCTTGATCTGTAGGTTGGCTTGTTTGTATCGTTGCTTTGAATGACCTCGGTTGCTGTTCCGCCGGCAGTGTTTATTTTGCTTAACCAAGAATAGATTTTATTATTTCCATCTTTAACAATAGTACTGGCATCATTGCTATCTAGCCATAAAGTAAGATTTGAGGCTATTTGGCTATTGTTATCAATAAATTCTTGCGGTAAACAGCTTGCACCTAAGGTTCTGCCAAGCAAAATATTGTTACAATCGGCGGTAATACTTCCGCCAATAGGAAAAGCTCTAAATCCATCTTTACAAGTAATTGTATCGCCGTGAGTAAATGTTGTAAGAGTTCCGCTGCCACCAGTAATATTTGGGTTTAAAATTTGGCAACTATTTATGGTGCAGGTACCAACGGTAAGTGTTGCTCCACTATTAGGGCAATCTAGATTACCATTAATAATTGACGAAGAAAAATTACTGGTTAGTGGTTTGCTATAACCATAAGGACATTCTGCTCCTTGATAGGGAGATGTTCTTATTCCGTTAAGATTTACAGTGGAAGCCTCATTAAGAATAGTACTGTAAGCTGTGCCATGATCGTATAGTTTGGTGCTTGCTAGAGTAGATCCGCTTCTGACATTATTTTTATCAAAATTTACATAGCATTTATTGATAAGGCAATTACCACTAACACTTGCATCTCCGCCATAAAGTGGGCAGTTGGCAGAAATGGTGCCGTTATAGCCTCTATCACAAGTTAAAGGTGCTTGATGACTTACTGTTTGATTAGTAAAACCGTTCGCGATTGTGGTGTCTCTAGATATATAGCCATATACACTTGGAGTAATTTTTATGCATATTTTTGGAGAAAAACCCCATTTGGTGGCTAAATAATCTTGCACTTGCACTCTTTCGCTTGAGTTTAAAGCTCTTTTATAAATAAGCACTTCACCTAATTTGCCAGCAAAATCATTAGCAATACTAAGAGTGCCAGATGTGGCCGAAATAGTTGCATTTTGACTATTGCCAATGGTTGATAAGTTAATAGCATTTTGATACACATTTACACTATTGCCAGATTTTACCACTGATATTAAGCTTGGGTTAGTGCTATAGGATTGATTTGCTGATTTATAGCTAGTAGAAGCAAAATCAAATTTAAATTTGTTGTTATCGCTAGCATCGGTAGATATTTGCATTAGTTTATTATTTGCATTGTCTTGCCATAATAAACTAGAATTTTGGCTAGTGCTACTTGCTTGTTGAACAATAAAAATAGTAGAATCAGTGTTGTTGCTAATAATTTTATCTTTTGTAACTGTGGCAGAAAAACTTTTGGTGCCATCTAAATTTAGGGCTGGTTTGCCATTAATGGAACCAGAAGTTTGTGAAACAGAACCAGAAGAAATACTAAAATTAATGTTATTGTTGCTTAAATCTTGCCATTTAGTAATGTTGTTTAGGTTTACAGTGTTGTTATTGCCAAAAGAAGTCATGGTGTTATCTTTAGCTTCAAGCCACACACCAAGATCGCTATAATAAGCAGGACCACAACCTTGCATGGTGAGATTATTTCGTGTTGGACAAGTATAACTGATATTTGAGCCAGTAATAGGTGTATAGCCAAAAGAAGTATTACAAGATAGCGAGCCAGAAGCTAGTGATGAGGCAGAAAAATCAAGAGAAGCAGAGCCAGAAGATGTATTTGAGGTAAGTAAACTAGTGCTAGGTATAACCTGACTTCCATTATCTTGGAATGAGCCATTGTAATTTACTAAAAAAGATAAGTTAGCGCCTCCACCATTCTCGAACCACCATATATCTATTGGCACCACCTCATTTTCATTTAAAGATATTTGGCCATAGTTTAAAGATCTGCCGAATAAATTCCAGTTATCAATTAGCCTTGTGTTTTTAACTGTTACAACTACTCCATCATCGGAGTAGGTGCCAAAATAATGGATCCCAGTTCTGTTGGCTTTATAATAACCTGTGAAATTAGCTATTACATAATCAGATCTTCCGCTATCTAAAACATATCCGCCGCAACAAGCATCCCAATTATAATCAACATTGGAAACTTTTCCAGAGGTAATTGGTATAAGATTTGTTGGTAGAGAATTTGTTCTGTTTGGTATGCTATTCCATGGATTTGTATAGTATGTTGTGTAATTTAAGCCAGTGTTTGAATAAGTATAAGCACCAAAATTATTGATAATGCCATTTTCACCAGTAGAAATCTGGCAAGAAATTCGATTACAGCCTTCAAAAATTGCAGGTGTATTGTGTGTTTCGCATTTGTATTTGGCCTCGCCATCATAACCAGGGGCACAAGTTAAGCCATTAATTGTGTTAGCAGTGTTGGTATAATCAAAGGGATTAGAGCCAGTTAGCAAAGATGTATTTACGGCATAGCCAGTAGTTGCTGGATTGGTGCATCTTATTCTGGTGCAACTACCACCAGATACTAAACCAGTTGTAGCAGTGGTAGAATCGTTATTTGGGCAATTAGCAGTAAGTATTGCTCCGTTTGAGGTATAGCCTTGCAAACAATAAATAGTTTGAGTATGGCTTACTTCTGAGATTGCTAGTTGATTGGCTACTGCATTTGCCCCCGACACTTTGCATTTATTAGGAACACAAGAGCCAGTAATATTAATTGCTGTTGCAACTGCTTTACGATAATCGTTGTTTGAAGTGCAAACATACTTTAAGCCATCTAAAGTATCGTTATAGCCATAAGCACAAGATAGTAAAGTTGGTTTACCTTCTGGATTTTGATATTCAACGAGAGTTGTATTGGCAACCACTTGTTGCGAATTGTAAACAACATTAGCAGGTGTGGTGCCAACTTTACATAATGTTGTGATGCAAGTGTTAGTAGTGGTATCAAAATATTGTGCAGGATCATTTGTTGTGCTGGTTGCAGAGCTTGCACAATGGCAAGCAGAGAAGTCTGTTATGTCGTATTCATCTAAGTCGCCTTTGCAGTTTTTTTGAGTTATATTGCCGATATAAAATTTATTTTCACTTACACTATCTAAAGCATCGCAATCTACAGAACAAGTTCCGCCATTAAGGCTGTTGCAAAAGTTTTTCCCATTTTCTCTTGGTTCTTTATTATTTATTAAACAAGCCTTTTGACATTGTGAGTTTATAGCAAAATCATCTTTTCCTGAGAAGCAGGTTATGGTTGTATTAAGATTACGATCTGGATCGATGGTATCTGGCGTTAAATTTGGGCCATCAACATATTTTTTTATACCATCGTTTTCACAATTATAATCTAAAGTAAGATTTTCACTACTTGGTATGGTGCGAAATATGCCTGTTTTACTACTATGTATATTTCCTTCGTAAAATAGATTTTCCTTCACATCGCATAATTCAGAAGAATCTTCTGATGATGTGCCGATATCGCTAAATTGATTTTCTCTAGTAAAATCGGTAAACTGATCAATTTTCTTTTCTTCAGTGTCAAAAATTTTGTAGTTAGCATAACCATCTGGAGAAAAATCTTTGGTATTTAAAGCGGGAATCACATAACCATAAAAATTGCCGTAGCGGTTTATGGCTTCTTCTTTAGAAATGCCGAGTGTTGCCCAAGGTATTACTCCATAGTAATATGTATTACCTGAAGCGGTATTTGGAATTTTGATTTCCATTATAGTTGGGCACTTGTCATTTGTTCTTGTTGCAGCTGCTCCGTTTTCATCTGGTGCAGGGCAAGGCAAAGCAGTATATCTACAATGTTCATCGGCACATCCAGCGCTATTTTTTAGCTTAATTGCTTCGATTTTGCTTTTGATGTTTTGTATTTTTTTGTAATCTACTTTGGTTTGTTTGTAGAGGTTTTCAAAGCTATTTACAGCCAAAAAACTAATTGCAACAAGGGCAAAAATAATCAGCAAAATAGAGGCATCAAGCAAGCTAAACCCAGTTGGCTTATTAAAATGTATTTGCTTTTGCCTTTTTAGCATATTTTTTATGAAAGATCTTATTTATGTTAAGTTGTTTAGCATATTGTTTTTAAAAGTCAAGTAAAATTTATTGTAATTTGAGATGAAAATAGCAATTATAAACTTTAAAATTCTAAAAGAGATCTTTATGATTGCAATTAACTTTGCGGTTTTTGTGGTTAAAAAATTTTAGTTTAGTTGAAAATGAGACTATTGCATCCAAATCGGAACTATTGCATTGCAAATTATATTTTTCTTTATTCTTGCTTTTGATAAAAACGATTTTAAAATCATCAATTTTAATTATTTTTTAGTTTATGATCGATCGTTATTCGTTGCCCGAAATGCTTGCTATTTGGCAACCCGAAAATAAATACCAAATTTGGTTTGAAATAGAAATGCTTGCTACCGAAAGTTTAGAGCAATTAAATATCGCTCCCAGTGGCACTGCCAGCAGGCTTCGGCAAAATTTTGCTAAATCGGGCGGTAAATTTGATATTGAAAAAATCAACCAAATAGAATCTATCACCAAGCACGATGTTATTGCTTTTCTTACCCATTTGGCCGAGCTTACAGGCGAAAATTCTCGGTTTATTCACTACGGCCTTACCAGCTCTGATGTGCTTGATACTACCTTATCGGTGCAGTTAAATCAATCTTGTAATTTATTGATCGCTAAACTAGAAAAATTATTAGAAGCACTTAAAAAACAGGCTTTTTTACATAAAAATACTGCTTGTGTTGGTCGATCACACGGTATTCATGCCGAGCCTACTACTTTTGGTTTGAAAATGGCAAGATTTTATGCCGAGTTTTCTCGCAATTTAAATCGTCTCAAAATGGCACAATGCGAAATTGCCACTTGTGCCATTTCGGGAGCTGTTGGCACTTTTGCCAATGTTGCACCAGAAGTGCAAAATTTTGTAGCAAGTAAGCTTGGCCTAAGTTCTGAGCCTGTTTCTACCCAGGTAATTCCTAGAGATCGCCATGCTTTTTTCTTTGCTACTTTGGCAGTTATTGCTTCTAGTGTTGAAAATGTCGCTGTCGAAATTCGTCATTTACAAAGAACCGAAGTTTTAGAAGTAGAAGAATTTTTTAGCCCTGGCCAAAAAGGTAGTTCTGCTATGCCTCATAAGAGAAATCCAGTGTTAAGTGAAAATCTTACTGGTTTAGCTAGAATGGTAAGAAGTTCAGTTGTTCCAGCTTTAGAGAATGTTGCTTTATGGCATGAAAGAGATATTTCGCATTCTTCGGTTGAAAGATTTATTTCCCCTGACTCTTGCATTACTCTTGATTTTGCTCTCCATCGTCTTACTTCTTTGATTGATAACTTAATGGTTTATCCAGAAAATATGCAAAAAAATTTAGATGGATTGGGTGGTTTAGTTTATTCACAAAGAGTTTTGTTGGCTTTAATCGAAGAAGCTAATATTTCTCGAGAACAAGCTTATACTTTAGTGCAAAAAAATGCTATGAAAATTTGGCGAAAAGAAGCCAGTAGTTTTTTGTCTTTACTTGAAAACGAACCCGAAATAATTAGCAAATTAGGTAAAGAAAAGTTGCAATCATTGTTTGACATTGGCTATCATTTAAAAAATGTCGATTATATTTTTCGACAAGTTTTTGGTAATTAATTAAAAATCAAACAATGAATATTTTTTTTGAAGCCTTACAGCAGGTAAAATATGGCTCTTTATTAATTTTATTTCCAAATGGTGAAAAAA
>Ga0214917_10002630_pt1 | contig 21586 bp, 23 predicted proteins | sample LL_1208_BB_MetaG_FD_177983 | JGI IMG/M metagenome (GOLD analysis project Ga0214917, IMG submission 177983) | Freshwater microbial communities from Lake Lanier, Atlanta, Georgia, United States - LL_1208_BB | ecosystem: Environmental > Aquatic > Freshwater > Lake | place: USA: Georgia | collected...
AATCTAAAGTAATCGGTTATGCCCACCTAGATCAAACCGATCTAGTTGCCGGGCCATCAGTTGAATTAGTAGTAGATCCAGATCATCGAAGCTTTGGTATTGGTAAGAAGTTGTTAAGTAAGGCAGTTGAAATATGTGGGCAAAATTTGCGGCTATGGGTGCATGGTGAAAATGAGGCAGCAGCAGCTCTTGCTACCTCATTTAATTTTGAAAAGATCAGAACCGTATTACAGATGCAAAAACAGTTAACTGATATTGAAAAACTACCTGATATAGATCCAAAGATAATTATTAGAAGCTTTCTACCAAGCCTAGATAGCAATGAGTGGCTAACACTTAATAACAAGGTATTTAAAGATCACCCAGAGCAATCAGATTGGCAATTATCTGATCTAAATCATCGATTAGGTGAAGAGTGGTTTGATGAAAAAGGATTTTTTATTGCATCCTTAAATAATCAAATGATTGGCTCAACCTGGACCAAAATCCATGGTGCACTAACCCATGATCATGGAGGCTTTCATGATCATCCAGCAATCGGTGAGATCTACATAACCGCAGTAGATCCAGATTATGCTGGAAGTGGGCTAGGTAGGGCGCTTACAATTACTGCACTTAATTACTTAAAGTATCAGGGATTAACAGATGCGATGCTATATGTTGATTTTGATAACACAAGAGCACTTAAGCTTTATAACTCACTAGGTTTTACTGAGAGTGGTAAAGATATTTTGTATAGATTAAAAAGTTAAAAACTTTAGTAATCTTCACTAAATGTAATCAAAGTTTCTATATAGGTATCACCTTGTATGCCAAGGTTTTGAGCATCAGGGGGTGCAGTAACTGGCTCAAAGCAAATACCCTCTTCATCTTGTGAATAAAGCATAAAATATGGTGAATCAAACTCCATAGTAATCCGTGCTGCCCCTGGCCAGAGGATCTGCGGTGTGCCAAAAACTTCAATAAATGTGTCATCCCAGGGTGGCAGAGTTGGTGAAATTAACTCACCAGTTGGCAAATAATCCTCACCCCTTTTAAACATCTTGTTGGCTTTAAAAATTATCTCTGCCGCCTCCCCCTTACCAATATCTCTAGCAAACCAGGGGTGAAAACCTAAGGTAACTGGTAGATCAGATCCATTTGCTTCATAATCTAAAGACCATCTAAGTGCGTTATCTAATATTTCATAACGCTGAGTAACTGATGCTCCATCAAATGGTGATGGCAGCTCTAGGTACTGCTCACCATTTCCAAGATCCTCCCAAGAGGATGTTGCACCATAACCAATTAAGGCATGTGGTGGATCAAAATTATTTGGTAGCTGATACTTATTACCCTTTAAATCCTTAATAATTCCATCTCTGATGCGGCCAGCAAAGGGAACCATAGAAAACCATCCCCAAGTAAGCTCTTGCCCTCTAAAAGGCACAGCAAACTGCATATCCCGCCATTGCACAGAGGCAAGGCGCGCGCCTTGATCTAAATCAATTGCAATTGATATTTGATCGCCATCGATATTTAGCATCTTTTTTTAAATCTCATCTCTGCCTGGAGGAAGGGCGCCAGTTCTAGAAACAGTAATAGCAGCTGCCTTTGCCGCCCTATCCAACATAGTGGCTAATCGATCTTTAACTAACTTATCTAACCCATCTTCAATAATTGCCTCAACCAATATAGCACCTACAGTATCTCCAGCACCGACTGTATCTGCTACAACTACTTTTTTAGCATCCACACTTATCTTCTCATTTTTTCGATACCCCGCTAATCCTTTATCACCAAATGTAACTACAACTAACTCTGGCCCCATAGCAAGCCATCTCTTAGTAACACCATCAATATCCTCACCCGGATATAGCCAGTAAATATCATCATCACTTACCTTTACCGCACTTGAGATTCCAACCCATCTTTCTACCTGCTTTACATACTCAATTCGATTATCCATAACAGCAGGTCTTATATTTGGATCAAAGACTAAAGGTGCAACCTTTGCCACCTTAGATGCCCACTCAAATAACACAGATGCTGCTGGCTCAATTGCAGTAACTAATGTGCCGATATGTAATAAGGATGGTTTATCAATTGATGCATCTGGCAACCATGAGTGAGAAAAATCAAAGGTAGCAGTGCCTTCAATTACAAACTCATATGTGGCGCCCCCTTGTGAGTTAAGTGAGACAATTGCTAAACAGGTTGGTTTATCTGAAAACTTAACAAAATCTAATAAGACACCATCTTTGTGTAATTGCTTTAACGCCATCTGGCCATACTTATCAGTTGAAATACCATCTATAAATTGATTAGCAATGCCAAGCTTTGCTAACGCCTTTGCAGTATTAGCTGGGCCTCCTCCAACAACAGCTTTGCGCTCTGTGCCATCTGGAATTAAATCAATTAATACCTCACCACATACCCAAACTTGATTACTCAAAGTAACTCACCCTTGCGGGCTAAGTACTCAGTTAATACATCAACTCCTAGTAGGTGGTCATCCACCTGTGGTAAGCCACTAATTAGTAATACCCCAACAAATCCTTGATCCTTTGTAATTAATGGCAAACCTCCACCATGAATAGCATGGGTCTCATCTAATAAATTATTCTCTTTATGCCAATCTATGCCACGCTCTTGAGCACTCAATCTCTCATAAAGTGTTGAGTGATGTTTTAACAATACGACCCTTGCTTTTCGATCAATCCACCATTGATTTTCAGCAGTCGATCCTGGCAAGGATGCATGGTAGATAATCCAATCACTGAGTCGTACTTCGACCGCGATAGGTAGATTGCGCATTAGGCCAATTGCTTTTGCAATCTCTCCTAATTCGATTGCACCTATAACATCCAAATTAGAAAAAACAAGTAGTTGCTCCTCCAAAAGTAAACTCTTAGAATTGAACACCTTTGGTGTTTTCATCTCCAAATATTACCCTAGCTCTTCGATAAATACATGCTGGTGAAAATCGATAAATTAATTTAATTGACAGCGCGACTATCAAGTTTCATTACCTACTCATCCATGGCCCAGAATAACTATAAATTACAAGTTTCGATTCTATATACAACGATTTGTGCGAGCCTAATAATTCTATACATATCTATAAACTAGGATACTGACAGAGGTGATAACTTTATGGAAAAAGTTGCTGTAGGGCTATATGGTGCTGGTGGTTTTGGTCGGGAAGTTGCCGCCCTATTACCAAGCATAGTATTAAAATTATTTCCAAACTTGTTGGCCCAAAATATCCTTATTGTTTTTATTGATGACAACAGGAATCTGAACAAAGTTGATAACAAATTAGTCATGTCAAAAGATGACTTTTTGAACTTGCCTGAATATGAGTTGTATTATTGCGTTACTATATCTGACTGTAAAATCAGAAAATCGATAGTGCTAGAGATGGAAAGAACAAAAGCAAAACCATTAACTTTAATCTTTAATGAAACTTTGATTCTGAACGATACAATAATTGGAGTTGGATCAATTGTAATGCCTGGAAGCAAAATTTCTACCTCGGTTGTAATTCGAAATCATGTTCAAATAAATTTCAACTCTTATATTGCTCATGACTGTGTTTTAGATAATTTTGTTACAGTATCCCCAGGCGTAATTTGTTGTGGAAATACAATTATTGGAGAAGCGTCGTTTATTGGTGCAGGGTGCGTAATCAAGCAAGGCTCTTCGCTTAAAATGCGCACTATTGGCGCTAATACTATTTTAGGAATTGGTAGCAACTTAGTGACCGATTTGCCCGATGAAAAAATCTATGCTGGTAACCCAGCCAAAAGTCTTGACGAATTATGAAAGTTTTAACTCTAATGACATATGTAGCTAGATTTACTCTAGTTTTATTTATTTGGCTTATTTCAGGTTTTTGCTCTATTTACTTTAGGTACGACGGGGAGCTTATACTTAATACCTACCTCCGTGTAATCCCTACCGCATTTGTTTTAACCATTTTTTACACACTAATATCAATCTTAGATTTAAAAATATTTGGCAGCACAACAAAAACAACTTTCGAAGAGTTATTCTCGGTGTTAAGGCGTTACACAATTTCAGGTGTACTTTGTTTTATGTTTCTTCTGATCTATCCGAATTTTATTCTCCCAAAATCTTTTCCTATTTTGACCACGATTCTAGCCTTAGGTATTCATTTATTATCTCGTAAATTCCTATCTTATTATTTACACTGGTCCAAAGTTAAGTCAAATCAAGTTCCAGTAGCACTATATGGTGCAGGTAGCCAAGCTATTTCAATAATCCAAAAAATTCTCGAAGATAAATCTTTAGATTGGAAACCCATTATAATATTGGACGATAACCTAGATTTGAATATCAATAGTATTAACGGAATTAGAATTGTCAAAGGACTAAGTATTGAAGAATTAATTTCAAAATTTAAACCAAAGATTTTAATTGTAACTTTTGCGAATATTTCAAATTTTAGATTGGATTTAATTCAGAATGTTTGTGATAAGAATTCCGTACAACTTAAAATAATTTCACCAATTAAAGCTATCAGTGGACAAGATTTTAAGTTATCAGATATTAGAACACCATCTCAAGAAGAATTGATAGGTAAATCTTCAATAAAAATTGAATTAGAATCAGTCAGGGAGTTGATACAAGATAAAGTGGTGTTAATTACAGGTGCTGGTGGTTCAATCGGTTCTGAAATTGCAAGACAAGTGCATACTTATCAACCAAAGAAACTTTTTTTATTGGATAGAGATGAATCGAGTTTGCTAGAAACTCATTTAGACATTCCAAATTCAAATTTTATTCTTTTGGATATTCGGGATGAGAAAGCACTAGCTAGCGTTTTACAAGATACAAAACCAGAAGTTTTGTTTCATGCAGCTGCGTTGAAACATTTAAATATCCTAGAAAAATTTCCAGAAGAGGGAATTAAAACCAATGTCTATGGAACTAATTTAGTTTTAAAACAATCTTCAAAAAGAGGAGTGAAAACTTTTGTTAACATTTCTACTGATAAGGCAGCGGATCCAATTTCCATATTGGGAAAGACAAAATTAATTGCGGAAAGGCTCACTGCTTATTACTCCACCCAAGTCATAAATAAAAATTCCAAATATGTTTCAGTAAGATTTGGTAATGTGTTCGGCAGTAGAGGATCGGTTCTCCATACTTTTCAAAGGCAAATTGATGCGGGAGGGACAATTGAGATAACACATCCGGAAGTTTCAAGATATTTTATGACTATGGAGGAAGCTGTTCACCTGGTGCTTAGAGCTACCGTTGAGGGAGACACTGGCGATACTTTAATATTAAAAATGGGCAAACCAATTCTGATTCAAGACATAGCAAGAAAATTGATAAACGCAAGTGGGAAAAAAATCGAAATTAAATACACAAATTTACAGCCTGGCGAAAAATTGAACGAATTATTGATTGGCTTAAAGGAGAAACAGGTTAAAACCAATATTGAAGGAATCATTAAGGTAAGAGTTGACCCACTCTCACCATCAGTTTTACCGTTAAATAAAAATCAGTTAGATAAAATTTAACTGGACTTTTTAAAGTTTGGTTCATAATTATCAATAGAAATTCCAGAGATCTCTTTATTTTCATTCGAGCCAGTGAAAACAAATAAAGATCTAAGAATTATTTTAAAATCAAATATTAATTTTATTCGATTAATATAAATGATGTCTAACTTTATTTTTTCATTCCAGTCTAAATTGTTTCGCCCTGAAACTTGCGCCAGACCAGTAATCCCTGGACGCACTGAAAACCTTTTTCTTTGATGCTTACTCATTTTACTGGCATATTTTACTGGCAACGGCCTAGGTCCGACGATGCTCATCTGGCCCCATAATACATTAAAAAAATTAGGTAACTCATCTAAACTAAAAAATCTCAAAAATTTACCAAATTTTGTTAGTCTATGTGAATCTGGTAACAGTTTTTTCGAAGGGCCATAAATATCTTTCATGGTTTTAAATTTAATAATTTGAAAACTAACCTCCTCTAGTCCAGTTCTATACTGAAAATAAAAAATCTTTCCGTTGTAAATAATTACTTGCACTATACATATAACTATAATTATTGGTAAGAAAAGTATTAATATAAATAAACTGAAAATAATATCAAATATACGCTTGAAATACTTAGAGTAAATAATCATTTCAGACTAAGACTTGATAAAATTTGCTCACAGATATCGTCTACTTGGTGTAATTCGAGTTTTGTTCCAGATGGTAAACAAAGAGATTGATTGTAAATGCCTTCAGCTGTACCATCAATAATTGATTCTGATTTTTCAAATACTGGTTGTAGATGAAGTGGTTTCCAAATAAATCTCGACTCGATACCATTCTTTGCCAATTTACTTCTAACAATTTCTCTACCGTTTGGGAATTTATTTTTATTAAATCTAATATTTGTTAACCATGCATTTGAATGCTCCCAGGTGGAGTCTTGTACTATTTCAATACCAGAATAGCCCTGTAAATAATCCATATATCTTTGCCTTATTTTTCTACGACCTGAAATAATTTCGTTTAAGCGCTCAATTTGCGATGATCCTAGTGCAGCCAAAATTGGGCTAAGTCTATAGTTATATCCAATTTCATTGTGTTCGAACCAATGTACATTCTCACGAGATTGGTTTGCAAGTTTTCTACATTTAGTTGCTAAGCTTTCATCGCTTGTTAGAATAGCACCACCCCCTGTTGTGGTAATAATCTTATTGAAATTGAAAGATAAAATTGAGATTAGTCCGTTGGTAACTGATGGCTCATTTCGGTAAAGACTCCCAAGTGATTCTGCAGCGTCAACTATTATTGGAATATTGAACCGTTCTGCAATAGTGTTTAATCTGTCATATTCGCATGTTCGACCAAATAGATCTACTGCGATTATTGCTTTAGGTAAATTAAAATTATTATTTTTTGAAAGATACTGCTCTAAGGTATTTATGTTTAACATCCAGGAAGAGTCTTCTACGTCGATAAAAATTGGTTCGGCTCCAACATACTTTATTGGAAATGCTGTAGCAGCGAACGTTAAAGTGGGAACAATTACCTTATCACCAGGCATAATACCAATAGAGAGCAGAGCCAAGTGAATTGCAGAAGTACCAGATGAAACTGCAACCACATTTTTAACCTTATTGACAGACGCTAATTTACTTTCAAATTTATCTAACTCAAAATTTTGCTTTACCAAATTTGCATTTCCCAAAAAATCATTTATGAATTGATAATCCGTATCAGAAAAAAATGGGTGTGATAACTTAATCTCAAATTCATTCATTTTTTTCTAGTTTTTCTACGTATGTTAAAAAATTATCCATTACTAATTCTTGATTAAAATTCTCTATATACCAATTAGATAGATCCTGCTTTTCTTTTCCATTAAATGGGTTTTCGAGATACTCTTCAATTCTATATTTTAGCATAGTTTCATTATACCGATCAATAATAAACTTATTACAAAAATCAGGCATTGCATCTACTGTTCCAATAATTTTCCAACAGAATGTTGGTACGCCACATGCTCCTGCTTCAAGAATTACATTTCCAAGTCCTTCCCGCCTACTCAAAAAAATTTGAGCCTTCCAGTTCCTCATTCGAACTGCGAGTTCATCACGACTTAAATTATTAATCCAAATAATATTTGGATTATCTTTAATTTTCTTAATAACCAGTGGTGAGATAGGATCAGTTTTGTCAAGATCGCCTATTAGCTCAAGCTGATAATCGTTGTTATATGAAATTTTTTCAAATATGGTAACTAAATCCTCTATTCCTTTATCATTAGCAATTCTTCCAGCGTATCCTAATTTAATAACATGCTCATGCTTTGATTCTTCGTGCTTGTAATAAAAAATTTTGGTATCAATTCCAGAAGTGCTTCCCAAGCCCAAGACTTCCATGTTCTCAAATTTTGTGTATTTACGAAGGTAACTAAGTACACTATTGGAAACCACTAATACTTTAGTTGATAACTTGAGCGCAATAAAATCAGCACACCTGACAACAAATCTCGACAATCCAGTTAAATTTTGCCAGCGAATTCCCCATATCTGGTAGATCCTGTTTGGAACCCTGGCAACAAAGGAAGCTGTTGACCCCAATAATGCGGCTTTTGGGGTTGCATAGATAATCAAGTTTGGTCGCAGAACTATTAGTATCTTTATAACAATCATAAAAGAAATGCAGTCATTTATAATCGAAAGTTTTCTATTTAAACTCTTTATTGAAAATACTTTCTCAAGATATTCATATATTGGCTTTTCTAAATCACCAGAACCACAAATTAAATACACTTGGTAATTGTGCTGTGATAGTTTAACTATTTGAGGAAAACAAAATGCATTTACTGAATATGTACTTGTAGAAAAAAACACTACTTTATTTTTACTTGGCATTTAAATCAATGATTGTGCACATACATATATCAAATTTCGAAATCTACTTTGCGTTCAATTTTCTCTGGTTATATACATTTAATATATTTCTATAATTATTGGTTTCTGGATCTATTTCATTTATCTTATCCAAAAATGACTTTGCTTTATCCAAATTGTTTAAATTCATATTTAATACTGCTGCAGCCATAAGATATTGGGTGTTTAGTGGATCATATTTAATGGCCTTCTCGGCATAATTTAGAGCCTCAAAAGGTTTTCCTTCAAATTCCGCACATGCAGTTAAAAGATAAAAACCCTGAGAACTTCTAGAATTTGAGTCTATAAGTTTTCTACCATAGTATTTAAGCTCATTACAATTGACACTTTTGTTATTTATTTGATAATTATAGATTGCCACACTAACTTTTTCTAATGCCTCATAGTAGGGCAGACTATTAAAAATTGGTTGTGAATAGTTTTTATTGGTAGGGTCAAAAAAGATAACTCTAACTACATTTCTATCTTGAGCAATCGCTAATGAGTAAATAGAAATAACACCTAACAATAATGTTACTGCAATAATTCGAGTAATTTTTATCATGCTTTTCCTACAGTCTCGTTAGAATTTTTTATATTAAGATATTCTCCCATGATTGCACCTGCACATATAAATCCAGTTGCGGCTAGAACTAAGTTATCAGGGCTTAGTAGTGTTTGAGTAATATACAAAATCCATACAAAAGAAAGTGAGATTGCGGGACTTAATTTCCTATCTTCTGGGCGACTAATACACAAAATAATTGCATATCGTGAACTCAAAATTACAAAGAATATCCATGAAAGCCCAACAAGCAACCCGCCTGTTGCAAAAAAATCTATAAATACATTATGACTTCTATCAGGAAGGGTGTACTGCCCCCAATTTCGCATAGTTAGATTCCTGTACTCACCTGAAAATCTTGATAAACCATCTATTCCAACACCAAAAGCCCAATGATCTTGGAAAATGTTCAAGCCCAATTTCCAGTGTTCAATTCTAGAGTTAAATTGGACTGTTGAATTTGCCAGGCTTAATAGGCTTTGTAAATTTATAAGTACTGATATCACTAAGCCCATTATTAGCAATACTAATAAATACAAAATTTTCTTTATATTTTTTAAGATTGACCTTCGGTAGAAGAAACTGAAGTGAAATGCAATGTTCAATAAAAATAGTAAAAAGCCCTGCGAAGATCCACTCAAAAATATTTGAATAATTGTCGAAATAAATACCAAGGAATGTGCGAATCTGGAAATACCTTTAGAGCCTAAAAAGTAATAAATTGGAAGAAAAGATAACATACCAAAAAGAGCGCTTGAGAAATTCGGGTTGCCAATTGTTAATCCATATCCTGCCCCTTTCTCCCAATTAAGTGGATCTAAGCCAATATTTTGAACAATCCCATAAAAATTTGCTAGAAGCAATAGTACATAGACAGATTTAAGTAATTTTTCCTTGTTTTTGGGAAAATACTCTGCTGCCTCAAGAAACAATAAAAACAAACCTATTAGAGTTATAAATCCAAAATTTCTACCATAGGCTCCAAGAAGAAAATTTGCATAACTCTGATCATTCACTAAAAATGAAACAAAATACCCAACGAGTATTAATACAAAGATCAAGATAAATTTTGAATACTTTCTTAAGTCAAACGGTTTTACAATCAAAATTAAAAGTGCTAAAGCTGTTATAACTCCAGACCTGAATAATGTGGTCACATTTGAAGTAAAAGTAGTAATTGAAAAAAATAAGATTGGGAGAACAAATGCAATCATGACTTAAGGATAGTGCACTCGCCTTAGTTGGCAAACACCCACACTAAAATCAGTAATTTGAGTTAAATTAACCTTAAAGCAACTTGGTTTTGAATGCTAAAAGGGCGGATCCCTGATTACAAGGATCCGCCCTTTTAGAGCTTTATAAGTTAATTATCTTTTAAGAATTAACTTTTGTAGTGCTGCGATCTGCTTGTTGATTGATGCAATTAAGGCAACAATCGACTTTAGAACCTCAGCATTTGATACTGCACCATCAACAACCTTCACTGATCCAATTACTGGATCTTGAGAGCTGCCACTTGTTAGTGCAACTGACCAAGAGTATGAACCTGCAGTGTTTCCAACTGCAAATGTACACTTCTTGATACCAGCCTTGAATGTGCTTGCTGAGTCACATGCAGTTCCAGTAGCTACTAATCCACTACCAGTTGAAATAACTAGTCCTGGAAGAGTCTTACCAGTTGGCATTAGACGACCACCACTATCTTTTGCTTCAATAGTAAGGGTAGCAATATCGCCAGGAACATATGATGCTTTATCAAATGAGGCTGTGAATGTATGTGTTGTAGTTGAAGCAACAGTTACATTTACTACCTGAGATTTGACTGCTGTACCTGCACCGTTTAGAACTTGGATTCTATAAGAACCGGCTCCAAAGTTTGCAGTTGCTGATCCACCTGGGTGGTTAATTGTTGAAGCACCATATCCAAGTGTTGAGGATTGTGGCACTGTGATTGTTGTTTCGGAAGAAGTTGATAGCGTAGCGCCAATCATTGCACCTGTAGCATCTACCAAAGTAGGAGTTAATCCTGACAGCACGTTACCAGCTGCATCCTTGTAAACATATACAACATTTAGTGCATATGAAGTTCCAGATGTAGTAGAGCTAACACCGTTACCAATAACTGTTGCAGAGTTTGCTGTATCAACAGCTATTGAAGCCACATCTCCGCCCCAGTTAATAGTTTTAGTTCCTACAACTGTTCCATTGTATGTAATTGTTACAGTGCTTGAGCCAGCTGTATCTGCAGTTGGCTGAGTAACTAATACATAGTTTCTAGAGGTTGCAGTTGCTGAATCAAATGCTGTAGTAGCTGAATAGTTATCACCACTTGCAGTGCTGTATGCGGCCACAACATTAACTTTTCCGCCTGTAACGGTTGCAGTCAAGGTGCCACCGGTTACAGCAGCAGCGTAAGCATCAACTAAGCTCACATATACAACACCAACTCTACCGTTAGCACAGCGAGATGTGGTGTCATATGCGTTCGATCCTGATGATCCATCAGAGTATTGAATGCAAGATTGCTGAGTAACAGTGCTATCTGCAGCACTATAAACACCTGAAGCTGATGCAGCTGCAACTGTTAATGTCCAGATACCAATCAGGTCTCCAGCAGTTCTAGTTGTAGAGCTGGTGATTCCTGTACCTGTATAAGCTGCAATTGTTGCAGTTTGACCTGCTGTTGCGCTAACTGTAAAGGTACCTGCGATTGATTGGTTACCTGCAATCTGATTTGTGAAGATTGAGGCTTGTGTTTGAGATCCATTCAAACTTAGTGTCTCTGAAGTGGTAACTAGTGAACCAATGGTTCCACCAGTAACAACTACCGACACACCGACTGTCGTTCCAACTGATGTCGCACTTGTTACCGCAAAGCTCAGCTTAGCACCAGCTAAAACAACTCCGGTTCTAGCAAGTCCACCTACGATTGAGGTTCCGTATGTTGTAGAAGTACCAGCTCCTGTAAATGCAGCTTGGTTTGTTGAAGTTGTTGATGATGTATCAGACACCCAACCCACAGATGAACCTGCGTTTGGAGCAGCGGCAGCAGACATCTGAGCTGCAGTTAAAACATCAGCAGTTCCATCGGTATCTGCTCTAGTCATTAGGAGTAGAGATGATGGGGTCATCCAAGCTCCTGATTCTGCATTTGCTACTGGCGCAGAAACAACAGTAAACATACCTGCTGTAAGAGCTGTCACCGCAACAACTGCAATGCGTTGCTTAATTGTCTTTATAGACATTTGTTTCCTTTCGTTAGTCGAGTTCAAGTATCTCTCAAACTCGGCTCGAAGATCTTTCGATCCTCTAATTCTGTTTTTTATGGCACACACGTGTAATGCCGCAAAAAACAGAAATCTATTTACTCCGTAGGCGCTGGCCCACCATCTGTTTGATCTAATACTTGAAGCATTAGAGTCACAGTTTCAAGCTGAGATAATGAGAGTTGCATGTGCTCTGCATAATCAGCAGCTGTAATAGTTTTAGTTAAATTTATTTGTTTGATAATAGGAGTTTCTAATTGTTGAGGTGTTGAGGCTATTGGAAGATCCTGATTGTTTGAAAGTTGGGATGAAGATGTAGTTATAGAGGTATTTGTTTCATTTCCTGTTAAAGAGTTAAGACCTAAAAATGCTGTTAGTACAAGAATAAAAGTAAGTGCGATCTTTGAAGATTTTCCTGAAAGCTCAGTAGCTTTTTTATAGGTTGTAGACAAAAGATCTAATGCGGTAAGTCCACGAGCCTCATCTATAATCAACTCAGACAGTACTCTGCGAAGTGAAGCACGCGCTCTGGAAACCGTGTGCCGGACTGTAGACTCTTTAATACCAAGCTCTTTTGCGATCTCAGCGGTTGAGCGACCTTCAACCTCCCACATAACAAGTGCAGCACGCTCTGCTGGTGATAGCAGGGAGAGTGCCTGACGGATAATTGCAGCATCCTCTGCTGCAGAGATTTCTAATGAATGGTCGCCTGACACCTGCCAGGTAGATTCAACCTCAGCTGAAACTTCATTTAAAGAAACAAGATTTGGGCGCCTGTTCTCGGCACGGAATAGATCAATGCATAGGTTTTCAATAGTGCGGTGCAGATAAGCAAGAGCGTGAGTATCACTTTCTAACTCAGGGGCTGCAAGCATGAACTTAACCAAGGCCTCTTGGGAGATCTCTTCAGCCTTGGCCTTATCTTTAACAATCCGATTAGCGTGGGCAAAAAGTTCAGATCGGTTTTGAGTATAAAAGGATGAAAACTGGGCAACGCTCCAGGAAGCAGGAGTTGAGGACTCAACTGCCTTGGATTTCTTTGCCATAAATGCCATTTTGTTCTGCCCCCTGCATAACCGGTTTTGTATTACAGATTTAGCCGTCGCTGCCTCTAATCCCCTCTACGAATTAGGTCGGCGTTTGTAGTCAAAATAGGACAAATCAGACACTGTCCGCGCCTAATATTCTAAGCATACCAAAGTGGGCCCTGTCGGGATCGAACCGACGACCCACAGATTAAAAGTCTGTTGCTCTACCGACTGAGCTAAAGGCCCCAAGCACCCAATGGTGCATAAGCCAGGTTAAATATAAAATGTCAGAGCCAAATAATTCTGAAAAGGCCTAACTCTTAACACATACACAAACCTGCGCACCATATCTTAGGCCATCTGTAGGCTGAATAATCACCATCTGGATATGCCCCAGCTATACCTCTGAATTTGGCTCACTTTTCACCTGATTCTAACTTAAATTATTTGCCGCTTTTTTAAGCCGGTCATTAACCGCAACACCAACGCCAACATCTTCTGCTAGGACTGCGTAAATATTCTTAATACCTAAGGTATCACCTTGACGCAGTGCGCTATACAGGGTGCGAGCGTAATCAGTATTATTCTTTGGTGTGGCTAATCTTATTACTCCATCCGGAGTATTTATACCGACAGGGGCTATCAGGCCATCTCCTGGAACTGGTGTGCCGGAGAGGAACAATTTGGCATTTGGTGAGTAATGAGACAAGAGTAGACCAGGTGCTGCAATTTGATTAATTTGGGCGTCAAATTTTGGTAATTTAATTGATAACAACTCTTCAATCATCTCAGTACTTACCGCACCTGGGCGAACTATTGCTGGCGGCCATTGGGTGCAGTTAATAATTGTTGATTCAACCCCAACTGCGCAAGGCCCACCATCTAATATTAGATCGTTAGCACATAAATAATTTGATAACTCATCATATACCGCCCACGCGGTAGTTGGAGATACTTTGCCAAATCTATTAGCACTCGGGGCTGCAACACCCTGCCCACCTTGAGATTCAAACTCTTTAAGTAAGGCAAGTGCAACAGTATGTGATGGCACTCTAATGCCAACATAATCTTGGCCAGCGGTGATAAAATCCTTTGCTAACTTTGTTCTTCGCAAAATCATTGTCATGGGCCCTGGCCAAAAACTACTGGCAAGCTCGATTGCATACTCAGGAATATCTCTAGCCCATTTATCTAACTGGTCTACTGATGAGATATGAACGATTAATGGGTGATTTGTGGGTCTACCTTTAACCTCATAAATTCTTGATACTGCTTCTTTATTAACCGCATCCGCTCCTAATCCGTAAACTGTCTCGGTAGAAAAACTGACTAAATTTCCATTAATTAATTTTTTAGCTGCGGCCTTTACAGCAGATACGGTGCATAGCGAAATGATGCTCATCCAGGCAATTGTCGCACCTAATAAACCTAAAAACTGCGCCTATTTGTTATAAGTTTTGCCCACGTTATATCAACCGATAGTCTTGGACCTTCCACTGTCCCCATCGTCTAGTGGCCTAGGACGTCGCCCTTTCACGGCGTTAACACGGGTTCAAATCCCGTTGGGGACGCAAAGTGAGGTTTGGGAGCTAAACCTATATCTTGCTTTAAATGCTGGCCCAGTAGCGCAGTTGGTTAGCGCGCCGCCCTGTCACGGCGGAGGTCGCGGGTTCAAGTCCCGTCTGGGTCGCGATTCTATTTATTTCTCTATGATGAGGTGAAAAGCTGATTGGCTTGGTAGCTCAGTTGGTACGAGCGAACGACTGAAAATCGTTAGGTCGCCGGTTCGATCCCGGCCCAAGCCACAAAATATTTTATTAAAGTAAAGGGGTTACTTTTGCTACAAAATGTAATTTCTTCAATTAAAAAAAATGGCTCTATGTGGCGCTGGGCATTAGTAGGTATTTCAACTACTGTAATTGACTACCTAATTTTTATCTCAATGTACTCCGTAATTACCTCTGTACTGGTTGCCAACTTTTGTGCTGGTTTATTTTCTATTACCTTTAACTACCTAGCACATTACTCTTGGTCATTTGAAAGCCAGGCCAATCACTCAAAATCAGGAGTTAAGTACTTACTAAACCTTGTTATTTTTTGGTCAGCAGGCACATTACTTCTTAAAGGATTAATTACTGTAGGGATTGATCCAAAGTTTGCAAAATTAATTCCCATACCTTTAATTGCTCCCTTAAGTTATTTATCCTTGAAGTTTTTTGTTTTCACGAAAAAAATCCTCTAGGCAAAAATTTAAGCAGAGCCTGCTTTTCTTCTATGCATCTTTGGCGCAGCTCCCGCAGTCTGTCCTGCCCCTACCTTTGAACCACCAGTTGGCCCAATAGTTTTACCACTGTTCTGACCCTTTTGTTTTTTTGCTAGCGCAGCCAACATCTTCGCCTTTGCATCATCAGTAGATTTACTTTGAGCAACTTCTATCTTCTTATCCCCACTCATTACTAATTACCACCTAATCTTTGAGTGTTTTCAGAAGAACCTAGTGAAATTGACTTTAAAAGGGCTTTAACCTCTGACTCCTTATAACGACGATGCCCACCTAGGGTCTTAATTGAGGTTAACTTGCCAGCCTTTGCCCATCTGGTAACAGTCTTTGGATCTACCCGAAATAGTGATGCAACCTCTGATGGGGTTAGCAACTTCTCCTGATTACTTGCACTCAATGGCGCATAATTTGATTGGTTCATAATTAGTTTCTTCTAACCTCACTTAAATTATTTGATTTTCTAATTGATCTAGATCAATGCCTGATTTAAACCTTATGGGGTAAGTATCCCTTTAATTATATTTAACGACAAGTGCTAAAAAACCTCTTAGGTAGCTGTTTCTAGGGCTGATACTTTGCGCCAGCGCGATACCAATCTTTCATACCCACGACCCGCCAGTGCTCCATCCCCCGAAGCAAGCCCGGCAATTGAAGATGCCACATCCTCAACTGAGGAGTCAGCATCTAAACCAACCTCACCATTATCAATTAACTGCTTATTTAAATATGTGGCAAGGCCGCCATAATCTAACTCAACAATTGATTTAGGGTCAAAAACCTCAAGCCAGGCTAGTAACTCTGCTACCTCACCCTCAACTGCGCCCTGCCCAAATGCACCAAGGACTGCTTGATAGGTAAAGGTGCAGCGGGTTTTTGCATCGGCAATTGAGGTTCTAAGAATTGTGAAATTTCCATCCTCATTAACTCCACGTAATCGCTCATCAGGAGTAAATAAAGCAAACCATCTAGGTGGAATGCTCCAAGTTGAAGTGAGAATATGTGAGATCTTATCCTCAACAATATCGATAGTACTCTTAATTGAATCCTCGATACTTTGTGGGATAAAAAACTTAATTACAGATGTGGGAAGAGTATATTTAAAATCCTCTAGCGCTGCCCAACATCTAGCAGCTGTTGACCAAGGTGCGACATATCTTTTTCCCTCATGCTCTAATAAGTGAGCACCATCTGGTTTTAAATTTGCCATCTCGCTAGTAATACTTCGCTTTAGCGATCTAACCTGCTCATCCCATCTAGTAGGTGAGGTTATTGCAAGTTGTGACCAACGCAATTGATCTGCCGGCTCAAAGGATTCAAATGGTTCATAAACACTTAGGGATGCAACATATGGGATTGGGCGCATTACTTAACCTTGCTGCCTATAGTTATTAGTGTAAATACAAACTGTTAGCCTTATATTAACGAGTGTTATTGTAATTACTTGTAATCCTCATCCTTATAATTATCATCTTCTTGAGCGGATTTTTTATTAGGTAGCTCACCGTGGAGCTCCTTTGCCAATCGCTCTAAATCCATATCTTGATTTGAGTACTTTAGATCTCTAGCAACCTTTGTTTGCCTAGCTTTTGATCGGCCACGTCCCATGGGTGGGCCTCCTTAACTATCAATGCTTCTGTCGTATAGGTAAAGATTATCTAATTAACCCTACTTTTAGCCAAAAAATTCCGCTCACCTACCCACAGGATATTGCTGCGCAAGTTGGCTAAAAACTTGGGATAGATCACTTGCTACCCCTCAGGCTGTGATCTGACCTGAAGCCACCAGCTCTGCCCAGATCTTAGGGTCTATTCGCAATTGCATTAATACCTGCGCACTCATCTCAACGCTATTTGGCGGGGTTCCTCGTCTGTGATTTGTGCCTGCCACACACTGAATCGCACCATATAGTGGAATACGAAGCTCAACACTCTTTCCAGGAGAGATCTTTTTTATTAGAGCCAAAATCTCTTTCACTTCTAACGCAAGATTTGGAACTTTTTTCACAAATATTTAGTGAAAGTATAAAAAATTACGCCCCGCGCTTACACACCTTGGTCTTCATTAATACATTTAAAGAGTCCATGCTCTTTTGCAGATTACCAAGCTCAGCTAAGCCTTCAGGGGAGGCAGATAGGATATCTTTGAATATTCCATATTGATCCTTAGCCTCAACATAAAGATCATAAGCCTCAGGACAACTTGTTAACATCCAAGTTAATTTTGTTGGGGTAAGATATGGATTTTTGCCACAAACATACCTTTTACTACCAGCTTTGCCTTTTAAACCATCTTTCTTGCAGGCAACCCCATTTTTAATGGTTGCAGCATTTGCGGTGGTGACAAAGGTAGTGGAGGCAAGGAGTAGGCCCAGTGAGAGTGCAACTACTGAAGCTCTAACCCGTTTTGAAACTCTAATCATTTTTAACCCAACTCTCTTAAAGTAACTATAGCCAAATAATAACCTGTTTTATCCCACTTTCCACCCGTAATACTAGGTGAATTGGCTGTGAATTGCTTAAATTTAGGTGAAAACGTGTTTCTCGGTTTAAACCCTCAACCTATATCAGCGGCTCTAAATCAACCCCTCCTACCTCACCCTTTGTCACTTTTCTAATCTCATCTGCCACCTTTTGGGATTGCTCAATCGCACTTCCGGCAAAATCTGCAGGGTTTTTAATTAACGCATTTAGTTGCTCTATAGATAATGGAAAATTATTCTCACCACTTAATGCCTTAAAGAAATTACCTGCAGTACTTGTAGTTGCATGCTTTTTAATCAATTCATGGGCCACCTCTCTACCCATACCAGCTTTAACACAACTCATTAGAATTTGTGAGGTTGCTAAAAATGGCAACTGCTCCTGAAGTTCATTATTGATATTTTCTTCAAAGATGCCAAACTCAGTAAGGATGGTCATAAAGGTATGAAGTAATCCATCTGCTACATAAAAGGCATCTGGGATAACTACTCTTCTTACTACTGAGCAAGAGACATCCCCTTCATTCCATTGGTCCCCAGCTAAATCTGCAGCCATGGTGGTGTAACCACGAAGTAAAACCATCATGCCATTAATACGCTCAGATGACCTTGAGTTCATCTTATGTGGCATAGCAGAAGATCCCACCTGTCCTGTTTTAAATCCTTCACTAGCTAGATTAGAGCCAGCCATTAATCTAATTGTGGTTGCCATCGATGATGGGGCAGATGCAATCTGTAGTAATTTGGATACCACCTCAAAATCAATTGATCTTGGATAGATCTGACCAACACTTGTTAGAGTATTTTCAAAACCAAACTCTTTTTCAATTGCATCCTCTAACCTTTTTAACTCCTTACTACTTCCTAAGGCAGATATGCCATCTTGACCACTTCCAACTGGCCCCTTTAGGCCACGAAGTGGCAATCTGCTTATCAGCTCCTCCAGCGCAGTTAATGAATACAACAACTCTTGCCCACAGGTAGCAAATCTTTTACCTAAAGTAGTTACTTGAGCTGCAACATTGTGGCTACGTCCAGTGATATAGGTTTTTTCATACTTAGTGATATTTTTTTCAAGTAAAAACAAGGTCTCAAGTGTTCTTCTTCTAATTAGATTAAGGCCATCTCTAATGGCAATTAACTCAATGTTTTCGGTTAGATCTCGGCTAGTCATACCGATATGAATCTTCTCGCACTTAGCTAGATCATTAAACTCCTCAATTCGAGCCTTAACATCATGGCGACTTTGTTTTTCTCTTGCCTCAATTGAGGCTAAATCAACATGATTTATTACCTTTTCATAGGATGCAATATCACTATCGGTAATTGGAAGCCCTGCTTTTTTCTGGAATCTTAAAATAGTGATCCAAAACCTACGCTCTGCAATAATTTTATTTATGGGATCAAAGATTGCCACCATATCTTTGGTGGCATATCGAGTAGCTAATACATTTGGAATTAAGTTTGAAGTAGTACTCATTTGATTAGATCCCTCACCACAATAGTTTCATCCCTACCTGGGCCAACACCAATTGCGCTAATTGGAGCACCGGATACCTTCTCTAAAAACTTCACATACTCTCTTGCATTTACTGGTAGATCATCGATTGATTTTGCCTTAGAGATGTTTTCACTCCACCCAGGAAGGAATTCATAGATTGGCTTTGCATGGTGAAAATCTGTTTGAGATGCTGGTAGCTCTTCAACCCGCACACCATCGACCTCATATGCCACACATACTGGAATCTTCTCCCAACCAGTTAAGACATCTAACTTAGTTAAAAAGAAATCAGTTAAGCCATTAACGCGAACAGCGTATCTGGCAATTGGGGCATCAAACCAACCACACCTTCTGTTTCGCCCGGTGGTAACACCTACCTCACCACCAATTTTTCTTAAAGCTTCCCCATCTTCATCAAATAACTCTGTTGGAAATGGACCACTGCCAACTCTTGTTGTGTAAGCCTTAAGGATTCCAATTACTCGAGTGATCTTGGTTGGTCCAATTCCAGAGCCAGTAGATGCTCCCCCTGCGGTTGGATTAGATGAGGTAACAAATGGATAGGTGCCATGATCCACATCTAATAAAGTTCCTTGGCTTCCCTCAAGTAATACATTCTTACCGCTCTTAAGTGCTTGATCCAATAACAATGCAGTATCTACCACATATGGTTTTAAAATTTCGGCATACCCTAGGTACTCAGTTAATACCTCTTCCACTGTAATTCCCTTGCGATTAAACACTTTAATTAATATTTGGTTTTTATCATGAAGGGCAGCTTCAATTTTTTGTTTTAATATTGATGGATCAAATAGATCCTGCACCCTAATACCGATGCGATTAATCTTGTCAGCATAAGCAGGTCCTATGCCACGGCCAGTGGTGCCGATCTTTGCTTTTCCTAAAAATCTCTCCGATACCTTATCAATGGTGCGATGATATGGGGTAATTAAATGAGCGTTAGTTGAGATCTTAAGTTTTGAGGTATCAATTCCTCGTTCATTTAAACCTTTGATCTCAGTTAGCAGTACTGCAGGATCAATTACTACCCCATTACCAATTACTGGAATTACATTTGGAGATAAAATTCCTGAAGGCAGTAGGTGCAGTGCGTACTTTTGATCACCAATTACAACTGTGTGCCCTGCGTTATTGCCACCTTGATACCTGACAACATAATCTACCCGATCACCTAATAGATCTGTTGCCTTACCTTTGCCCTCATCGCCCCATTGGGCACCTAGTAAAACTATTGCTGGCATGAAAACTCCTCACCTAAAAAATGAGAGTTTTTAGAAAAATTATTTGTTTTTACTTTAAAGGTATTTGGGTAGGTGTTAGGTGGTATCTGCCGCACACTTGCAGAGTAAATCATCTCTACCATCTCCCATTACTAAGCTCATTAACCAGCAGCAATGCTAGGTAATCTTTTAGTTTCTTTCGGGATTACGGCTAATTCCACCACATTTTGGGCGGTTTGAAAAATTACACCGCCCAATATGCTCAAATTAATGACCTTTTTACACCCCAAGTTGGGCAAGCGCCTTTTTAAAAAGGCTGGCTAAGGCAGCAGTTAAGGTGCCAGAGGCTAAGAGCCGCTCTAATATGGTGATTAATGTAATTAAGGTTGTAGTTAACATATTTCTTCCTTATCTTGGATTGTTTGTCTTTATAACAATTACTTATCTTTATAAAAAAGGCGGCTTACTTTTAAAGATACTTCAAAACAAGGGTAAAAAAGATTGCTACATACTCTTTTGGGGATTATCTAAATTGGGATAATATTCCTAACTATGAGTAGTGATATATCAAATGATTCCCTAGAAAATCTTTCATACGAAGATCGCACCTTTGCACCATCTGCTTCCTTTATCGCCCAAGCAAATGTTAAAAAAGATATTTATGATTTAGCAGAGAGTGATCGCTTATCTTTTTGGGAGACACAAGCTAATCGACTTAGCTGGGATAAAAAGTGGAGTCAGGTTGTAGATTGGCAACTACCCTTTGCTAAATGGTTTATTGGTGGAAAATTAAATGCTACCTATAA
>Ga0214917_10002634_pt1 | contig 21551 bp, 19 predicted proteins | sample LL_1208_BB_MetaG_FD_177983 | JGI IMG/M metagenome (GOLD analysis project Ga0214917, IMG submission 177983) | Freshwater microbial communities from Lake Lanier, Atlanta, Georgia, United States - LL_1208_BB | ecosystem: Environmental > Aquatic > Freshwater > Lake | place: USA: Georgia | collected...
TCGAAGCAATATGACTCTTGGAAGGCTTTGTGTTATTGGTGGCAACAGCTTTATCGGGAAAAACCTGGAAGCTGACATCAAGTTAACGAGATCTGATTGTGATCTTCTTGATTTCGAATCCACCAAACAAGCTCTGAGGAAAGCAAAACCAGAATCCATTATTAATTGTGCGGCGAAGCATGGATCTGTAAGGGAAATGTCGCATGATCAAGCGGGATATTTAGAAGAAAACATTAAGATTAATATGAATATCCTCAAAGCAGCACACGAGCTCGATATCAACAATGTCCTTTTACTGGGCTCAGTTTCAAGTTTCCCATTCGACAAGAAAGAGATAATTACAGAGAAAGACTTCTATTTGGGTCCAGTAAATGAAGTTAATTTTGGCTATAACTCAGCAAAGAGATTCATTGTTGACTTGGCAAAGACATATCAAATGGATCACGACAGAAATTTCAAAGTCGCTCATCTCGGAAATATTTACGGCCCGCATATGCAATTTAGTGAAAATGCCACATTAGTTGGGAATTTAATCTATAGAATATACAAGGCACAAAACGCTGGTTCCGCTCTAGAGCTTTATGGCCACGGCACTGATATTAGATCACTAACACACGTCAGTGATTTGCGGGAGATTTTGCCTTGGTTTTTGAAAAGTGATTCACTCAAAAGTCACCTAATTGTCAGTTCTGGATTTGAAGTTAGTATCAAGGAATTAGCAACATCACTAGCCCAAATTATGAACTTTGGGGGACAAATCATCTTCACAGGAGACGGAAATCTTGGTCAAAGAAAAGTTGCATCAAGTGAAGTCCTTAGATCTCATCTGCCAAACTTTAGATATAGTTCATTGAGAGAGGGTCTGGTTTCGACTGTAGAATGGTTTCAACAACAACACGGCCGCCCTAGCTCAGTCGGTAGAGCGTCGCTCTCGTAAAGCGAAGGCCGTGGGTTCGATTCCCGCGGGCGGCTCAAATATAGAGTGAAGAAGTATGAAAGGAGCTTAAATGCGAAAATTGCCACGCTTAGGAGTCATAACTGCGAGTTTTGGAAGGTTAGTAGATTTTTGGGTTGCGGTTGAACTATCTCGCTCAGACACATACCCAAATAGAGCTCTAATCAAAAGTCATCTATGTAATACATTTTGGAGTTTCAATGCTCAAAATGAATTCCCTTTTATTGCAAGTAGACTCAAAGGGAATTTGAGGATTGGAGGAAAGTATTATTACTTTTTGTATCGCATGCTTTCCAAACTAAAAGTTAACAAATTACTTACACACACAGAGAATGTCGGAATTGATACTCGGAAGATGTACGATGAAATCGATAGAGAAAGCATTTTAGAAGTCAAAAAACAACTCAAGGGAAGTAGTGATTTGATCGGTAAACTCAAAGATTCTCAGGTCAATCTCAACTCTCTTTGCTTGTTATATGTGCGAAGTTCATATTGGGAGGAAAGTAGAGGGGTTAGGCAAAGAAATCTGGAAGTGCATAGAAACGGCGATTTAGAGAAAATAGACAGCATTATTGACTATGTAATAAGTTTGGGATTTTCGGTGGTTAGAGTCGGCAGAGAATTAGATTCTAGTAAATCTAGAATAGGGTTCTTCGATTATTCCACTTCTAGTGCCGTATGTGATAGGAATGATTTATTCTTATGGTCGAAAGCAAATTTTGCGATAACAACTCATGGTGGAGCGAATGAGCCAGCATTCTTATTCAAGACACCACTTCTTTTGATTGACTTTGGGGAATATTGGAACCTAATTAATAACATTGCAAAAATTCCATACCTGATATTACCGAAGACTTTCAGAGATAAAACTGGCAAGAAGATCTCTCCATCCGAAATGCAGAAAAAAGGACTCATTTTTGGGCCAGCAAGAAATGCTTTATTCTTCAAAGAACAAGAAATTACGCTAGAAAATTGCGAAACCAATGAATGCTTGAGTGCAATCAAGGATTTTGTTGATTACATTAGAGGAGATGAAACCCTAATGAACATATCATGGTCTGATTTAGGTATCCAAGTTAGCGGAGGAGATTTATTCGTAAGTAAGCGATACAAACTTTCATGAAATATTGAGAATTAGGTCAATTTGAGTCAAGTTTATTTGGTCGAATATGAAGCAATTAAGCTATACCCCATTGATTTAAGAGCTTGTATTCAGTGGTGGGGTAAATCTAAAGAGTCGAAACAAAATGCAATAAGACAAATGTATTTCTAAACCGTTGTTTGATAAATGTGTTTGGAGAAGTCCAACAATCATCGTTTCATTAAAATTCAAGAATTCAATTACGCGCAGTAGTCAAATGTTCTGTATAATGTGAAGGGCAAAGCATTTTAAGATTAAAATACTTAAAGACCATCGCTTCAATGAGCCTTCTTGGTAATGTGTATCGGATATGAATTATGAATAGAAGCAAGCATCCAAGGTACTTAAAACACTATTGAATTGAAATATTGGGTTGTGAGCGCACTCAGGTTATTGCACTTATTGTTCCCAGAATATATAATGTGCGTGTGACCAATTCTTTTGTTGATTTTTACGATGAAAGAGGGATTATTCCCGTTAATCAAAGAGATGCAGCCACGATTCAACATTATCTTCGCCGAAAAAGACTTTATGGTTCCTTGGGGATTCCGATGGAGCACCTCTCTGGGTTGAACATATTGGAAGTCGGAGGTGGCTCTGGAGATAATGCGCAAATAGTTCTTGGGTTTAATCCACAAAGATACGTTTTTTTGGACTCAAGTAAGACGGCTTTGGAGCGTCTCAATTCTCGCTTTGCGAGAGAAATCAATCATGGCACAGTGCAACTTTTACATGGTGATATGAACAACTTTGAATCACATGAAAAATTCGATTTAGTGATTGCCGAGGGGTGTATCCCAGGACAGGTTGATCCAATCAACGCTCTGAAGAACATAGTGCGCTTAGTTTCTCAATCAGGCTATCTGATTTTTACTGTTCAGTCAGCAGCTTCGCTTCTCTCGGAAATTTTGAGAAGGATCTTAGCTTTACAAATACGAAACTATTCAAATGACGAACAGGAATGGGTTGAAGATTGTATAACCATGTTTAGCAGCACATTAGTTGAGCTGAAAGGCATGTCACGACTTTTTCAAGATTGGGTTTTTGATGTGTTGATTCATCCTTGGCATCACGGCAGTCAAGTTTTTGAATTCAACTCTGCCTACTCACTCTTGAATAGAGACTTCGAACTTTTGGGCATATCTCCTTCATGGGTTGTGCGTGATTCTTGGTACAAAGAGGACACGGGAGAAATTTCAATTCTTCAGAGTAGAGCATTCGAAACGTATGGGCTTACAAGCCCCTTTTTTTTGGATCGCAATTTTTCTGCTGCATCCGCGACTACCGTTAGAGTGGAAGACTCAGAGGAGATAGCTCGAATAAGTCACAGAATCTACGAAGTTCACTTACAATCTTCACAATCTCAATATGTCACCAAAAATCAATTAGAAATTATTTTCGATTATATCGTGGAACTTAGTAAACTAATTCGACCGTATAATTCAGAGCTCGCAATTACATTGTCAGAATTCTTGACCATTTCAAGTGAGTTAAGTCTTTCCTACGATCGAACCAGAGATTACTTTATCGGAACGAATTTCTTGAAGTGGTGGGGAAGAGGCCAACAGTATTGCGCATACCAGCGCGCAAACGGAGCCAGCATGATTACATGAGTAGGTAAAACTCAATGTATAAGCTTTATTACTCTTTGGATAACATCAAAGTGGCAAGAATTACTCCGTGAACTTAGTTTGAATAATTCCGCTACTGTCTATTGCTGCCATGCCCCCATCAATCCTTAGAATAGACCCAGTAAATTGCCGTGGCGATTCGAAGATCAAAGTTCGCACAGCAATAGCCACATCTTGCGTTGTAGTCATGCGACCAGAAGGGATAGAGTTACTGATAATCTGGGTCAGAACTGGAGAAGCTTTGTAAAAATCAATATTTCTGTCTTTCAAAACGAAACTTCCAGGATCGATTCCGAATGCGCGAATTCTTCCATTTTGGGAATTTGCTGCGTAGTAGCGAACCATGGTCTCTAATGAAGATTTATTTGAATGATAATAAAAGCTCTGATCGAAAATAATTCTAGTTGCAGCGGGAGATGTCAGTACCAAAACATCAATTTCACAATCATACAAAGTCTTGATTAGTTCCACTATTTCATAAGGCTTAATAACCTCAACCACATATTGGGAAATTGCATTTTCTTCTCCTCTGTACCTATGAGCAAAAACTATTGAAATCCTCTGATAAGTTTTAATGTAGGGAGAGAGTCTCTCAGAGAAATCTGTGAGATCTCCGAATTCTAAATCGAAAATTACTTGCTTGACTCTATCCTGAGCACGAGTAGAATAGACTTCTCGCGCAAACAACGCTGATTCTTCTCTCGTAACATGGAATACATTAATTGTTTCACTTAGAAGCAATGTGATTTCTCGAGCGAGAGGCGATTTTCCACCGAAGACTATCGCACAATGAGTGTTGGAAGAATCATAATTCGTCATGGAACTCTCCAAATCTGCATATCCTGGGGTAGCATACGTTAATGATATCGTTTTAAATAATGTTGCGAGAGACCCTAGTTTGATCTTGATTAGTTCAAATTAACACTTAAGAATTCACTCCTTTCGAATTCTCTTGTATTTCTTTTTTCTCTTTATCTGTCAACATGGATTTTAGCCGAGAGGAGATAAGAATAATTGCGCTTTCTATGAGCGCGCAATTCGCTGTTTAGAATCTTGCGGATTAAACAATGAACAGCTAAAACATCGGCAGGCATTGCTAGGTTGTTGAGAGATTTCAATGGATTAAACCGTGCAGTGTAAAGATTTGCTCCAGTCAATACAAAGGATCAAATATATACTCCATAGTAGAAGGGTTTGCGTTCGTTAATCCGAATCCATTCTGTAGAAAACGCGTGTAAATCCTCACTTTATCTGAAAGCCGAGATTTTCACTCTAAGTTCCAGAAGCAATAAAGGAGGAATCCGTAAATTCAAATCTACAATTCAAAAATATGGTTACTTCTGTTAACACTTGCGAATTGTGTATTAACTAGAGAAGTCTTTCTCGCAACAGTCGTGCCAATGCGTGACAGATTGCTAATTGAGCATTTTCAACAGAGTGATAATCCTTGATTTTTGATGGTATTTCAATCAAATAATCAACTTGAGAGTTTGCGCCCTCACCCCAAGCACCAAAAATTCCTAAGGTTTGAATTCCAGTAGATTTACAATACGAAATTGCATCGAGAACATTTGGCGATCCACCTGATGAAGAAATAATGACGCATATATCGCCCGCGATTGCCTTTCGCTTTAGTTGCGCTGAGAAGATGTTTTGGACCCCAACATCATTTGCAACGGCAGTCAAAAGTGCAGAATTCGAAGACAAAGAATGCACTCTAATGGTAGTCGAACTTTCATCGCGAACGTAGGCCAGATCAGTTTCTAAATGGTCTGCGGCGGCCGCACTTCCGCCATTGCCAAAGACCCAAATGGTTTGACCTAACAATGCAACTTTCCGTAAAGCGTCAGCCGCGCAAAAAATAGATTCCGCATTTAGTAATGATAATGCTTTGATTGTAGATTCAAACAAATTTAAAGGCTCCTAACACTCTTCGAGGACAGTGTGATAATGGTACATTACTAACGCAAATGAGGCTCAAACATTTTATTGGGTGCGTTTCCAAAACCACCTGCTCCGTTTTTTCAAGTCATTAGTGGGTGAGTGCGGAAAGCAGACTCAAAGTTTTAGCGCCATGCGCAAAGATTGATTTGCTGATTCTTTTAACTCCTATAGTTAAAACTTTTCCATCGCCGGCTAATGGGGGAGTAAGTCCCCATATCCAAACAAAAGCCGTTTGATCTGACAGAAAGGTAGTCTTCAACAAAAGTGACCATCTCAACCGCACCATTTGATGTATATGTAATGCCGAAATTCTCGAACTGTGAAGTTCTATTGAGATTCAATAAATCAAACTTACATAAGTCCGAAAATGACAAAAGTTTATTTGTTTTCCACAAGAGTTTTGGTAAGACGCCTTTAAGTAAATGGCTTGTGTTAGGTATTAGTATCGGTAATGTATTCATGTAAAGAACTGGCTTACGAAAAGAGAATGCAATGTCGTCTAGACCAGTACCTGTGGAAATTACAAAAGAACTAATCTCGATAATCGCAAGATCGAGTTTGTCCGTTTGAAATTTACAAGAAGAATAGTCAAAGTAGCCCGGAATATCTTTTCTCAACCAAGTTTCTGACCTTCTACCCATCCTTATAACTTGATAATTGTGTACCGTCAGGTATTCAATCAAGGGCAGGAAGTCATTAATATCTGAATTGCGGTAATTTAACTCCGAAATTCTGGAGTCATCTCGAACACAAAGAGTCACCAAAGGCTGCTTGAAGTCGAGTCCAAGGAAAGCCATGTCTGTTTGGACACCAGCATTACTGAATTGTGATAGCCCTTTTAGTATGGGAGCCTTGGCGCGTAGCTCGTGATCGTAACCTCCAATTGATTCTTGAAGGAGCCACTTCTTAAAGGTCGGGATTCTATTAACAATTGTTACCATAGAAGGTCGAAAGAAACGTGGCACAACTATGGAATTCTGACGATAGACTCGAAAAATCTCTAAATTAGCCGGTTTTCCGATAGGTACTACGAGCAATTTGTTTCTCATAGAACATCGATTTAAGGCTATCTCGAAATCTGAGAGCATGTGTCCAAGCGCTTGAACAACAACAAAGGCAATTCTTATTGGCCCTACTCTTATTCTGCAAAGCAAAAGGTAGAAGATGGTCGGAACAAAAAAAAGCAACTTTAAAATTATAGAGACAATTAAGGCCCGTTTAGGAGATACGTGAGACAAAGATATCATTTTGCATCCATGCAAGTTGAATAATCGATAGCGGACTTATTTCAAAGAAGGTTTATCAATTTGATTAACCCACTCCGAGAAAAGCACTCTTGGATACCAACCCACAAGATTAATTGATTTTTCTATGTCCATCACGCAATCGAAAGATGCATTATTTGATAGGTACTCAATTTCAACCAGCGGATTAAATGATCGGCAAATATCTCGTAAAGTAATAAAGTTTTGTGGTCCTCCACCCAAATGGAATGTACTCCCCCAAGTTTCGGACTGAAAGGCCGACCAGATAAAGCAAGCGATATCAGAAACATGAAGCGGATCTCTAAGTGAAGTACCACCATTATCTAAACTTACTTTTCCACTTCTTGATTTCATGGCAAGGATAGAAATCAGACCTGAAGGTTGAGTGATTTCATCTGTATATGGCGTGTTGAGTCTGATAACGACTCCTTTTGGATGAGAATGAACTAAGAATTCGGCAGTCAACTTTGATTTGCCGTATGAATGTCTAGGCATCAGTGGCGAATCTTCTTTAAGTGCCCGGTTACGTTCTGGCTTTTCGAGGACTTCTCTCGTTGAAAAGTGGAATAAAGGCACATTACTATTCTTGGAAACAAGCACTAAGTGCGCAACACCCAAAACATTGATTCTGTAGTCTTGCTTGTTAGGGGATACACCAAACTCAGAGACGATTGCAGACGAGCTACAGTTGACGATAAAGTCTATTTCAAGTTGAGTTATCAATTCCTCTTTGAGTTGAAAAATATCTTCTTCGATATCCCAAACAATAACCTCACAATTAATGGACAGATGTTTGGCGATTCCTTTACCCAAATACCCCCGGCCGCCGACTACCAGCGCAACAGTCACAGCGCACCTCCATCAATATTTAATTCCGCACCATGCAAGTACGATCCCATCGAAGAACAGATAAACATTACACATGAAACAACTTCGCTCACTTCTCCTGGGCGACTCGCCGCTATTCTACTTTTACTAACTATGGAAGCAATTTCACTTTTCTGTCCCGTCACTAGTAACGAATTTATGAATTTACCAGGGACATTGATAAGTCCAGGAGAAATGGAAGAGAGTATTACTTTTGGATTTTTGACAGCGACTTCATGAGCTTTAATCTTAAAATACGACATAAGTGCTGATTTACTCGCAACATAGGGTGCAGAAGCACTGAGTTGTCGAACCGCCAGCGTACCAAAGAAAATTATTCGCCCACCACTCAGAGATCCAAGCATTGTAGGCAGAACCAAATCAGTCATTTGTAATGGAATAAAGAAGTTTAAATTCATAACCGATTCATAAGTTTCAATTGCTGAATCGGTTTGTGAGCCAAAAGAACCACCAATCGCATTGATAAGTATATCAAAACTATAGTCTCCGGCCAACCCATTATTTAGTTTGTTCCGCCAGTCAATATCATTAAAGTTAATGGAAATATGCCTAATCGGATGCAGGAACATTTTTTTTGTTTCAAGTGAAATTTCTGGAATCCGTCTACCAATTAAGGTCACAATGCTGCCGGCGGAGGCAAAAGCTATTCCACATGCTAAGCCTAAGCCGTGAGTCCCGCCGACAACTAATACCTTTTTCCCTGAAAACTCATGATCCAGTCCAGGTAGCGAGTTCATGACAGTATAATACTTTAAGATTGCGTGTCGTAGTGCAATTTCGTTCAGTGCTAACAAGATTTCAAGGAGGCCTCATGACCAGAATCCTTGGTCTCCATAATTCTTTCACGGCATTGACTCACGATAGTTCTGCGGCCCTGTTAGAGGATGGAAAAGTATTGGCAGCGGTCGAAGAGGAACGATTAAACAGGATCAAATCTTCTGTAAGTTTTCCAGCCACTCGGTCGACCAAAGAGATATTTGAAATAGAAGGGGCGCATACGACAATAGAAGGCCTTTTATCGTGCGAATACTTGGCGGTTGATGGATCTACTTTTCCAATGATGAAAGAAAAGGTATTTGATTGGCTTAAATATGAGTTTGGAGGTTGTCCAAGAATTGAATTAGTTAATCAAGCGGATGCCCATTGTTACGGAGCTTTTTTTGGATCAGGATTTTCTGAAGCTTTGAGTTTTGACATAGAGGGTGCTGGGGATGGAATTTCATTTCAAGTTTGCTACTTCAAGAAAGGCCCAAACGGAAAATTAATAGAGAAAAAAACTTTGTACCAGGCAGACTCGAAGAAATCATTAGGCTTTTTTTATGCCCTGTTCACTCAATACTTGGGGTTTGAAGCTGCAGAAGGAGAGTACAAAGTAATGGGAATGGCAGCTTATGGCCACCCTAAGATTGATTTAACTTCTGTGATGGATTTTTTACCAATTGAAGGAATTCTTGAAGATATTGATGAGAGAGTTTTTAGTAAAACGACTCGTCACTCTATCGTTGAACCTATTTTTAATGCTAACTATATTGAGAGCATTACGGGCGTTCCTCCAAGAGCGAGATTCGGAAAAATAGAGAAGGAGCACTTGGATTTAGCAGCCTCGGTCCAGCATAGCTTTGAAAAAATGTATCTAGGTCTAATTCGATATTGGGTCGAAAAAACCGGATGTAGGTTCGTATGTATTTCGGGAGGTTGTGCGCTTAATGCAGTCGCGAATATGAAACTTTTGGAGTTTGATATAGCAGGACTATATGTTATGCCTGCGGCTAGTGATAGGGGTGTTAGCTTGGGAGCTGCAACTTATTTGTCAGCGGAACTGAATGAAGAAGTTGTCGCGCCAACAGATATGTATCTGGGTAGATCTTGGACTAAAGAAGAATCTGTTCGTATATTGTCAAGTTATGGAGTTAAATTTAAAGATTTAAATTCGCCTATGGAATATTTGTCGGATTGCCTTGAAAATGGCCAGGTGATAGGTTTTTTCGAGTATAGAGCTGAATTTGGGCCGCGTTCTTTGGGCGCGCGCAGTATCCTAGCCTCGCCTCGAGTTTCAGGAATACGGGACAAGATTAATTCAAGCATTAAATACCGAGAACAATTCAGGCCCTTTGCTCCTGCAATTCTCGACACAGAATTAGAATTCTTTTCACCGAAGGCGGATTTCTCATCCATGACAATTACTTCAAAAATTCCAGAAGGATTGAGAACTCCGATTTCCGAAGCCGTTCATATTGATGGAACTTCAAGAATCCAGATAGTGAAAAATGATAACAAAGCCATCGGAAAATTGTTGAAAGTTTTGAAGCAGTCAGGTTCTCATCCGTCTCTTATTAACACCTCATTCAACCTAAAAGGCGAACCAATTGTATATACACCAGCGGATGCAATGAGGACTTTCTTCAGTTCAGGATTGGATACCTGCTACATCAACGGACTAATTGTTGAAAAGTCATAAGCAATTCGCTGTGTTTGTTAGAATACACTAGGAGAAGGGGCACCGTATCTTGAAGCAGATAAACCAAGAAAACGAATTTGCATGCAGGATTTGTAAGGCTTCAAACTGGAGCTCGGTCTGGAATTTTGGTCAAGTTCCATATGGCGATCTCTATCAAGATAATAAAGCAGATGCGATTGCTATGTCCGCCAATGAACTACACCTTGTTCGGTGCCTTGACTGTAAACTGCTTCAGCTACTCTCAAATACAGACATAGAAGCGCAGTACGTTGATTATTTGTACTCGACTTCAGTAACTAATGCTCTTTCGGGAACATATAGGGAAATAAGCGAGAGATTAATAAGCCTTCTTGGCTTGAACGAAAAGTCTCTTGTTCTTGATATCGGAAGTAATGATGGTACGTTTTTGGAATTTTTCAAGACTTCTGGGGTTCAAGTTGTTGGGATTGATCCAGCAAAGAACTCTTTAAGGCTTTCAAATCAGCGTGGAATCGAAACCATTTCAGATTTTTTCACAAAGTCAGCTTGTGAGCGAGTCCTTAAGGAATTTGGGGAACCCGAACTCATATCGGTGAATTACACGCTAGCAAACATCCTCGATTTATCAGATTTCTTCACTAACATCAAAAGCATTAGCACTCGAAGTACCGTCATATCTATTATCACCGGTTATCACCCAGATCAGTTCTCGGTAAATCAATTTGAGTATATCGATCATGACCACATCACATATTTGACCTTAAGGGATTTTGATTCAATTGCAAAAAAATTTGGATTTAAAGTGATTCAGGCGAATAGACTTGAGCACAAAGGAGGTTCTTTGCATGTCTTGTTGGCCGACGAGAACTCAGATTTGACCGTAAGTAGTAGCGTAGCTCAAATTAGACAACGCGAGAAATGGTTAAGGACCGAAGGAGACGAACTCTTTTACAACATGCTTCAAAAATTGCAAAATATCAAGAACTCTTTATTGAGCTTTTTTCAAGTGTTGGCAAATGAGAATAAAAATATACTTGGAATTGGCGCTTCAATAAGCACTACTTATTTTTTGAATTTCTTTGAACTAGAGAACTTAAATTGCAAATTATTTGACGATGACAAAAGTAAGCATGGTAAATTCTGTCCCAGATACGGCTTCGAAGTTTATCCATTGGTAGAGGCCCCATTGGAAAAAGGCGACAATGTTTGTGTTATTTTTGCATGGCAGCATACAGACCGACTTATGGATCGCTTGATTCAATTGGGTTATGAAGGACTTGTGGTAATACCTCTACCTCACTTATCTTTTAGGTGGTTATAGAGATAATTGAGTCCGCACAACTTATTTAGGTATTTAGTTAAGTATTTTTGCCTTACTCTCAAAATCATTTTCAAAAATGGCCCACAAATAAAGTTCGGGATGTTGCCAACAATCGAGTTGGGAGCTTTAGTAAATAATCCTTTTGCAGCTTATGCAGATTTTCTTCATCAGAAGCGCCTAGGTAAAGAATCTATTTATATTTGGTTTGTTCCGAGAAACAACAACTTTTCCGAAATCGTTGATTATGTCAAGCAGATTTTCACTGTTGTTCCAGATTACTTCGGGATTGGCACTGAGTTTATCAACATAATTTATTCAGAAGAAGCGCTTGTTGACTTTCGGGCTAGTAAGAACATTTTAGGATTGGATTTAACTTTTTTCGATCAGGAACTTGCTGAAGAAGTTAGTTCGAGAATAAGGAGAAAGGGTGCTACGAATTCGATCGTAACGGACCTGACGGAAGGAAACAGATATGTGTGTTTATGTGTTCGAGATGAAATCTATCACTCTGCAAGAGGAAAAGAGATAGGTCTAGAGTCAAATTTGATCTTCCGCGAAGCAACTAACAATATGAGAAACTCAAATATAAATAATTACTTATCTCTCATAAAGGTATTTAATGAGTTTGGACTGACTGTTATCAGAATGGGAAAAGGTGGCATTCCTTCAAAACTAAGTGGAAACATCGTTGACTATGCTAATTTGGAGGAACAGAACCTAAAAAATGATTTAGAGATATTGCGAAATTGCGAATTTGTTGTATCAACAGGAACGGGTATTGATGAAGTGGCCACGTTAATGTTTGCAAAGAAGGTCTATAACGTTAACATGGGAAGCTTTGCTGCTATCAAGAAAACTCCACAAATCCCATTAATTCTTCCAAAGTTATTCAGAAACAATACGGGAGAAATACTCAGATCTGAGGATTACTTTCATACTCCATTATTCACGAAAGAAAATTACTCTTTGGAAGAGAGTGTTTGGAAGTTTTCGTGGGAAGATGTTCCGCAGGATAATTTGGAGGGGTTCTCAAAAGATGTTATTCAGTTACATTATTATAATAAACTCACTCGCGATGATTTTCTTCAAAATCAATTTAAGGAAGCAATTTCAAAACTCCAAAACTTCAATGAAGGCACCTTCCTGCCGTGCATATCTCTTCACTGGCCAAACTTTATGGGTTCCCACTAGATTGAGAATTCGTTAAACGAAAGAGTAATTTCACACAATCGAATTATCAATCTCTTTAGACATCGAAAGGCTAAGAACCACAATCATTTGGATTCAAAGCATTTTTTAGCAACCGAGAACAGTTTCACAATAAGGAGATATATGTTTTCGCCAGATAAAAATTAAACACGTTTCTATAAAGTCGAACGGTACCACGCTCGAGGACTCGGCCTTTCTCCTAAAGTCAAGATCCGACACATAAGCAGTTCCATTTTTTGTGGAGAAACCAGAGGTATAGGCGTTTTCAGCTAGCTTTGGTCTGAACTTACCCATTGCTGACATTCTGAACTATCTATGTCTAAACTTAGCTATAGAGTTAAGCAGCATTTTTGTTCATGATAAGAACAAAGTGGGTCATCTCCCTTTGTTCAGATTTCCATGGCAACGTAGATTAAAGGGACGGAGGGGTGATGGGTAAGTCAATTCTTGTAACCGGGGCCGCAGGATTTATCGGGAGTCATCTATGTGAAAAATTGCTTTCATTGGGATACCAGGTTTTAGGAGTAGATAATTTAAGTGTAGGAAGGATGTCAAATCTAAAAGATATCGATTCAAGATCATTTCACTTCATTGAAATTGATGTGAACGAACTTCATAAAGATTTATTGCCGGCTGAGTTTACAAAACTTGATTATATATTTCACCTCGCTGCTATGGCAGATATTGTACCTTCAATCACTAACCCGGAAATATACTTTGAATCGAATGTTCGAGGAACATTAAAAATACTAGAATTAGCAAGGCGATTACAAGTAAAAAAATTTGTTTATACAGCCTCATCTTCTTGCTATGGTATCCCAAGTGTTTTTCCTACTCCAGAATCAGCGGCTATTTCACCAGAATACCCTTATGCACTTACTAAATTTTTGGGTGAAGAATTAGTTATGCATTGGTCAAAAGTTTACAAGATTCCATCGATTAGTTTACGATTCTTCAACGTTTTTGGACCTAGGGCTAGAACGTCAGGGTCATACGGAGCTGTGTTTGGAGTTTTTCTAGCTCAAAAGAAATCGGGTCAACCACTGACGGTCGTTGGAGATGGAAATCAAACTCGAGATTTCACTTACGTGACTGATGTCATAGACGCTTTGATTGTCTCGGCAGAGAGCAACATTAAGAATCAAATTTTTAATGTTGGATCAGGAGGCACTTATGCTATAAATCATTTAGTCGATCTATTGGGGGGTGAAGTTGTCAATATTCCAAAACGTCCAGGAGAGCCAGATTGTACTTTTGGAGACATATCTAAGATTGGGAGAATGCTTGGGTGGAAGCCTAGAGTTAGTTTTGAAGAAGGAGTAAAAAATATGTTAGAAAACTTAGAGACTTGGAAAGATGCTCCCATATGGACGCCCGAAATGATTGAGAAGGAGACAAAACTCTGGTTTCAATTCTTGGGTAAGGAGTAACAGAATGTCTATTTCACAAAAAGTCTTGTCTAAGGAACAAGCCTTTCAAATGACCTTGAACAATCAAAAAAAGTCAAATAAGCCAAGAATTGTTTTGTGCCACGGAGTTTTTGACCTGGTTCATCCTGGGCATATAGAACATTTTTCGCAAGCAAAAGCTCTAGGGGAATTACTCATTGTTTCTATAACCGCCGATGAATTTATTAAGAAGGGACCTGATAGACCCTATTTTAATCAAGAGCGCAGGGCGCATTTTCTGGCTTCATTAGAATTCATTGACTTTGTATATATCGTTCATTCCGACTCTGCAGAAGAATCCATAAGATTATTCCAGCCAGATTTTTATGTAAAAGGACCGGACTATAGGGATTTCAATCAAGACATAACGGGTAAAATAAGGGTAGAAGAAAAACTGGTTGAGAGTTTCGGCGGTAAGTTGATGTTCACATCAGGCTTTACTTCCAGCAGTACACATTTAATCAACAACTCGTTGATCTCCCAGGACACCGAACTACGTAAATGGATTAATGAGTTTAAGAAAAAATTTGTTACGGATGATGTAATGAATTGGATTGACAGGCTCAAATCGGTTGAAGTAAATATACTAGGGGAAAGTATTATAGATGTGTATACCGATTGTAAACCTATGGCAAAGTCTTCAAAAGATCCAATTCTGGCTTTTGAGAAGCATGGAACCCAAAAGTACTTAGGTGGGGTTCTTGCCATAGCAGATTCGTGCTCATTCTGGTCCGAAAGTACTGAAGTATTTTCCGCTTGCGGACAAGACTTTGAAAGTTTGTTCAGGGAAGTTGGTAAAAACGTATCATTTAGAAAGAGCTATATAGTAATGAACGATCGTCCAACAATTGTCAAACACAGGTATGTGGACAAGTTGTCTGGAGTGAAAGTGTTTGAATACTACAATTATAATCCTGATGAATTTGAACTCCAAAGACAAACAGAGATTTTCAATCAGTTTGAAAAAAAACTTCTTGGCAGGCCACTATTCATACTGGCCGATTACGGGCATGGTTTCTTTGGGGATTATTTGATTGGTCAAATGAGCAAATCAAGTGCATTTCTGGCAGTTAATGCGCAGTCAAACGCAGGGAACAGAGGATTCAATACGTTTTCGAAGTACCCCAGAATAGATTTTTTGAGTTTGAACGGCGGAGAACTTGAATTAGAGCTTCGAAAGAAAAATTTCAAATATGATGAAGTCATCCCAACAATAATGGAAGATAAACAGTGTAGATATGCTGTCGTCACTCTTGGGGGAGACGGACTACTGGTTTTCGATTCAAATGGTGGCTGGGTACGTGTACCAGCGCTTGCCTCAAAGATTGTAGACAAAGTTGGGGCAGGTGACAGCGTATTAGCGATGGCGTCCATGCTAGCCTATCTGAGTGCACCAATTGAAATTATAGGACTTTTATCAAGCGTGGTAGCTTGCTTTGAAGTTTCACAGTTGGGGCATAAAGAGTCTTTGGACATTGTAGACATGAAAAGATTTGTAAAAGGTCTTTTGGGCTAGGCGGTGAAAAAATTAGCAATAGACGGGTGCTAGTAACGGGAGCCGGTGGATATGTGGGAGCTAGATTGGTGCCATCTCTCTTGGAAAGAAATTACGAAGTAATTGCGGTAGATACTTTTTGGTATGGAGAAGAAGTACTACCAAATCGTGATAACTCGTCTCTAAAATTGCTCAAGATTGATATTCGGAATAAGAATGCATTATGTGATGCTATGAAAGGCATCACTGATGTAATTCACCTTGCATGTATTTCAAATGATCCATCTTTTGACTTAAATCCCAACCTTGGAAAGAGCATTAACCTGGATGCCTTTGAACCTTTGGTACAAATTGCAAAAAATGCGGGTGTGAGGAGATTTATTTATGCATCATCATCGTCAGTATATGGCGTTAAGAATGAAGAACGTGTGACAGAAGAACTCTCATTGGAACCGCTCACCGATTATTCCAAGTACAAAGCAATTTGCGAAGAAATCCTGCTTGGGTATCAAACCGAAGATTTTGTTTGTACAGTATTGCGACCAGCAACAGTGTGTGGCTGGTCTCCAAGACAAAGATTTGACTTGTCGGTGAATATCCTGACAAACCATGCGGTTAACAACGGACAGATCAAAGTGTTTGGCGGCACTCAATATCGACCGAATATTCATATTGAAGATATGGTGGACGCTTATTTGCTTACCCTGAATGCGCCGGAGAAAAGCGTCAATTCACAAGTCTTTAATGTTGGATCCGATAATCTCACAATAAACCAAATAGCAGAGGAAGTCTCGAGAAATACGGGCATAGAGAAAGTGGTTCATGAAAATACTGACGATTTGAGGTCCTACCGAATTGACTCAAGCAAAATTGCAAAGGCATTGGGTTTTCAGTTTCGGAGAAATGTGGGTTCGGCCGTAATAGATCTAGTTAAGGCATTTAATGAAAACAGATTTCAAGATTCGATGAATAACTCATTGTATTTCAATATCAAACGGATGAAAGAGTTGGCAATACACTGAAGTCCTTAATTCGATTTGGATTTGATTTCGATAACACCTTGGTAGATTACAATGTTGCCGCAGAAATTTGGAGTAAGCGGAACAACATCGAGGTAATATCGACGCTTCAAGACCTGAAGAATTATTATCGAACACAAAGAAACTACCAAGAAGAATGGAAAACTGTTCAAGAGTGGCTATACACAGATGGATTGAATCACGCGACAGTGAATGTCGGGGCATGGAAGCTATTTGAAAAATTGAGAGGTCAGAATGCCGAACTTTTTATAGTGAGCCACAAGACGCCTGAATCGGCGATCAATAAAATAGATTTAATTGAGCCAGCACGAATTTGGATCAAAGAAAACTTGAGTAATGTTCCAGAACTTGGAACGAACAACATTTTTTTCGAAGAGTCAAGAATAGCAAAAGTTAAGCGAATAGCCTTGCTCGGTTTGACCCATTTTGTCGATGACCTACTAGAAGTGTTCCAGGAAGAAAATTTCCCCCAAAATACTAAGAGCTTTTGGTTGTCAATCGAGGAGAAGAATTTATTATCAGAGAGGATTACCGTGATAAAAACGCTTGATTCGATAATTGATTATGTTTGATTCAGCCACGTTTCTGCATATGATAAAAGGTCAAGGTGTACAAATCAATGAGCCAAAAAGGCAAAAGGGCGGGAACAGTCATATTTATTTTATTAAATTGGACAATCAAGAGTTAGTTTTAAAGGTATACCAAGGTGATGAGGCTCGAAAAAAAATATCGAGAGACCAAGAGCTTAGTTCATACAGATTTCTAAATGCAAAGGGCTTTACTAGGTTACCTAAACTATATGAAGAAATAGTTATCTCGGATGGAATCTTGTTAGAGTACATAAATGGCCAAACGCCTATACACAGCTTGAAAGTCAATCGTGAAATTCTAGAGTCAATGCGGCAGCTAGCATTATTGTTTCGATCAGATTCATCTTTCAAAGATGCGGTAGATTCTTGCTTTTCCACCGAAGATATTGTCTCTCAAATAACAAATCGAATAGTCAAGCTTAGAAATTCACCAACTTCGCATTTCGATAAACTTCTAGACACACTTACTTTGCTTCAAGAGCGAGAGCCAATTGTTTTTGCGAATGGAACTATTACCTACAGTATGTCTGATATTGGCGTGCATAATACGATTCAAACAGAGGAAGGGCTGAAGTTCTTAGATTTGGAATTCTTTGGCAAGGATTCCGCTGTAAAGATGATAGTAGATTACTTATTGCATCCGAGAAATTGTATGCCTAGGGAATTGAGATCTCAAACCCTTGAATTTGGAGAAGATGTATTTGGAATTGATTTAGACTTAGTGATTAACGTGACGCCTTTTTTCGCTGCGAAATGGGCCACGATAGTTTCGAGAAGACTCAATGCGATGACTCAGGAAGAGGAAAGACATAAAGCACTCCAGGATTTTCAAGGCTATTTAGATTTGGCAAAAATGAAAGATAGAGAGCAAATTCACGCCAAATTGCTCACACTGAGATAGGGTTAACATGTGGATCTCCTCAATCGACACTCCCAAGCTCTCCAGGTAGAGCTTTCGCCAGACTCTGTTCGGCTTAGAAGGCGACTGCTTGAAATCACAAAGCTTGCCGGACGAGGCCACATTGGTCCTGCATTGTCAATTATTGAAATTGTGGATGTTCTCTATAGGTATGTGATGGTTATCCCTGGAGACAATCAAAGCAAAGAATGGAGTAAGAGAGATCGTTTTTTGCTCAGTAAAGGACACGGATGCCTCGGACTGTATGTAGTTCTTGAAGATTTAGGTTTGCTTGATGGAATGAATTTATCAAACTTCTGCAGTTACGAGTCAAATTTTGGAGGACATCCTGAAAGCTCGACTGTTCCAGTAATAGAGTTTTCAACAGGATCTTTAGGTCATGGAATGCCAGTAGCGGTTGGACTCGCCGTGGCTGCCAAGCTAAAAAAGGAAAGCTGGCGTGTTTTTGTTGTTGTTGGGGATGGCGAACTCAACGAGGGTTCAAATTGGGAAGCAGCGGCACATGCTTGTAAACATAATTTGGATAACTTAGTTGTGATCGTTGACTACAACAATATGCAAGCTTCGGGTGAAGTTTCAGATGTGTTAGAGATGCACCCCTTAAAAGAGAAGTGGGAAGCATTTGGTTTCGAAACTATTGAGGTAAACGGCCACGATAGACGAGAATTGAAGCGCGCAATAAACACTAAAAGTTCCAAAAGCTCTCCACTTTGCATTGTTGCCTACACCGTAAAGGGAAAGGGAATTAAGAAAGCTGAGAATTCCTCGGTCTGGCACCATAAGGCAAAGATCTCTGCAGAGGAAATTGACGCCTTAACCCTGGATTTAACAACATGAGACAAACCGCTCTTCAAACAGTATTTGAATTGGCAAAGCAGGACTCTCGTGTCGTCTTCGTCGGTTCGGATCTTGGAGCCGGCACATTGAAAGAAATGCGCGAGGAACTTCCTAATCAATTCTTTATGGAGGGCATTTCCGAGCAATATCTGGTGGGTTTTGTCGCGGGATTAGCAAAAGAGGGTTTTATCCCATTTGTCAACACCATTGCTAATTTTTTCACCCGTCGAGCATTTGAACAAATTGCAATGGATGTAGCTCTTCACAATCTACCTGTCAGATTATTGGCAAGCGGCGGGGGTATGGTCTATGCGCCTCTAGGTCCAACACATACAGCGGTCGATGACTTTGCTCTCATGACTTCTGTTCCTAAGTTACGCGTTTTTTCTCCAGGCGACGCAAATGAGATGCGGGAGCTACTTGTTCATTCACTAAATGATCCTCATCCTTGGTATATCCGATTTGGAAAAGGCGGAGAACCTATTTTCTCGCCGAGTCAACAGCCCGAGCCAAATAAGCCGAAGTTGTTTGGCGATCCAGGAGCCGAAATTCTCTTCTTAACTACCGGGATACTCATTCATGAAGTTCTTAAAGCGATGAAAGAGCTAAATAAGTCAAGCAAAAATACTGTTGGTGCGATTCATTTTTCAGAATTGACAAATGTGGAATTTGAAGCTTGGGCCGAGAGATATCAAAATGCTCGAAAAGTAATTGTCGCAGAAGAACACATACCGCAAGGTGGTCTATTTTCGATGATATTGCGATTGCTTCATAGAAATAATCTTGATACAAGAAAAATGGTACAGTTAAGTTTGCCATTTGCCTATTTGCACAATTATGGAAGCCAAAGGGATCATTTAAGCGCTCATGGACTTGATTCGATAGGCTTACTACATCAGGCTAGAGTGACATAAAGGGATTTTATGGGATCTGAACTAAACTTAGTTACATCGTTACACACTTCAACAAAGCGAGATTATTTAGCTCGTATGGTTGATAACAAAGTTGAAGCTATGATGGTTGCTAAACAGTATGGACAAGATTATTGGGATGGTGACCGACGGTACGGTTATGGAGGTTATCGCTATCTCCCTGGGAGATGGAAACCAGTTGCGGAAAGTTTAATTGAGCGTTATCAATTGAAGTCTGGCAGCAAAATTCTAGATGTCGGATGCGGAAAGGGCTTTCTGCTGTATGAAATGCAATTGATTGAGCCGGGAATTGAAATAACGGGAATAGACATATCTGAATATGGTTTACAGAATAAACACCCCGAACTCAAAGGCGATTTCAGAATTGCGAAAGCCCAGGAACCACTTCCATTCAAGGACAAAGAATTCGACCTTGTGATCTCTCTTGGTACCTTTCACAACCTTCATATCTATGAGCTGGAGATCGCAGTCAAGGAAGTTCAACGCGTTGGCAAACAAGGCTACATAATGGTTGAGAGTTTCCGAAATGAACTCGAGATGTTCAATTTAGAGTGTTGGGCTTTGACAGCTGAATCAATTATGGATGTAGATGAATGGCTCTGGGCATATAAGAAATTTGGCTATACAGGTGACTACGAATTCATTTTCTTCGAGTGATTGTTAATAAAAAATGAAATCAGTAGCGGCGATTTTAAACCAGACTTCCCAAGATTTGATAGTCGACGAGATTGAGATTCCAGCCAAATTAGAGTCCGGACAAGTTCTCGTAAGAGTGATTACTAGTGGGATTTGTGGTGCCCAGATTAATGAAATTGATGCGATCAAGGGACCGGATAAGTTTCTTCCTCATCTTCTTGGTCATGAGGGGTATTGCGAAGTTTTAAAAATTGCGCAAGACGTCTCTACTTTACAAGTTGGTGATTACGCAATTATGCACTGGCGTCCAGGCACAGGAATTCAGTCATCTCCCCCTATATATAGTTGGAATGGACGAGCGCTAAATGCAGGTTGGGTTACCACTTTCAATCACTACGCAGTAGTTTCTGAGAATAGAGTTACTACGATCGGCCAAACATCCATTCCCTCACACACTTTGCCGCTACTGGGTTGTGCCCTTACAACTGCATTTGGAGTATTAAGGAATGAAGCAAAAGTTACAAACAATGATTCAATCTTGATTTTTGGAGCGGGCGGTGTCGGACTAACAATGCTCAAGATTCTAGTTTCTTGGGGAATTTCAAATGTTGTTCTGATAGATATCGATAGAGAGAAGGTTGAGTTAGCTAAAACATTTGGGGCTTCAAACTCTTTTGTATTTGAGAATAAAGAAAAATGTATTGAAAAACTTTACGGTTTGTATGGCAAAGATTTACCGACTGTGGCAATTGAAACGACTGGTAAAGTGCCGTGTATCGAGATTAGTTATGAGTTTTCCGATCCAAAAGCACGAGTGATACTCGTGGGAGTGCCCAAAAAGGGTGAAAAGTCTTCAATTTATA
>Ga0214917_10002635_pt1 | contig 21548 bp, 12 predicted proteins | sample LL_1208_BB_MetaG_FD_177983 | JGI IMG/M metagenome (GOLD analysis project Ga0214917, IMG submission 177983) | Freshwater microbial communities from Lake Lanier, Atlanta, Georgia, United States - LL_1208_BB | ecosystem: Environmental > Aquatic > Freshwater > Lake | place: USA: Georgia | collected...
AGCCTCGTGCCCTGCGCGAAGAGCCGGTCGATGTTCGGCGTGCGGATCTGCTTCGACCCGAGGGCCGCGATGTCGCCCATCCCCAGGTCGTCGCAGAGGAAGAACACGATGTTCGGCCGCCGCACCGACCCGGCACCGCCGGCCGCCACGGCCGGGGCGTCGGCCGCCGCGGCGATCGTCTGCAGCGACAGCACCGCCAGCAGCAGTCGGCACGTGGATGATGCGGCACGCACGGGACGTTCTCCTTCACTGCCGAGGCACGAGCACGTCGAGCAGGTAGTCCGTCACGGTCGCATGCCGCACGGCCGGCGCCCCGGGGTACACCAGCTCGCAGGGCACTCCCGCCTCGTCGAGACGCTCCTTGAGCTTCACCCCGAAGTTCGCCGAGTGCGTCGGGTCCTTCTCCTCCCGGCCGAGGTTCGGAGGAGATCCATAGGCGAGATAGATCGGCGGATCGTCGGCGCTGACCAGGGCGTAGGGGGAATACTCGTTGATCACCGGCAACAGCCGGTCGCGGGCGGCGAGAAACCGCGCGAACTGCGTGTCCCGCTTGTCGGGGCCGGGCATGAAGCCGAAGGCGTGGCCGCCGTAGCGGCTGTTGGGCGTCCACTCCCTCATCTGCACCGGGTCGAGCGTCGTCTGGGCGCCCGTCACCGCGGCGGCGAGCAGCCGCGTCGACTCGCGGGCCACCGGATCGTCGCTGGCCGGATCGGCCATGTCGTCGTGGAACGCCAGCCACAGGCTCGAGCAGGCGCCGGCCGAGCCGCCGCTGGCGGCCACCCGCCGCGGATCGACGTGCCACGTCCGGGCGCGGCTGCGCACGGTCTGCAGCGCACGGGCGGCGTCGGAGAGCGGTGCCCGCACCGGCGGATCGACGTTCCCGGCCATGGCTTCGTCGATGAAGCGGTATTCGACCGATGCCACCGACACGCCCGCCTCCAGCATCTGCGGCAGCATGCGGGTCAGGCCGCTCATGCGCTCGCCTCCCTGCCAGCCCCCGCCGTGGATGTAGAGGAGCAGGGGAGCCGGCTGCGCCGCGGAGGCCCGGGGGCTCTTCCAGAAATGCAGACGCTGCTTCCGATGGGGGCCGTAGGGCACGTCGATCGCCGTGGGCCGGCCGCCCATCTGCCTCCAGTAGGCCGCGGCGAACGGGTTCTCGGCCGGACCGTCGAGGTCCTCGTTGACGAGATCGGATCGCACGCTCTTCCACCAGCCGTCGTACGCGGCGGCCAGCCGGGCCACGACGTCCGGATGCCGCGTGGCGACGTCGGTCTTCTCGCCCGGATCGGCCTCCAGGTCGTAGAGTTCCCAGCCGTCGGCCGCGTTCTTCACGTTGACGAGCGACCAGCGTCCCTCGCGGATGCGGCAGTTGCGGGTGCCGCTCTCCGCGGCCTGGCCCCGCTCCCAGCGGCCGACGTGCGTGACGAGCGGACGGTCGGGCCAGGCGATCCGCGCGCCCCGCAGCAGCGGCGCCATGCTCCGTCCCTCGACCTTCTCCGCCACGGCCGGCGGCAGCGGCACCGCGGCGAGGTCGCAGAGCGTCGGGAGGACGTCGATGTGCGCGGTGACCGCGGGCACGTCCATGCCCGCCGGCAGCGTGCCCCGCCACCGCCAGAAGCTCGGCACGCGGGTGCCGCCCCGCCACGGCGATCCCTTCGCCCCGCGCATGCCGTCGTTGCACACCGACTGGCCGATGGCCGTGCCGTTGTCGGTCGTGAAGACGAGGATCGTGTCGTCGGCGATCCCCAGATCGTCGAGCTTCCGCATGAGCTTGCCGACGTTCGTGTCGATGTTCTCGATCATGCCGTACGACTTCGCGATGTCGGCCCGTCGTTTCTCCTCGCCGAGGCCCGCCGCCGCGAGCCTGTCGCGGTACGCCACGTCGGAGCCGGGCGGGCAGTCGAGCGGCGCGTGCGGCGCGTTGGGGGTGACGTAGCAGAAGAAGGGCTCGCCGGCCTTGTGGCGGGCCTCGATCCAGTCGAGCGCCTCCTTGAAGAACACGTCGGTGCAGTAGCCCCGGGTGTTCACGAACTTCCCGTCGCTGCGGATCACGGGGTTGAAGTAGCGGTTGCCCGGCACGTCGCCGCAGCTGCCCGGATACGCCTGCCCGATGCCGCCCGCGCCGTGGATGAAGACCCGGTCGAAGCCGCGGCGGCCGGGCTGATACTCGTCCTCGTCCCCGAGGTGCCACTTCCCGAAGATGCCCGTCGCGTAGCCCGCCGTCTTCAGCACCTGCGGCAGGGTCGTGGCGGAGAGGGCCAGCCGCTCCCGTTCGTGGATGGTGTGGGTGACTCCCGAGCGGAACTCGTGGCGGCCGGTCATGAGGGCGGCCCGGGTCGGCGAGCAGGTGGGGCTGACGTGGAACTCCGTCAACCGCACGCTCTCGCGGTGCAGCCGGTCGAGATGCGGCGTGCGGAGCACGGGATTGCCATGGGCGGCGAGGTCGCCGTATCCCTGGTCGTCGGTCATCACGTAGACGATGTTCGGCGGTCTCCGCGGCGGCGACGGCGACGGCGTGGCGGCCGCCGCCGCGCCGGTCGTGTCGGCGGCGAGCGTCCGACAGGACTCGGCCATCCGCTGCCAGCCGGCCGCGAGCGTCGCCACGCGGGCCGGCTCCGCGGCGGCGAGGTCGCGGGTCTCGCAGCGATCACGGGCCAGGTCGTACAGCTCCCACGGCCCGCCCTTTGCCGCCACGAGCTTCCAGTCGCCCTCGCGGACCGCCCGGTGCCCTTCGTGGCACCACCACAGCGTGCCCCGCGGCGGCAGTTCGCCGCCCGCCAACGCGGCCGCGAAGCTGCGGCCGTGGAACGGCGGCACGGGCCGGCCCGCGTGCTCCCGCGGCGCCGCGACGCCGGCCAGCTCCAGCACCGTCGGCACGACGTCCACCACGTGGACGGGGCGGTGCTCCAGTCCACCACGGGCGGCACGGCCGCGCGGCCAGTGGACGATCCAGGGCGTGGCGATCCCCCCCTCGTGCACCCAGGTCTTGTGGCGACGGAAGGGGGTGTTGGCACAGCTCGACCAGCCGGGCCCGAGGCAGAGGAACGACTGCCGCGATCCCGGCGGTGCCAGGGGATCGTGCCCCTCGCCGCGGATCATGATCTCGGCCGACGCGCCGTTGTCGCTGGCGAACAGCAGGAGCGTGTCGTCGAGCATGCCGCCGGCCTCGAGCGCGGCGACGATCCGGCCCACCTGCCGGTCGAGCGATTCGACCATGGCGGCGTGCACCGCCATCTTCGCGGCCTGGAATTCCCGCTGCGCGACGGAGAGTTCCTCCCAGGGCACGGGCCGATCGACCTCCCCCGGGCCCAGCCGCTCGACCGCCTCGGGATGCCGGTAGGGCGGGCCCACCTCCCGCTCCATCGCCGCCGGCGACGTGGTCACGATGCCCAGAGCGGCCAGCCGCCGCACCCGCGCCTCCTGCACCGCGTTCCAGCCGGAGCGGTAGCGGTCGCGGTACTTCGCGACCAGGTCGGCCGGGGCCTGGAGCGGGAAGTGCGGCGCCGTGAAGGCGACGTACTGGAAGAACGGCCGGCCCGCATGATCGCGGGCGTGCTCGGCGAGGCACTTCACGGCATGGTCGCCGATCGCGGTGGTGGCGTAGAAGTCGCCGGTCGCCGGCACCTGCTCGCCGTCCTCGACGATGCCCGCGGCCGAGAAGTAGTTGCTCTCCCCCCGCGTCACGTCGAGCGACCGGGCGAAGCCCTGCGCCCGCGGATCGCCGTCGACGTGCCACTTGCCCGAGTGGTACGACCGGTAGCCGGCGGTCGCGAGCAGCTCGGGCAGGAGCCGCGCCCAGGCCGGCCGCGTGCCCTTGCCGTCGCGGCCGCCCGGCAGCGCGTCGCGGCGGATCGCCTGCGCGTGGTAGCCGGTCAGCAGCGCGCCGCGGGTCGGCCAGCAGCGGGCGGTGTTCGTGCCCTGCGTGAACCGCAGGCCGCCGGCGGCCAGGCGGTCGAGGTGGGGCGTGTCGATCTCGCCGCCGTAGCAGCCGAGGTCGGAGAACCCCAGATCGTCGGCCAGGATCACCACCACGTTGGGCGGCGCCGCGACCGCCCCGCCCGCGGGCAGCAGGATGGCGACGGCGCAGAGCAGGAGCCCGGCGGAGGTGCGCGTGGTCATGGTGCGTCGATCGCCGCCCGTACCTTGGCATAGGCCTCGGCCCGGGCCTCGGGCTTCAGACCGCGGATCTCCAGGAGCATCGGCCGCAGGCCGGTGGCCCAGGCCGCGTCGGCGGCGATCCGCTTGTCGGCCCGGGCGAGCAGGGCGTCGGCATCGGCGCCGCCGGCGGCGGCCGCGGCGGCGATCACGCTGCGCAGATACTCGGCCGCCTGCACGTCGGGGTTGGGCGTGGCCGCGACGTCGAACCGGCCCAGCGCCCAGGCGATCCCCTCGGACATGTGCTTCTGGAACATCGGCTCCTTCCAGGTGGCGTCGTTGTGGCCGAAGTTCGTGTAGAAGACGCGGCCGGCGCCGTAGTCCCGTACCCACGACACCGGCACGTGCCACGGCTCCTTCGGCGTGCTGGCCGACATGTCGAGGCTGAGGAGCACGCGGAGGTTCTCCGGCTTGTACCGCGGGTCGTACTGGTAGATCTCGTCCTTCCAGCGGAACCGTCCGGGAAACATGGCGGTGAGCCGGTGGCCGGGTTCGTGCACGACGAAGGCGTGCTCGCCGCCGGCGTTCCACGGATGGCCGGCGAAGTATCCGCCCACCATGTCGCAGTATTCATCCGACTGCTTCAGCGTGTCGGTGGCGGCGTGAAAGCCGATGAAGGCCTTGCCCGACCTGATCCAGGCGAGGAACCCCGGCATGTCGGGAATGGGCAGCATCCCGGTCGTGCTCACGAACATGACGCCGTCGAACTGAGCGAGCGCCTCCGGGGCGAACGCCTTGGCGAACTGCGCCTTGACGCCCTCCTGCCAGACGGCGTCCTTCGCCCGGAACGCCTCCTGCTCGGCCTGGAACCCGCGTTCCTGCGCCTGCCAGGCCTCGTCGCTCTGGCCGTCCGCCCGCTTCGGCTGCTTGGGCTGCGGCGGCCGCCCCTCCGGCATCCGCAGGAAGTCGAGGTGGTAGAGCCCGCTGGTGCGGCCGAGTTCCTCGAGCACCGGTTCGGCGGTGTTGATCGACGCATGCCGGAACCCGGTGGTCACCGACACCGCCAGCAGCCGGGCCGGTCGGCTGGCATCGGCGGCACCGGCCCCGACGCCCGCGACCGCGGCGGCCAGCGTCATGGCCAGCACCGCGACGAACCGATCGATCCGCATCCCCGTGATCCCCGTCATCCCCGTGATCCTCGTCATCCCAGCCGTTCCCTTCGTCATCGTTTTTCTCCCAGGCACCAGAGCGCATCGTGCGTCCGCAGCAGGATCCGACCGTCGACGCAGACGGGCGTGGCCACGGTCATCTCGTCCACCGACCCCTGGCCGAGCACGTCGAGCACCTCGGCACCGGCCGCCGGCCAGGCCAGCACGGTCGACTCGCCGTCCTCGCGGGTCACGATCACCCGGCCTTCGACGATGACCGGGGAGGCGGAGTAGGCGTTGCGGTTCTTGGGCAGTTCCTTCGTCGCCAGCGTCCTGCCCGTCGCGGCGTCGAGGCATTCCACCCGCCCCTTGTCGGTGCAGACGACGATCCGCCCGTCCTTGCAGGCCGGGGTCGGCACGTCGGCGCCCGTGTCGGTGCGGACCCAGGCCACGTGCGAGCCGGTGACGTCCCCGCGCCCGCCGCGGCGGATGGCGGTGATCGTCGCGCCGCGGGCGTAGGGGGCGATCACGAGGTCGCCCGCCACCACGGGAGAGGCGATCGAGCGGAAATACTTGTGGCCGGTCGGGTTCAGGCCGCCCACCCGCCACAGTTCCCGGCCGTCGGCCGCGTCGTGGGCGGTGACATGATCGGCCCCGAGCACGACGAGCATCTCCGCGGGCTCGCCCCGCGATGCCTCCCCGGCGACCACCACCGGAGTCGAGTAGCTCTGCGCCGCCTCCTCGGGAGCGTCGAGCGACCGGTCATGCTTCCAGAGCAGCCGGCCGGTGACGCGGTCGAAGGCCGCCAGGTAGCTCGGGCCCGTCTGCATCACGGCGACGACGACGGCCCGTGCCGTCAGCACCGGCGAGGTGCCGAGGTCCCACCAGAGCGTGTCGGCGCCGTAGGTCTCCTGGAGATTCGTCCGCCAGGCGACCGCGCCGTCGGCGAGGCCGAGGGCGGCGAGCTCGCCGCTCTTGAAATAGACCCAGACATGCGTCCCGTCGGTGACCGGCGAGGGATTCGAGCCGGTGGCCTTCTTGTGCTTGCCGGGCTTCTCCGTGCCGAGTTCCCGCCGCCACAGCTCCTTGCCGTCGCGATCGAGGCACACCGCCGCATCCTTGCCGTCGATCGCGCAGGTGACGACGACGCGATCACCCCACACCGCCGGCGTGCTCGCGCCGAGCCCCGGCAGCGCCGTCCGCCAGAGCACGTGCTCGGTCGGACTCCACGAACTGACGTAGCCCGTGCCGGTGGCCACGCCATCGACCGCCGGTCCTCGCCAGTTCGGCCAGTTGTCGGCCAGCGCGACCGCGGCACCGCACGTGCCCGCCACGACCGTCGCCCACGCCGCCGTACGCACCCGGGTACCGACGCCACCGATCGTGAATCGACCTCGCATGATGCTCATCCCCTGCCGCGTACCCGCGATGCTCCGGCTCAGAACACGCCGCGTCCCGACGGCGAGGCATGCCGACGGCGGGCGGCCCCTGCCCATCGCAGGAAACACCCCGGGCCCGCCGACACGCTCCGGCAGTCTACATCCCCGCCGACGCGGGCGGCTCGCCCTCCGGTCCAAACGGATCGACCGGCCGGGGGTTGGCCGTGGGCAGGGCGGCGGCCGTCCGCCGCCGCCAGGCCTCGAGCCGCTCCCGCAGGGCGGCGGTCCGCTCCGGCCGCTCCGCCGCCAGGTTCGACCGCTCCCCGGGGTCGGCCGCGAGGTCGTAGAGTTCCAGGCGGCCATCCTCGAAGTGCTCGACGAGCTTCTCGCTGCCGGGCCGCGGCCCGTCGCCGGCCAGGATCGCGGCGGCCGGACGCGCCCCTTGGTTGGAGTAGTGCGGGTAGTGCCAGACCAAGTCGCGGGCGGGCGGCGGACCGCCGCCGCCGAGCGGCCGCAGGCTGAGGCCGTCGAGGCCCGTCGCCTCGGCGGGCAGGATACCGGCGGCGTCGAGCAGCGTGACGGCGACGTCGAGCGTCGTGACCGGCACCGCGGAGGTGCCACCCGCGGGCAGCACCCCCGGCCAGCGCACGACGAGCGGCACGCGGATCCCGCCCTCGTAGAGAAAGCCCTTGCCGGCGCGAAGCGGCAGGTTCGAGGTCGGCGCACCCTCGGCAGTGGACAGGCCGCCGTTGTCGCTGGTGAACACGACCAGGGTATCGTCGGCCCGTCCGGCCTCGTCGATCGCGGCCAGCACGGCCGCCACCGTCTCGTCCATCTCGCGGATCATGCCGGCGTACACCGGGTGATCCTGCACCCGCCGCGTGACGGGATCTGCGGCGGGCGGCGCCGGCAGGTCGAACCGCGGCCCGACGGCGACGGCCCGCCTGCCCTCCTCGGCGGCCAGTTCCGGCCGCGTCACCAGCGGCACGTGCGGCGAGTGCAGCGGCACGTAGCAGAAGAACGGCCGGTCACGCGAGCCGCGGATGAATGCGGACGCCTGCGCGGCGATGGCCCGGGCATGATGGGGATCGTCGGGCGGACCACTGCCGGGGCCGCCGAGCTTCGACCCGACGACGTCGAAGCCGTGGTCCACGATCCGCCGCGGCGGCCCGAGGTGCCACTTGCCGAACACGCCCGTCGCATAGCCCGCGTCCCGGAGGCGTTCGGCCACGGTCACCTCGTCGGTCGGCAGCGCCGCCAGGTACTCTGCCGGCAGGAGCGGGCCGCGGCGGTGGCCGCCGATGAAGTTGGTGATCCGCACGCGGGCCGGATGCCGGCCGGTGAGAAGCGCCGCACGGGTGGGCGAGCACACCGGCGCGGCGGCGTAGCCGCGGGTGAAGAGGGTGCCGGAGGCCGCCAGCCGGTCGATCGCGGGCGTGCGATAGAAAGTGCTGCCGGTGCAGCCGAGGTCGTGGCAGCCGAGGTCGTCGGCCAGGAACACGACCAGGTTCGGGGGCCGCACTGCCGGGCCGCGGGCCGTGGTCGCTCCGCCAGTTCCAGGAGCGGGTGCAGTTCCCGCGCCGGCTCCAGGTCCGGGCACGGTTCCGGGCACGGTTCCGGGTAGGGTTCCGGGCGACCACCAGGCGTCGAGGCTCCGCCGCAGGTCCCGCACCCGGTCGGGCTGCTCGGCGGCGACGTCCCGCGTCTCGTCGGGATCGGCGACGACGTCGTAGAGTTCGACCGCTCCGCGGACATACCTGTCGCGGAGCGCCGCATCGCCCAGCCGCGTCTCCCACTCGGGCGGATCGCGGCCCGCGTCGGCCGTCGCCGGCACGATCAGCTTCCAGCGGTCCTTCACCGTCCACCGCCAGAGGAGGCTGCGGGCGGGATCGTCGAGATCGCGAAGCGTGTGGGTATAGCACTCGCCGAACACCTGGTTCCGCGCCGTGGCCGCGACGGGATCGAGCAGGTTCACGCCGGGCAGACCCGGCGGCACCGGCACGCCGCAGGCCGCCAGCACCGTCGGCGCGATGTCGACGGCGCTGACCGGCACGTCCGGCGACGCCGGCCGGATCGTGCCGGGCTGGCGGAACATGATCGGCGTCCGCAGGCCGCCGTCGTAGGGGGACAGCTTCGACCGCACCGCGAAGCCCGCCGCATCGGGCCGCTGGATCCAGCCGTTGTCGGTGACGTAGACCACCAGCGTGTCGGCGGCGACCTGCTCGCGGTCGAGGTGGTCGAGCAGGTCGCCGACGGTGCGGTCGAAGCGTTCGACGTTGCCCCAGTAGCGGGCCACGTGGAGGCTGTCGGTCTGCGTGGCGTAGTGCTCCACGAGTTCCCGTTCGGGGTCGTGGGGGTCGTGCGGCAGCATCGGCGCGTACCAGACGAAGAACGGCCGGTCCTCCCGGCGGCACCGCGTGATGAAGTCGTGGACCGGCTGCATGGTCGCGCGGCCGATCGCCAGGCCGTCGTCGCCGTGCCGCGCTCCCTTGGTCATCCCCGCCGTGAACCCGCCCCGGGTGTGGTCCCCCTGCCACCACTTCCCGGTCTGCAGGCTCGCGAAGCCGTGGCCGCCCAGGAGCCGAGGCAGCGTGGGCCACTCCTCGAGGTGCCGCGTCAGTCGTTCGCGTCCGGCGGCGAAGGCGGCCTTGGCCGCCGGGCTCGATCGCGGCACGCCCGCCTCCTCCGGCGGGTCGTTGCCCACGACGCGGTGCTCGTGCGGATAACGGCCCGTGATGATCGTCGCGAGGCTCGGGCTGCAGAGGCTGCTCGTCACGTAGCCCCGCGGGTAGACGAGGCTCTCCCGCGCGAGCCGATCGAGCCGCGGCGTGCGCAGCCGCTCGTGGCCCTGGAAGCCGTAATCGCGCCAGTGCTGGTCGTCGGAGATGATGAACACGACGTTCCGCGCGGCGGGCCGGGCGGCGGCCGACGGCTCCGCCGCGCGGGACGCCCTCTCGCCGCCGATGGCCGCGCTCGCCATCACGAGCAACCCGGCGGCCCAGCGGCTCCACGGTCGTGCCGGCCGCTGCGTGGTGGTGGTGAGCGCCATCGCCATTCTCCTCGCTCGGTCGCCGACCCCCGTTCCCCCGGCGGCCTGCGGCAGCACGGCGGGTGCCGTGGAGATTGTCACGTCTGCGGCCGCCGTTTGGAATCGGCAGGCCGGTGAATAGGATGGAAGCTGGTTTTTCACACCCCTTGCCGAGGTGATCCATGCCCGCACGCCGCCGCCCCGGTCTCGCGACACGCTCCGCCCCGCGGCTCGGCCGGTCCCCCCGGCAGCCGATCGAATGGCCGCTCGTCGCCATGGTCTTTCCGGCTGTCATGTGCGTCTGGGCCGTCACCGCCGCCGAGCCGGCCGCCGACGCGCCGACCCGCTGGGAACAGCCGGCGGAACGGATGCCCGTGGCGGGCGGCTCACCGGCGGCCACGCCGCAAGCCGGCGGACCGTCGGCGGGCGAACCGTTCTCGGTGCCGGCCGGGTTCGAGGTGGAGCGGCTGTTCGTGGTGCCCAAGGACGCGCTCGGATCGTGGGTCTGCATCACGACCGATCACCGGGGCCGGCTGATCGCCAGCGACCAGGGTGACAAGGGGCTCGTGCGGATCACGCCGGCGCCGCTGGATGGCAGCGGGCAGACGCTCGTCGAGAAGATCCCCGTCCCGCTCTCCGCCGCGCAGGGACTGCTGTGGGCGTTCGACTCGCTGTACGTCGTCTGCAACGGCGGCCCGGGCAGCGGCCTCTATCGCGTCACCGACGCCGACCACGACGACACGCTCGACACCGTCGTCAAGCTCCGCACCTTCGAGGGCGGCGGCGAGCACGGTCCGCACGCCGTGCTCACCACCCCCGACGGCAAGCGGCTGGCGATCATCTGCGGCAACCACACGAAGGTCCCGTTCGCCCTCCAGGAGGTGACGGAACCGCAGACGATGGGCGGCATGCGCACGACGCAGCGGCGGGTCGGCCTGCCGTCCGAGGCGACCAGCCGGCTGCCGGCCAACTGGGACGAGGACCTCCTGCTGCCGCGGATGTGGGACGCCAACGGCCACGCCGCCGGCATCCTCGCCCCCGGCGGCTACGTCGCGCTCACCGATCCCGAAGGCAAGGCCTGGGAGATCTGGAGCGCCGGCTACCGCAACCCCTACGACATGGCCTTCAACGCCGACGGCGAACTGTTCGTCTACGACGCCGACATGGAGTGGGACTTCGGCTCTCCCTGGTACCGGCCGACGCGGGTCAACCACGCCACCAGCGGCAGCGAACTGGGCTGGCGGAGCGGCACCGGCAAGTGGCCCGCCTCCTACGCCGACAGCCTGCCGGCCCTGATCGACATCGGCCCCGGCTCGCCGGTGGGCGTGGCGTTCGGCTACGGCACGAAGTTCCCGGCGAAGTACCAGCGGGCGCTCTACGTCTGCGACTGGACGTTCGGGACGATGTACGCCATCCACCTGGAGCCCGAGGGCTCCAGCTACCGGGGCGTGAAGGAGGAGTTCGTGGCGCGGGCACCGCTGCCGCTGACCGACATGACGGTGGGCCGCGACGGCGCCATCTACTTCACGGTCGGCGGCCGGGGCGGGCAGAGCGAACTCTACCGTGTCCGCTACGCCGGTTCCGAATCGACCGCGGCCGTCGATGCCCGCCAGCCGGAGCACGCGGCCGAGCGGCAGGCCCGCCGTGGACTGGAGGCCTTCCACGCCGCGGCCGCCGACCCCAAGGCGGCCGTCGCCGCGGCGCTGCCGCAGCTGGCCAGCCCGGACCGCTTCATCCGCTATGCGGCGCGGGTGGCGCTCGAGCACCAGCCGCTCGGCCTGTGGCAGGAGCAGGCCCTGGCGGCCGCCGATCCCCGCGCGCGGATCCAGGCCGCGATCGCCGTGGCCCGCCAGGCGGAGCCGGCGGCGCAGGGGGCCGTGCTCGCGGCGCTGGAGTCGCTCGACCTCGGATCGCTCGACACCGCGACGAAGATCGAACTCATGCGGGCGTACGAACTGACGCTCGTGCGGCTGGGCCAGCCCTCCGACGAGGTGCGGGCCCGGCTGGCGGCGCGGCTGCGGCCGCTGTTCCCCTCCGGCTCGTTCGACCTCGACCGCGAACTGTCGAGCCTGCTGGTCGCCGTGCGGGCCCCGGGCATCGTGCCCACGCTGGTGGGCATGCTCGCCGCGCCGACCGCATCGGCGACCGCCACCAACCTGGCCTCCGACGAGGACGGCCTCCGCCAGCTGATCACCCGCAACACGGGCTCCGGCAACGCGGTGCGGGCGGCGCTCGAGAAGCGGTCCGACCTGATGCAGGTGCACTACGCCTACGCGCTCCGCACGGTGAGCGAACCGTCCGCCTGGACGCTCGCCGACCGCAAGGGCTACCACGCCTGGTTCGCCCGCGCCCGCGAATGGGCGGGCGGCAACAGCTTCCGCAAGTTCCTCGTCAACATCGAGAACGAGAGCCTGGCGGGCTACAGCGAGAACGAGAAGCTCGCGCTCGAGACGCTCGGCGCCCGCCAGCCGTACACGCCGCCGCCGCTGCCCAAGCCGGAGGGCCCGGGCCGAGCCTGGACGGTCGAGGACGTGCTCGCCGCGGCGGGCCAGGAGGGAGCGAAGGGGCTGTCGAAGGGCCGCAACTTCGAGCATGGCAAGCGGACGTTCGCCGCGGCCCGCTGCGTCGTCTGCCACCGCTACGGCGAGGACGGCGGCGCCACCGGGCCCGACCTGACGCAGGCAGCCGGACGGTTCCAGCTGAAGGACCTCGTCGAGGCGATCGTCCACCCGAGCAAGGTCGTGTCGGATCAGTACAAGGCGAGCGTCGTGCAAACGGCCCAGGGCAAGGTGTTCACGGGCCGGATCGTCAGCGAGTCGCCGGAGGCGATCACGATCGTCACCGACCCCGAGGACGCGACGAAGTTCGCCGAGATCAAGCGGTCCGACATCGAGGAGATCGTGCCGGCCTCCGAGTCGCTGATGCCCAAGGGGCTGCTCGACCAGTTGAACGAGGCGGAGGTGCTCGACCTCCTGGCCTACACGCTCTCGCGGGACAAGCGGAACGACGGCCGGTTCAAAAAGTAGCGGCCGCGGCCCGCGATCACCCGCGTTCACACCCGGCCCATACAAGCCCCCGGCGTCAGCCGGGGGATGAGCCCATGTCCACAGGCGTCACGCCCACCCACGGCACATCCCGTCGCTGACGCTCCGGGCTCGTATCAGGCCGCGGGAACGTCGGCGGCCGGCGGGCGGAGACGGTAAAACATCTCGCATGACCGCATCATCCCGGTACGACCCGGCATTCGCCGACTGTCCCGATCGCCGTGGCACCGGTTCGGAAAAATGGGACCGCTGGGCGGGCCGCGACGTGCTGCCGCTGTGGGTGGCCGACATGGACTTCCGCACGGCCGAGGAGGTGCTCGCCGCCATTCACGACCGCGTGGACCACGGCGTGTTCGGCTACACGGCCGACCCGCCCGGCTTCGCCCCGGCGCTGGCCGCACACCTGGAGGCGGTCCATGGGTGGAGCCCCGATCCGGCGTGGATCACGGGCACGCCCGGGGTCGTCACCGGTCTGGCGATCACGGCCCGACTCCTGGCGGCGGCCGACGAGGAGATTCTCACCTTCACGCCGGTCTATCCGCCGTTTCTCACGCTGGCCGGCGCGGCCGGCCGGCGTACCGTCCGCGTGCCGCTGGCCCGTTCGGCCGCGGCCTGGACGATCGACTGGGACCTACTCGAGGCCGCGGTGACACCGCGGTCGCGGCTGTTCTGGCTCTGCCATCCCCACAACCCGACGGGCACGGTGTTCCAGCGGGAAGACCTCCTGCGGCTGGCGGAGTTCGTCGAACGCCACGGCCTGACCATGATCTCCGACGAGATCTGGTCCGACCTGCTGCTCGACGGCCGGCGGCACCTCCCGTTCGCCAGCCTCGATCATCCGGCCGCCCGGCGGGCGATCACGCTCACCGCCCCCTCCAAAACCTGGAACCTCGCCGGCCTCGCCTGTGCCGCGGCGATCGTTCCCGATGCCGACCTGCGCCGCCGCTGGCGGCCCGCGGGCGGCGGGCTCGTGCCGATGGTCAACCCGCTGGGCTACGCGGCGGCCGAGGCCGCCTGGCGACACGGCGACGGCTGGCGACGCCGGCTGATCCCCCTGCTGGAAAGGCACCGGGACCTGGTGCTGGCGGCGGTCGCCCGCATCCCCGGCCTGGACTGCGTCGCCCCGCAGGCCACGTATCTCGTCTGGATCGACTGCCGCGGCACGGGCGTCGCCGATCCCCAGGCGGCCTGCGAGGCGGCAGGCCTCGGCCCGTCGGACGGCCGGGATTTCGGCCTGCCGGGGTTCATCCGGCTCAACACGGCCTGCCCGACCGCCCGGCTGGAGGAGGCGGTCCGCCGGCTGGCTCTGGCCTTTTCGGGCGGCTGAAACAGCCCCCGGCGGCGACCGGCCGCCCCGCCCGTGGCCGTTCGCCGAAACCTGCGGGGGTGCCGGCCGTTGAACCGGGTGCCGGCCCGCAGGCAGCCCACGGCATTCCCCGCCCCCGGGCGAAAGACCCGTTGTTTCGGCCGCCCAAAACGGCGACTATTTCCACGGGTGCGGGGACCGTTCCACATCCCGCCCTCTCCCAGGAACCCCCCCATGCGTTCTCCCGCACTCGCCCGTCTTCCGCTGGTGGCGGCCCTGCTGGCCGTCGGCACGCTCGCCTCGCCGTCGTCCGCCGCCCCGGGCAAGCAGCCCGACCCCCAGAAGATCTTCGCGAAGAAAGACGCCAACAGCGACGGCTCGCTCACGCTCGAGGAGTTCAAGGCCGGCATGAAGGACAAGCAGCTCGAGCACGCCGACCGGCGGTTCAAGAAGAGCGACACCAACGGCGATGGCAAGCTCTCGTTCGACGAGTTCAAGGCCGCGTTGCCCAAGCCCAAGGAGTGAGGCGTTCCGCCCGGAGACCACCATGACGACCCGACGCTTCCAGCACCGCCTGCCGCTGGCCTGCGGCTGCCTCGTCGCCCTCGCCTGCCTGCCGGCGATCGCCGCCAAGCCGAACGCCGGCACCGCGCGGGCGGCGAAGCGGGCCGGCCAGCAGCCTTCCCCGCAGCTGCCGGCCGCGGCCCGCGATCGCTCGACGGCACCGGTCATGGACGTGGCCCGCATCGACCGCACGCGGCGGCCGCAGGTGGAGGAGGCCGCGGGGCGGATCGATCGGCTCCTCGCAGAACGCTGGGAGGAGCAGAAGGTCAGCCCGAGCACGCCGCTGGATGATGCCCAGTTCGTCCGCCGGATGTACCTGGAACTCGCCGGCCGGATCCCGACCTTCGCCGAGACGGTGCGGTTCCTCGACTCGCAGTCCCCCACCAAGCGGCCCGACCTCGTCGACGACCTGCTCGAAAGCCCCGATTACGTCAGCCACACGTACAACTTCTGGGCCGACATCCTCCGGCTCTGCGAGCGGCCGCAGAAGGACATCTTCGCCGAGCCCTACCTCGACTGGGTGAAGCGGTCCATCGCCGCCAACCGTCCCTACGACGAGTGGGTCCGCGAGATGCTCACGGCCGACGGCAAGGTCTGGGACAACCCCGCGACGGGCTACCAGCTCCGCGACCGGGGCATGCCGCTGCCCTACGTCGACAACACGGTGCGGGTGTTCCTGGGCACGCAGATCGGCTGCGCGCAGTGCCACGACCACCCCTTCGATTCCTGGACGCAGCACCAGTTCTACGAATTGGCCGCGTTCACCTCCGGCACGCGGATGCGGCTGGCGGGCGTGCCCGAGAAGAAGAAGACGAGCGGGCTCTCCAAGGAAGAACAGCGGCTGGCGGCCAAGGAGGCGAAGGAGAAGAACGCCGATGCCCTGCGGCAGATCCGCGATATCACGCAGGAGGTGCAGCAGAAGGTCCGCGCCAAGAAGGCCGACAACGGCCTGCGGCTGTTCGTCGGCGCGAACCTGACGAGCGTCTCCTACAACCAGGCGAAGCTGCTCCTTCCGCACGACTACAAGTACGACGACGACAAGCCGCTGGCCGCCGTCAGCCCCAAGGTGCTCTGGGGTGACGTCCCGGCCGAGGCCCGCACGGCCGACAACCGCGGCCAGTTCGCCGCCTGGCTGACGTCGCGGGACAACCGGCAGTTCGCCCGCACGATCGCCAACCGCATGTGGCGGAAGGTGATGGGCGTGGGGCTCGTGGAGCCGGTGGACGACTTCCGCGAGGATAACCCCGCCTCCAACCCGAAGCTGCTCGAGCACCTCACCGATCTGATGCTGGCCCTCGACTTCGACCTGCGCGAGTTCGTGCGGGTGGTCGTCTCGACGACCGCGTACCAGCGGCGGGCGGTGCTCCACGACCCGACCTCGGCCACCCCGTTCCAGTTCGCCGGGCCGGCACTGCGGCGGCTGACGGCCGAGCAGCTGTGGGACTCGATCATCGTGCTCATCTCACACAACGAGTGGCCTTTCCAGCGGCCCACGGTCGCCGAGTTCGAGAAGGCGGTGGACGTCGATCTCACCGCCCCGGGCACGAGCTTCGCCACGGTGGAGAAGGCCTACGAAGCGTTCGACGACGCCTACGGCATCGGCCGCTACCGCACGCGGCTGCAGAAGCAGTACGGCTTCCAGGGGCAGGTGCTCGTGCGGGCCAGCGAGCTGCCGGCGCCGCTGCCGCTGGGCCACTTCCTGCGGCAGTTCGGCCAGAGCGACCGCGAATCGATCGAGGGGGCCCGGACGGTCGCCACCGTCCCGCAGATCCTCACGATGTTCAACGGGCCGATCACCCACAGCATGCTGGTGGCGGGCTCGGTGATCCACGACGAGGTGACCTCGCACGATCCCCGCCACGCGGTGGACGTGATCTTCCTGTCGATCCTCTCGCACCGCCCCTCGGCGGAGGACCGCAGCTTCGCGATCCAGGAGGTCCGTTCGGCGGAGTCGCCGGCGGCCGGCTGCGGCAACCTCATCTGGGCCCTGCTCAACACGCGGGAATTCATCTTCATCCAATGACGGCGACAGGAGCGACCACGATGCCCCTCGGACACACCTGGCTCGACCATCCGCTGGCCCGCCGCGAGGCGTTCGGCCGCGTCGCCCGCGCGGTGTTGGGCGTCGGCCTCGTGCCGACCGTCGCCCGGCAGCTGGATGCCGCGGCGGACGCCTCCCCCAGGCGTGCCAAGAACATCATCTACCTGATGATGCAGGGGGCGATGAGCCACCTCGACACCTTCGACCCCAAGCCGGGCCGCGAGGAGCAGGGGGAGACGAAGACGATCGCCACGAAGACGCCGGGCATCGTGTTCGGGCAGAGCCTGGAGAAGCTCGCGGCGGTCTCCGACCGGCTGGCCGTCGTCCGCTCGATCACCACGGAGACCGGCGCGCACGAGCAGGGGCAGTACCTGATGCGGACGAGCTATCCCATGCTCAACAGCATCCGCCATCCCGCTTTCGGCGCCTGGGCCGTGCAGGCCATGGGCCGGGTCAGCAAGGATCTCCCCGGCTACGTGCTCGTCGGCAACGGCAACAACCATCCCGGGGCCGGCTTCCTCGATCCGTCGCTCACGCCGGTGCCGGTGGCCGACCCCACCAAGGGGCTGGAGAACACGCAGCGGCCGAAGTACCTCTCGGAGGAGAACTTCGACCGCCGGCTGGCGCTGGCCGACCGCATCGACCGCGACTTCAAGCGCCGCTATTCCGGCCCGCAACTCGACGCCTACAACCACCTCTACAAGGACGCGGTCCGGCTGATGGGATCCGTGGACCTGCAGGCCTTCGACCTGTCCCGGGAGAAGCCGGCCAGCCGCGAGACCTACGGCGACTCGAAGTTCGGCCTCGGCTGCCTGCTGGCGCGGCGGCTGGTGGAGTCGGGCGTGCGGTGCGTCGAGGTCGAGTTCAGCGGCTGGGACATGCACCGCGACGTGTTCGACGAGATGGACGAGAAGGGGCCCCAGCTCGACCGGGCCATGGCCGCGCTGCTCGACGACCTCCAGCAGCGCGGGCTGCTCGACTCGACGCTGGTGGTGCTGGCGACCGAGTTCGGCCGCACGCCGCGGATCAACGAGAACGCCGGCCGTGACCACCATCCCGGCGTGTTCTCCTGCGTGCTCGCGGGAGCGGGCGTGCGGGGCGGCACGGTGCACGGTGCCAGCGACGAGCGGGGCTTCCGGCCCGCCAGCGATGCGGTCTCCGTGACCGACTTCAACACGACGATCGCCGCGGCCTGCGGCCTGCCGTTCGACAAGGAGTTTCACGCTCCCAACGGGCGGCCGTTCAAGATCGGCGGCGGCGGCAAGCCGATCACGTCCGTCCTCGCCTGACGGCCCGCCTGACGCCTCGCCTGCCGGGGCCCCTCCGGCCCTCCCGACCGCCGCTGGCGGTCGGACTGGGCAGGCTGGGCAACTCCTGTGCGTGCCGGCGGCGGTGCCGTCGCACGGCGGGGGTTTCATCCGTCCGGCACGATCGGGCCGATCCTCCCGGTGCAGCCCGTCGTGCCGCCGTCCCTGAACAGGCGGCCGGCCGCGCCGGGGAACCGTTCACCCAGAAGTGCATCACGAGGAGCAGGCGATGTCACGCAAACGCTCGCGCAAGGAAACCTACTCCCAGAAGGTGGTCGAACTGGCCACGTCGACGCTGCCGCTGCCGACGCCCGTGAAGGCGGTGGCCAAGTCCCGCTGGGGCTCGCGGCTGCTGCTGGTGCTCGTGCCGATCCTCGTCGCGTCGGGCGTGATCACGATCTCCTGGACGGGCGGCCTGCCGAGCATCGCGGTCAACCGCGACCGTGCCGCGGTCGTCGGCCAGGAGGTTCGCCAGGAGGCGCTCAAGGCGGCCGAGCGGGTCAGGCAGTACAGCGAGAGCAACTACCGCTGATCGCGTGCGCCGGGCTCCCCGCGGGTCCAGGCCGCATCGACGTACCGCCAGGGGCGGCCCTCGGGCGGAGCGTCCCGCAGGCACTCCGGCAGCCGCGCCTGTGACCAGCCGTCGAAGCACACCCGCCGCGCGAACCGCAGGATCGACCAGGGCATGCCCACCGCCGAGAAGAACGGCGGTGCGGCGGAGGGCCAAGGCCCGCCGTGCTGCATCGGAGGCGTGACCGACAGCCCCGTCGTCATCCGGTTCTCGACGATCCGGCCGGCCCGCGCGACGAGCAGGTCCGCCACGCGGGCGAACGCGGCGTCGTCCCCGCGCGTGCCGCAGTAGACGCTCGCGGCGAGCGCCCCCTCGGTGCACGTCAGCGCCGCCACGAGGCCGTCGAGGTCGGGGCACTTCACGAGCACCGTGGCGTTGCCGAAGGCCTCCACGAGCAGTTCCCGCGGCCGGGACACGAGGTCGGCCGCCGCCACCTCCAGGAGCGTCGGGCCATGGCACGCCGGACCGGCGTCGCCGGCCGCCCCGATGTGTCCGGCGACGACCCGCGCGCCCGCCCGCTCGAGTCGGGAGAGCGCCGCCACGAACCGGTCGCGGCCGACCCGACCGAGCAGCACCTGCGGACCGATCGCGGCGAAGCGGACGGCGACCGCCCGCGTGAACGCGGCCGCTGCGGCGTCGTCCACCAGGAACACGAGCCCCGGCTTGGTGCAGAACTGGCCCGCCGACCCGGTGACGCTGGCGGTGAGTTCGTCGGCGATCGCCTCGGCCCGCTCGGCCAGCGCCGCCGGCAGGAGCACCACCGGATTGATGCTCCCCATCTCCACCCACATCACGCGGCCCGCCGCCGCCGCCGCCGCGAACAGCGTGCGGCCCGCGTCCTGGCCGCCGGTGAACCCGGTGCCGCCGACCCGCGGGTCGGCCACCAACCGCGGGCCGTCCTCGGTCGCGATGCCGTGGAGGAGTTGCACCGTCGCCGGCGGCAGGCCCGCCTCGACCACGGCCGCGAACGCCTCGCGGGCCGCGAGGGCCGACACGCCGGGGTTGCCGGGATGGGCCTTGGCGATCACCGGATTGCCGGCGGCGATGGCCGACGCGAAGTCGCCGCCGCTGACGGCGCCGTAGGCCAGCGGGAAGTTCGCCGGCGGGAACACGACCACGGGGCCGAGCCCGAACGCCGCCGAGCGGATGTTCCGCCGCGAGTCGATCATCCCCATCCGCCAGGTGCCCTCGCGGGCGGCGGCGGCGGCCTGCCGCAACTGGTCGAGCGTGCGCGGCAGTTCGACGTCCAGGAGCCGCGGCCGCTCGTCGAGCCCCGACTCGGCGTGGGCCACCGCCACCAGTTCGGCGCCGCGGGCGGCCAGTCGGTCGGCGTAGTCCTCCAGAAATCGGGCGATCCGCCCGGCCGGGGTCGCCTGCAGCACCGCCGCGGCGGCGACCGCGGCATCGAGCGCCTCCGCGACGTCGCTCCACGCGCTCACCGGCCAGCACTCCGGTCGGTCGCGTCCGGTGGCCGGATCGACCGCCCGGAACGTGCCCGCCACGCGGGCCGGTCGCCAGCGGCCGGCGACGAGCACCGGCTCGGTGCCGTCGGCGCCGCGGGCCGGGGGAACGGTGGACGGATCGGCGGTCATGGCGGGCTCTCCCCGGGCGGGCGACGGGAACGGGCCGGCGGCCGCTGCGCGTAGTGTACGATCCGGCTTCCCCGCGGAGCCACCGTTCCCATGCGTCACGCCCCGATCGACCCGACCCTGTTCCTCTCCCATCGCCGGCAGCTCGCCGCGCTCCTGCCGCGGCAGAGCCTCGTGATCGTGCACGCGGCCGACGTGCTGCCCACCAACGGCGACGGCACGCTGCGGCTCCAGCCCGCCGGCGACCTGTTCTGGCTGTGCGGCATCGAGCAGGAGGAGAGCGTGCTCGTGCTCGCGCCCGACGCGATCGAGCCGGCCCACCGGGAGATGCTCTTCGTGCGGCAGCCCAACGAGCAGCTCACGATCTGGGAGGGGCACAAGCTCTCCAAGGACGAGGCGCGGGCGATCTCCGGCGTCGAGAAGATCCGCTGGCTGGCGGATCTGCCCGGCGTGCTCCACGCGCTGATGTGCGAGAGCGAGCACGTCTATCTCAACGCCAACGAGCACGAGCGGGCCGCCACCGACGTGGAACCCCGCGACCTGCGGCTCGCCCGGCGGCTGATGGCGCGGTATCCGCTGCACCGGTACGAGCGGCTCGCCCCGCTGCTGCGGCAGCTGCGGGCGGTGAAGGGGCAGGCCGAGGTCGACCTCCTGCGCCAGGCGGTGGCGATCACCGACGCCGGCCTGCGACGGGTGCTCGCCACCCTGCGGCCCGGCACGGCCGAGCACGAGCTGGAGGCCGAACTCCTCGCGGAGTTCACCCGCCGCCGCGGCCGGATGGCCTACGAGCCGATCATCGCCGCCGGCAAAAACGCCTGCGTGCTCCATTACAACGACAACGACCAGGAGTGCCGGGCCGGCGACCTCGTGCTGATCGACGTCGGGGCGTCCTATGCCAACTACGCGTCCGACCTGACCCGCACCTATCCGGTCGACGGCCGCTTCACGCCCCGGCAGCGGGCGGTGTACGAGGCCGTGCTGCGGGTGCTGCGGCAGTCGATCGCCCGCACCACCGTCGGCACGCACCTCCGCGACTGGAAGCGGTCGGCCCAGCTGGACATGAACGAGGAGCTGCGGGCGCTCGGGCTGCTCACGGCGGAGGACGTGGCCAAGGACACGGCCGACGAGCCCGCCTGCCGCCGGTACTTCATGCACGGCCTGGGCCATTCGCTCGGCCTGGGCGTGCACGACCTCGCGCCGCCCAACGGCCCGCTCGCGGCGGGCTGGGTGATGACGGTCGAGCCGGGCATCTACATTCCCGAGGAGGGGCTGGGCATCCGCCTGGAAAACGACATCCTCGTGACGGAGCAGGGGCCTGTCGACCTGTGCGCCGACGTGCCGATCGACCCCGACGAGATCGAGTCGCTCATGGCACTCGCGGCGACGGCCCGTGCCGCGGGCTGACCAAGGCGACATGGCTCTGCCGCCGCATGCGGCCGATCCCGTCGCTGACGCTCCGGGCTTGTATGCGGTCGA
>Ga0214917_10002636_pt1 | contig 21544 bp, 19 predicted proteins | sample LL_1208_BB_MetaG_FD_177983 | JGI IMG/M metagenome (GOLD analysis project Ga0214917, IMG submission 177983) | Freshwater microbial communities from Lake Lanier, Atlanta, Georgia, United States - LL_1208_BB | ecosystem: Environmental > Aquatic > Freshwater > Lake | place: USA: Georgia | collected...
GATGTCGGTCAACCCCACGTAGTTGTAACCCCCTGTGTTGTAGGTGAAGTTCAGGGAAACCGGCTCCGAACCCGCACCCCGGGCGTTGACGCCGATGGTGTCCCGGCCGGCCGTAGACCGGGCCCAAGTGCCCGACGCGAGCGTCCCGCTGGTCGTGCCCACCGCGGACCAACTCCAGTTGGTCACCCTCAGGCTGCCGGCGGGCGTGTTGTCGGCGGCGTCCAGGACGAACGAGGTGAGCGCGACGTCGTAGCCGGACTCCGGAGTGAAGAGGATGGACCAGTTTCGATTCGGCCCCGAGGCACTCGAGTCGAACTGCAGCACCTTGCGGGTCGGAAGCAGAAGCGTGGCATTCGGCCACGCCCCCCAGCCGTCGAACTTTCCGGTGGGGTACGTGGTGCCCGATGGACTGGAGTTCATCACGACCGCGATGTTGGGTGTCCCGACGATGCCTTCCTTACCGGGGAAGACCGAGAAGTAGGCGTTGCCGGTGGCGACGTTCGAGCCGTAGGCGGTGCCGCCGGGCAACGGAAACGAGTTGTTTCCCGTGAACCCGCCGTTGGTGATGATCGTGGCGGCGTGGGTCGACCCCGCCGCGAGCACGGCAACGACCATCCACCCCACTCGAAGCATGCCGCATCTGTGAATCATGGACATGATTCCGGTTCCTGCCCCGAGCCATCTCGGCGTCGCTGATGACCGATCCCCCGGAACTTATACCGGCTCATCGTGATGTCGCCGTGAGCCGTGGGCTGCCGGATGCGCAGCCGCACCTGCCAGGTGCGCACGGACGGGGCCTCCGGTTTCATCGCAGCGTCGCTCGTAGAGAGCGCAGTAGAGTGAGCCACCAAATCACATGAGACGTCTTGCGATCGTCGCTGCCGCGTTGCTGGTTGGGAGCCGGCTGGTGCCGGCGGACCATGGGGCGACGGCCCATCCCGAGGGGAATCGTGCTGTGACCTCGAGTCCCGACGACGCTGCGGAGCGGCCGCTGAATCGTGCCGCCCGCCTCGACGGTGTCGACAACAGCCTGCGGATCGGCATGGGCGTGATGGCACCGCCGGGGACGCTCGAGGCCTGGATCAAGGCCGAACCTAGCGCGGCCAAGCCGCTCGAGCCGTCGCACCCGGCTTTCGCCAGCCTGTGTGGCTACTACCCGCTCGATGATCTGGACGACGAAACCAGCAGCAACCGGGTCGGTGGCGGGCATCTGCCGTTCCATGTTCGAAGCGGCCGCATCGACCACAAGGGCTCGGCTCCGGTGGCCGAGGCGGTCGTCAATGACAATCCCCGCTTCGCGGACATCCGCGGCGGCCAGCGACGGTTCAACGCGGTCGTGATCCACGGCGAATGGGATGCCGACGCGGGGGCGACCGACGACCCGGTGCTCAAGCTGCGGCTGGCCGTGCAGGGGCAGGCGAAGCCGATACGGCTCACGGCCCTGGACCTCGACCTCGCCGCCTGCACGAGCCTCGCGGACCTGCGCCGGGTGCACGTGTATTTCACCGGGCACAAGGCCCGGACGCAGACCCGGGAGCGGCTGACTGCGGCGGGGCTCACGCCCGCCCGGAGCCTCAGGCTGGAGCTGCCGCCCGACCGCGCGCCGCTGCTCTCGCCTGGCATCAACTATCTGCTCGTGACGTTCGACCTCGCGCCGGCCGCCCGGCCTGGGAACACGCTGGGGGCGGTCGTGACCGCATTCGAACTCGACGGCGTGCGGCACGAGCCGCGTGACAGCGAGTCGCCCATCCCGAAACAGGTTGTGGCGGGCCCGACGGGCGATGGCCGGCTGTTGCGGGTGCTCGACTGGAACATCTGGCACGGCGGGCGGCACCTCGGGCCGGACGGCCCGCGTCATGTCGCTGAACTGATCGCGGCGACCCGGGCCGACGTGGTGACCATGCAGGAGGCCTATGGATCACAGCGGCGGATCGCGGATGCGCTGGGGTTCGACCTGCTGACCCCGGATCCAGCGGCCAACCTGGCGATCTTCAGCCGTTGGCCCCTGGTGAAAATGCCGACGAAGCACAGTTCCTTCCAGTCGACGCTGGCGGCACTCGATCTGCCGATCGGCCGCAGGGTGCTGGTGGCCAGTTGGTGGCTCCGCTACGCCCATCGGCCTGGCTATGCGGCCGGCCAGTACTACCAAACTGGCCACGATGTTTCCCAGTGGGTGGCGGAGGATCAGCGGCTGTCGGCCATGGAGGCGGCGGCCATTCTCGCCACCGATGTCGAACCCGCCGTCGCGAGTCTCGGCGCCCCGGCGCCGCCGGTCATCATCGGCGGAGATTTCAACTCCGGCAGCGACCAGGACTGGACGGCGGCCGCCGCCCGCTGGCACGGCGGCTACGGCCCGGTGCCGCTGCCCACCTCGCGGCTGATGCGCGAGCGGGGCTTCACCGACGCATTTCGTGGCATCCACCCCGACGAAGTGGCCCGGCCGGAAGCAACGTTCGCCGCGATCGACGGCCATCTGCAGCATTCGCGCATCGACTGCATCTATCATCGGGGTCGGGGCCTCCGGCCGGTGGCGGCGAAGATCGTGCGGACTTCTCCCGAGATCGACTTCGTCTGGCCATCCGATCATGCCGCGGTGGTCACGACCTTTGAACTGGTACCGGAGGACGGTGACCCGTGAACGCTCCCGTGGGAGTCGAGGGCAGCCCGATCAAGCACCATTGGGTGACAGTGCTCGTCGAGACCTCCACGAGCTGGGGCGAGGGCATCGTCCGCGGGGTGGTCAACTTCGCCCGTGAGCACGGCCGGTGGCTGCTCCACGTCGAGCCTGCCGGCCGCGATGAGCGACGCCTGCTGCCGGACGGGCAGCGGCCGGACGGCGTGATCGCCCGCGTCAACCATCCCGCGCTCGCCGCCCAGCTGATGGGCCTGGGTGTCCCGACGGTGAACGTGTCGTGGTTCGACTGGGAGCCGGCGATGACGACCGTAACGTCCGACGAAATCGGCATCGGCCGGATGGCGGCCGAGCATCTGGTCGGGTTGGGCTGGCGGTCCTTCGCCTACTGCGGCCCACCCGGCCGGGATGGGTACGAGGATCGGATGGGCGCCACCTTCGTGAGCGCGGTGAACGCCGCCGGCCGGCCGTGCGCCGTGTTTGGAGGCGGCCAAAGCTCCCTTCCGCACCACGATGGGCAACTGCTGGCCCGGTGGATCGCGGACCTGCCGGAGCGGACCGCCATCTTCGTCTGGGACGATCGCGTGGGCAGGCTCGTCGCCCAGGTGTGTCTCAGCCTCGCGATCGACGTGCCGGGCAGGCTGGCCATCCTGTCGGGCGGCTTCGATCGGTTGATGAATGCGGTCGCCTCTCCGTCGCTGACGTCGGTGCATCATGCGTCCGAAGGGGTGGGCTATCGGGCCGCGGCCGTCCTCCACCGGCTGCTCTCGGGCGACGTCCTCGAGGCACCTCGGGTAGTGGTGCCCGGGGCCCATCTGGTCACCGGCCAGTCGACCGACACCGCGGCGACCGGCGACGAGCTGCTGGGCGCCGCCCTGGCATTCATGCGGTCTCACGCCACGCGCGGCGTGGAGGTGGCCGACGTGCTGGGCGAGGTGCCCGTCTCGCGGCGCTGGCTCGAGCAGCGGTGCCGGGAACTGCTCGGCCGATCCCCCGCCGAGGAGTTGCGGCGGATTCGCATCGAGCGGGCCAAGTCGCTGCTCGCCACCAGCGAGCTTTCCGTCGCGAGCGTCGCCAAACGATCCGGTTTCCGCAACGTCGACGCCTTCACCCGCCGGTTTCGGCTCGCGGTCGGCGAGTCGCCCACGACGTTTCGGCGGCTCGTCCGCAGCGGCGGGATCGGCTGACGCCGATCCCGATGGTCAGTCGCCGCCGGCGCGAATCCCGGCCTCGGCGGCGGCGGCGAGCTGGTCGAGTTCCGCCTCGCTCACGCAGAGCGGTGGCATGATCACCACCACGTCGCCGAGGGGCCGCAGCAGCGCGCCGTGGCGGCGGGCGGCTGCGCAGGCCCGCCGCCCCCGCTGCTCCTGCCAGGGATGAGGGCGGCCCGTCGCCTTGTCGGCCACGAGCTCGATGCCGAGCACGAGGCCACATTGCCGGACGGCACCGACGCCGTCGAGCCCGGCGAGCCGCGCGCCATGGGCGGCCAGCCGATCGATCTTGGGGGCGAGCGATTCGAGCACCCGCTCGTCGCGGAACAGGTCGAGCGAGGCCAGGCCGACGGCGGCGGCCAGCGGATTTCCGCCGAAGGTGTGGCCGTGGTAGAAGGCCCGCTGCTCGGCGTGGGAGCCGAGGAACGCGTCCCAGATGCAGCCGTGGGTGAGCGTGGCCGCCATCGGCAGGTAGCCGGCGGTGAGCCCCTTCGCGAGGCAGAGGAAGTCGGGGGCCACGTCCTCCCGCTGGCAGGCGAACATCGTGCCGGTGCGGCCGAAGCCCGTCGCCACTTCGTCGAGGATCAGGAGCACGTCGTGCTTGCGGGTGAGTTCCCGCACGCCCCGCAGGTAGCCGGGCGGGTGGACGATGATGCCGCCGGCCATCTGCACCAGCGGCTCCATGATCACCGCCGCCAGTTCGTGGGCATGCGCGGCGAGGACGGCGGCGAGGGCGGCGAGTGACTCCTCGAGCGTGGAGACGCGACCGGACGCGTCGCGCATCCCGGGCGGCCGCAGCCGGATCGGCGCGAACGTGAGCGGTTCGAACATCGCCGTGAACCGGTCGACTCCACCCACGCCGACGGCGCCGAGCGTGTCGCCGTGGTAGGCCTCGTCGATGGCGACGAACCGGGTCTTTTCCGGCCGGGCCGGCCCGGTCTGCCGCCAGAACTGGAAGGCCATCTTGAGCGCCGCCTCGATCGCCGTCGAGCCGTCGTCGGAGAAGAAGACGCGGTCGAGCCCGGCAGGCGCGACGCCGGCCAGACGGCGGGCGAACTCGACCGTGGTCGGATTCGAGAGGCCGAGGTTCGTGGTGTGGGCCACCTTCGCGGCCTGGTCGGCCAGCGCGCCGTCGAGTCGCGGATGCCGATGGCCGTGCACGTTGCACCACATGCTGGCCGAACCGTCGAGATACCGGTGGCCGTCGGTGTCGACGAGCCAGCAGCCCGCGCCGCGCTCGATCAGCAGCGGCTCGTACTCCTGCATCTGCGTGAAGGCATGCCAGACGTGGTGACGATCCCAGTGGGCAAGATCCGCGTGGGGGCGATTCATGGCAGGACCACCCGCGTGCCGATCCGGGCCGCGAGCGAGGCATCCGCCCTGCCCTGCACCACGGCGGCCTCGATCACGCCTTGCGAGCCGACGAGCGCGACGAGCGTGCCCGGCGGCGCATCGCCGTAGGTGCCGACCACCCGCGTCACCTCCCGATCGCCCACCGCGAGCCGGCCGGCCGCCACGAGCCGGGGCCGGAGGTCGGCCGGCAGATTCGTGATCAGGTTGCCGAACGCGTCGACGTGCACCACCTCCCCCTCGAGTCCGGCCGGCGTCTCGCGGGGCCGCGGGATCGGGCGCCGCTCGAGGTCGTCGGCCGCGGGCCCGAGCGACTCGGGGGCCTCACCCTCGACGAGCGCGACGGCCGCCGGCGCAAGCACGTCGCGGCCGTGAAACGTCGGCGCGGCTGCCGCCGGCACGGCCAACACCCGGGCCTCGTCGGCCGGCGTGGCGGTGAGCACGCGGGACAGCACACCGTTGTCGGGTGCCAGGTACTGCTGCCCTCCGGCTCGCACCCAGACGAGCCGCCGCGTCGTCCCCACGCCCGGGTCGACCACGATCAGGTGGAGCGAGCCCGACGGAAACGCCGGGCAGGTCCGGGCCACGAGCCAGGCGGCGGCTCGCACGTCATGGGCCGGCAGGTCGTGCGCGACGTCGATGAGCGTGAACGGCCGGCGGGCATGCAGCAGCCGGCCTTTCACCTCGGCCACGTAGCCGCTGCCCGTGCCGAAGTCGGTGGTGAGCGTGACGATCCGCGACGGGTGTTCGAGCATGACCGCAAATCTACCCGAGCAGTGTGGGCAGGTCGTCGAGGCCCACGGTCTCCACGTCGGGGCCGGCCGGCTGCCGGAGCGACTGGCCGTGGGGCGAGCGGCAGACCACGGCGAGCGTGGCCACCTCCCCCGCCCCGATCAGGTCGCGGATCCGCAGCAGCCGGCCGGCCGTGGCCGGCGGAGCGAACTCGCTCCACGAGGCGTCGATCAGCGCGAGGCCCCGGCGGGTGGGGAGCAGGAAGTCGACCTCCTTGGTCCGGTCTCGCCAGAAGGCCAGTTCCGCCCGGGGCGCGATCGCGGCCAGCAGCCGGCGCAGTTCGGCGTGCACGGCGGTTTCCCAGAGCGCGGCGGCGTGCGGTGAGGCGGCGAGGGCCTGTTCGTCGCGGATCCCGAGCAGCGCCGCGCACAGGCCCGTGTCGAGAAAGAACAGCTTGGGAGACTTGACGAGCGGCTTGCCCTGCGGTGGCTGCCAGGGCCGGACGAGCGTGACAACCCCGGCATCGGCCAGCGTGTCGAGCCAGATCGCCGCCGTGGAGCCGGCGATCCCGATCTCCCGGGCGAGTTCGGCCTTGTTGAGCAGTCGTCCGGTGCGGCAGGCGGCCGCCCGCAGGAAGCGTTCGAAGTCGTGGACGCTGTCGACCCGGAGTTGGAGCGGCAGCTCACGGGCGAGGTGCTCGGCCACGAGCGCCCGCATGAACTCGCCGACGTCGGCGAGCGGATCGGCATAGACCGCGGGAAAGCCCCCCCGCAGCAACCGCTGCTCGATCGACAGGTCGGGCCGGGCCGCCGCGATTTCGGCGTGCGACAGGCCGTCGACCCGCAGGCTCGCGTCCGCCTGCTCCCAGGCCTCGACGACGGCGGCGGCGAGCGTCAGCGGCCGGGAGCCGACGAGGACGTAGGCGGCCGGTGGGCAGGGGCGGGTTCGAATCTCACGAGCGACATGGTGCACCAGACGCGGAGCGAGATGGACGTCGTCAATGACGACTGGCGGAGGAACTCCGGCCAGGAAGGCTGCGGGGTCGAGTTGGGCGCGGCTGGCTTCAGTGGGCAGGCTCAGCGATGCGCGACGATGAGCAGGGAAGAGAACCTGGGAGAGATGCGTTTTGCCGACGGCTCTGGGTCCGTGGATTGCGAGGAGAGGTGGCAGTGGAGTTGACTTCCGTACGGTGAGGGCAACTGTGCGTGCGATTGAAATGTTCATTGCGTGCGATCATATCGAAGATTTTGCACGATCGGCAGTCTGAAAAATGGGGCTGTTGAGCGATGGGCGTCTTCCTGCCTGAACGCAACCATGAGCCGCGAAGGCTCACCCGTGCCAATCGAGCGGCGTAGCCTCCTGAAACGTCACGCATCGCCGCGACGGATCAGCTCGATGCACTTGTCGCGAACCTTCGCCGGGTTCACGTTGGGGTTCTTCTTCTTGGCCTGTCCGATGAGGCCGGCGGCCGCCTGCTCCTTGCCGCCCTGCACGTCGGCCACGATCTTCGGGTTCGCCGCCAGCAGTTCGCGGCACAGCGACTCGAGTTCGTCATCGCCGACCGCGGCGATCCCCATGGCGGCCACCACGTCGGCGACGGCTTTTCCGCTGGCCAGCACCTCCGTGAAGATTTCGCGGCCGCGACTCGTGTCGAAGTCGCCCTTGGCGATCCGGCCGATGATGTCGGCGACGACCGCGGGCCCGAGTGGAAACTCCGCGATCGTCTGCCCCCGCTCGTTGAGCGTGCGCAGCACGTCCTGCTGCATCCAGTTGCTCGCGGTCTTGCCGTCGCCGGTGAGCGTGGCGAGTTCCTCGTACCAGGCCACGAGGTCGCGACCCTGGTTGACGAGCACGTCGGCGTCGTAGGCCGAGATCTTCCACCGCTCGGCGAGGGCCTTCCGCAACGCGCTCGGCGGCTCTCCCATCGCGGCCCTGACGGCGGCCACCTGCCCGGCCGTCACCGTGACCGGCACCAGGTCGGGCTCGGGGAAGTAACGGTAGTCGCTCGACTCCTCCTTGTGCCGCTGGCCGCGGGTGACGCCGGCGGCGTCGTCCCAGCCGCGGGTCTGCTTGGGGAAGCGGCCGAGCTCCGCGTTGGTGGCCTGCCACTCCTCCCACTGCCTCGCCGCCTCGTAGGTGAGCGCCCGCTCGACGGACCGGAAGGAGTTCATGTTCTTGATCTCCACGATCGGCGTCTTGGCGAGCGTGCCGTCGGGACGGGGGATGTGGAGGTTGACGTTGGCGTCGACCCGCAGGCTCCCCTCCTGCATGTTGCAATCGCTGACGCCGAGGTAGACGAGCAGCAGCTTGAGCTCGTTGAGCCAGGCCCGGGCCTCCTGCGGGCTGCGGAGGTCGGGCTCGCTCACGATCTCGCACAGCGGCGTGCCGGCGCGATTGAGATCGATCCGGCTGTCGGCCACCCCCGCCGCCTCGTCGTGCATGCTCTTGCCGGCGTCCTCCTCGAGGTGCACCCGCGTGATCCGCACGCGACGGGAAAACGCCCCCTTGGGATCGACCACCTCCAGGCCGCCCTGCGAGGAGAACGGCAGGTCGTACTGGCTGATCTGATAGCCCTTGGGCAGGTCGGGATAGAAGTAGTTCTTCCGGTCCCACTTCGTGAACGGGGCGATGGTGCAGTCGAGCGCCAGGGCGGCCCGGAGGGCGAGATCGAACGCCCGCTCGTTCATCACCGGCAGCGAGCCGGGCAGCCCGAGGCAGGTGGGGCAGACCTGGGTGTTGGGGGGCGCGCCAAAGGTGGTCAGGCAGCCGCAGAAGAGCTTCGTGCGGGTCTGGAGCTGGACGTGCACCTCCAGCCCGATGATGGTCGTGTAGGGCTCGGTCGCGGTGGGCTGGGCGGGCATGGCGCGAAAGCTCAGGTGGCGAGCGCGGGGCGGCGGGTGTGCCAGTCGGTCAGCTGCTGGTATTGGTGGGCCGCCCGCAGCAGGAGCGACTCGGAGAGCGTCGGCCCCTGCAGTTGGAAGCCGATCGGCAGGCGCTCGCTCGTAAAGCCGCAGGGGAAGGAGATGCCGCCGATCCCGGCGAGGTTCGTGCCGACGGTGTACATGTCGACCAGATACATCGCCAGCGGATCGCCGGTCTTCTCGCCGAGTTTGAAGGCCGCGGTCGGCGAGACCGGGCCGGCGATCACATCGACCTTGGCGAACGCCTGCTGGTAGTCCTGCTGGATCAGCCGCCGGACCCGCAGCGCCTTGGCGTAGAAGGCCTCGTAGTAGCCGGCCGAGAGGGCGTAGGTGCCGAGCATGATCCGCCGCTTCACCTCCGGCCCGAATCCTTCGGCCCGGCTGCGGCAGTAGAGTTCCACGAGCGGCGATTCGAACTGGCCCGCATTGGCACCAGTTGCCCCGGCCTCGGCCCGGTGGCCCCCTCCGGGCTGCGCGCGATGGCCGTAGTGGATGCCGTCATACCGCGCCAGGTTGCTCGACGCCTCGCACGGGGCGATCAGGTAATAGGTCGGGATGCCGTACTTGGCGTGGGGCAACTCGACATCGTGGATCGTCGCCCCTGCCGCCTTGAACGCGGCAAACGCCTCCTCGACGCCGCGGGCCACCTCCGGATCGAGGCCCGCGCCGTAGTGCTCGGCCACGCGGCCGATTCGCAGTCCCGCGAGTGATCCGGCCAGGTGCTGCGTGTAGGCCGGCACCGGGTCGGCGAGCGAGGTCGCGTCGCCCGGGTCGTGGCCCGCGATGGTTTCCATCACCAGCGCGCAGTCGGCGGCCGAACGGGCCATCGGCCCCACCTGGTCGAGGCTCGACGCGAAAGCCACCAGGCCGCGGCGGCTGATCCGGCCGTAGGTGGGCTTGAACCCCGTGATGCCGCAGAGGCCGGCGGGCTGGCGGATGGAGCCGCCGGTGTCGGAGCCGATGGCCACGGGCGCCATGTCGGCGGCCACGCAGGCCGCGGAGCCGCCGCTCGAGCCGCCCGGAGCCCGGTCCAGGTTCCAGGGGTTGTGGACGGCGCCGAAGGCGGAGTTCTCGTTGGAGCCCCCCATCGCGAACTCGTCCATGTTGGTCTTGCCGACGATCACCGCGTCGGCCCGCCGCAGTCGGGCCACCACGTCGGCGTCATAGGGAGGTCGATAGCCGGCCAGCATCCGCGAGGCGCAGGTGGTCGGGAAGTCGGTCGTGCAGAGCGCGTCCTTCACGGCCACGGGCAGCCCGGCGAGGGCGCCGAGCGGCTGGCCGGCCTTGTGGCGGGCGTCGATCGAGGCGGCCTGATCCAGCGCCCGCCGGCGGTCCACGGCCAGGAACGCGTTGATCCGACCGTCGAGCGATTCGATCCGATCGAGGAAGGCCTCGGTGCAGGCCACGGCCGTGAGGTCGCCGGCCCGCACGGCGGCGACGAGGTCGGTGGCGGAGTGCGCGAGGGGGTGCATGGGCGAGGGCGGTGGGCGACGAGACGTCAGGCGGCGCCCGACTCCCCGAGGACGGCCGGCACGAGGAAGCACGAACCGTCGTGCCGCGGGGCCGAAGCGAGTGCTTGTTCCGTGGTCAACGACGGCGCCGGCTCATCGGCGCGGAACACGTTCCGGGCGTCGAGCGGATGGGCCAGGGGCTCGACGGCCGTGGTGTCGAGTTCGCCGAGCTGCGAGACCAGCCCGACGATCTTCGAGAGTTCGCCGGTCATCCGCTCGAGTTCGGCGTCGGTCAGGGCCAGCCGGGCGAGCAGGCCGACCTTCGCGACGTCCTGACGGGAGAGGCTCATGGGCCGGGCGTGAAGTCGGGGAAACGGGAGGCAGCCTGACGGTCAGCCGCCGGGATTGGCCTACGGCCGGGCCCGCGGTCCCGACGGCACCGCCTCCTCGGCGGCCGGCTTCGACTTTTCCACCTTGGGGAGGCGGAACGGCTTCTGCTTCACGAGCTTGGTCACGTTGCCGCTCTTGATGCACTGCGTGCAGACCAGCAGCGTGGAGTTGGTGCCGTTGCCGACCGTGACCCGCAGCCGCTGCAGGTTGGGCTTGAACTTGCGCCGGGTGATGCCGGTCACCTTGGTGCCGACGCCGCCGAGATACTTGGCCTTGCCCCGGATCGTGACCTGGTTGCCGACCGAGAAGCCCTTGCCGCAGACCTGACAGGAACGTGCCACCGGAAAACCTCGAAAATGACCGGGAAACGGAGCCCATGAGCATACCCGGCCGGCCATTTCCCGCAAGGCATGCCCTTTTTGCGTCGATCCGGCATACCATGCGGCCATGCCCGTCTTCGACTACGCGTTCACCGTCGACGCCCCCCTGGCGGCCGTCCGGGATTTCCACCGCGACACGTCGGCCCTGAAGCGGCTCACGCCGCCGCCCACGATCGTGCAGCTGCACTCGATCGAGCCGCTGGCCGAGGGGAGCGTGTCGGAGTTCACGCTCTGGGTCGGGCCGCTCCCCCTGCGGTGGAAAGCGGTGCATCGGAATGTCTCGGAGCGGGGATTCACCGACGTGCAGGCGTCCGGGCCGGCCGCCCGCTGGGAACACACCCATTCGTTCGTGCCGCTCTCCGAGGGTCGCACCGAAATCCGCGAGCACATCGAATACGAGCACAAGCCGGGTGTCTGGGGGCTGGTGACCCGCGTGCTCTTTTCGCGGGTCAGCCTGTGGTTCATGTTCGGCTACCGGCGGTGGGTCACCCGCCGGGCCCTGAGCTCACGGTGATGGGCGGCTCCCGGCGTGGCTGCAGCCACGAGCGAGCGGACGTATCCTTGTGCTGGGTTGCGGTGCACGCACCCATGCGGAGCGATCGGTGAGCGGCTGGATCGTGGCGGCGTGCCTGCTTGCCTGCCTGGGGCTGCTCGGGCTGGGTGGCTTGGTGCTGCGCCTTCGCCGCCAGTTGCAGGCCAGCCGCGAGGCGTTTGACCTGCTCTCGCAGCAGGCCCCGATGGGCATCCTGCGGGCCGACGCCACGGGCTCCTGCGTCTACTCCAACGAGAACTGGTGCGAGATCAGCGGCCTGAGCCTCGAGCAGACCCTCGGACACCGCTGGAGCCAGGCGGTCCATCCCGACGACCTGGCGAGGGTGATGACCGCATGGAGCGAGAGCGTGGCGGCCCATCGGCCCTACGTCGAGGAACTGCGGGTCCAGCGGCCCGACGGCACGATCCGGCACGTGCTCGCCGGCGCGCGGCCGATTCAGGACGACCACGGCCAGGTCTCGGGATTCATCGGCACGGTCCTCGACATCACCGGGGTGGAGGTGGCCACGCGCGAACTCGCCCGGCGCGAGCGGCTCCTGCGCACCCTGATCGACGCCCAGGAAAACGAGAAACTGCTGATGTGCCATGAGTTCCATGATGGCCTGGTGCAGTACGCCGTCGGCTCGAAGATGCTCCTCGAGGCCTTGCGGGAGGGGGACCTCTCCGAGTCGTCCCGGACGGTCGTCGACTCGGTGATCAAATGCCTGGCCAAGGGCATCGAGGACGGCCGGCGGGTCATTCGGGGGATCCGCCCGGCGGCGCTCGACGACCTCGGCCTGCAGGCAGCCCTCGATGACCTGGCGGACGAACTGCGGGAGTCGGGCATCGCCGTGGAGACGACCGTCGATCCGGCGATCGACCAGCTCCCTGCCACGTTGCAAACCACCGTCTACCGGATCGTGCAGGAGTCGCTCAACAACGCCCGCAAGCACGCCTCCAGCGACCGCGTCCGGGTGACGGTGGCCCGGCACGCCGACCGCGTCGCCGTGACCGCGGAGGACTTCGGCTGCGGCTTCGATCCCACGACCGCCGGCGAGGGTTTCGGGCTGCTGGGGATCCGTGAGCGGGCCCGGTTGGCAGGAGGCGAGTGCACCGTGGATTCGGCGCCCGGGCGGGGCACGCGGGTCCGGGTCTGGCTGCCGCTGCCGCCCGAGCCGGCCGTGGGTCTCGATGCCTGAACCGGAGGCTCGAATCAGCCGCCGGTCTGGAGCAGGTCCAGCACCTGCGTGTGGACCAGGCCGTTGGTGGCCAGCCCGTCGCCGGAGTCGATTCGGTCGCGGCCGTGCCAGTCGCTGAACCGGCCACCCGCCTCGGTCACCACGACCTCGACCGCCGCCGCATCCCAGGGATTGAGCCGGGGATCGATCATCACGTCGGCCCGGCCCGTGGCCACGAGCAGGTAGCCGTAGCCGTCGCCCCAGGTGCGGACCAGTTCGGCCGCCCGATCGAGCCGCTCGCGGGCGGCACGGCCGGCGTCGCCACCCCCCGCCCAGCGGCCGAAGTCGACGAAATCACTCGAGCAGACGAGCGCCGCCGCGAGGGTCGCGCGGCTCGCCACGCGGGCGGGCGTCGGGGGGGAGCCGCCGCGCACGTGCCACGCCCCGCCCCCGACGGCCGCGTAGGCGAGTTCGTCGAGGGCGGGAATCGCGATCACGCCCAGCACGCCGCGGCCCGCGCGACGGCAGCCCACGAGCGTGGCGTAAAGGGGCACCCCGCGGACGAACGACTTGGTGCCGTCGATGGGATCGACGATCCACTCGTAGCCCGAGTCGCCCGGCGTCGCCCCGGTCTCCTCGCCGAGGAAGGCGTCGGTGGGGAAGGCGGCCAGCAACTCCCGCTTCAGGATCGCTTCGGCCGCCCGATCGGCCTCGGTGACCGGTGAGGCGTCGGCCTTGCGCTCGACGGCGAGCGCCTCGCTGCCGAACCAGCGGAGCGTCTCCCGCGTTGCCAGCCGGGTCGCGGTCAGGGCCACCGCCAACCGGGCGGCCACGGCTGGATCAGGCTGCGTCGGGGACGTCATCGCACCACTCACACTGGCAACGCCGGTTCGGTCGCGGCGGGCGACCGGAACGAGGCGAGCAGGAGCATACCGGCCCCGATCACCAGCCACGAATCGGCGAGGTTGAAGATCGGCCAGTCGATCACGCCGGGAATCGTGACGTGAATCCAGTCGCGGACGGCATACACCGGCCGGCCGACCCGCTCGGGCGGGGCGTGCCAGGTCAGGCCCGGCACGCCCAGGCGGTCGTAGAGGTTGCCGAGGATCCCGCCGCAGATGAGCGCCAGTGCGACGAGCAGCCAGCTGCTTTCCCGGGCGGCCGGCCGGGCGATCATCGCCAGGATTCCGACCAGGGCGGCCACGGAAATGGCGGCGAACAGCCAGCTGAGACCCTGACCCATCCCGAACAACGCCCCTTCGTTGAGGTTGGTCTCGAGCGTGAAGACGCCCGGTACGAAGATCATCCGCCGCCCCGCGCCGGGCATGCCCAGCCTCGCGAAGATCGCTTCCTTGGTCACCAGGTCGGCTGCCAGCGAAACGGCGACCGTGAGGGCGAACAGCGGCCAGCCGCGGGTCGGACGCATGCGCAAGCCCCCTCCTGGGGCAGGGATGGAGGCGGTCGTGGCGACCGGGAACTCAGCGGGGCTGGCGGGGACGGCCGCTCGGTCCGCTCTCGAGTTTTTCCGCACAGCGGATGCAGAGCGGGGCGAACGGGATGGCTTCCAAACGCTTCTTGGCGATCACGCCGCCGCACTCCTCGCAGACGCCGTAGGTGCGGTCGCGGATGCGGGCCAGGGCCTGCTCGACCAGGTCGAGCGTCTCCTCCTCCGTCGCCATCAGGCTGAGCGTGAACTCCTGCTCGAAGGCGTCGGAGCCGATGTCGGCCATGTGGATGGGCATGCTCGAGAGATCACCGCTCGCCTCGCTGCGGGTCTTCCGCAGGGCGGCATCCGCCATGGTCGAGACGTCGCCCCGCAACCGCGCCCTCATGGCCTCGAGAGCGGCCTTGAAGACCTTCGCTTCCGCTGCTTTCATCGCTGCTCCCCGCCAGGAGGGAATGGACTCCGGCAGGATACCCAGCCCGCCGCCAAGCGTCAGAGAGTAGCGGCAGCATCCGAGGCTGTCAAACTGGCAGGCCGCCGCTCGGCTTGCTGTCACCGCAAAGCTGACCTACCTTTGGCGGTGTCCGGCGGGGCCCCGTACCGGGACCTCTTTCCCGTTCCGCCGACATCCAAAAATGACTCCGGGGCGTACGGAGTCTGCCCGTGCCCGTCGCTTCCCGCACCGATCTCGCGTTTCAACAGTGCATCGACCCGGCCTGTGGGGCGACCTATTCGGTCGATGAGGTGCTGACCTCGTGTCCGGCCTGCGGCAACCTGCTCGACGTCGAGTACGACTGGGACCGACTGCGTCCTCCGAACTCGTTCGAGTTTTTCGAGCGGAAGTGGATGCGGCGGAGCGACCCGCTCGCCTTCAGCGGCGTCTGGCGGTTTCACGAACTGCTGCCCTACGCCCCCCGCGAGAGCGTGGTCACGATCGGCGAGGGGCAGACGATGTGCTGCCCGTCCGACGGCGTGGCGGGCTTCGTGGGCACGAATCCCGGGCGGCTGTTCCTCCAATACGAGGGCCTCAATCCGTCGGGGTCGTTCAAGGACAACGGCATGTCGGCCGCGTTCACCCACGCCCGGATGATCGGGGCCAAGCGGGCGGCCTGCGCCTCGACCGGCAACACCAGCGCCTCGCTGGCCGTCTACTGCGCCGTGACGAGGCTGATGCGGGGCATCATCTTCATCGGCTCGGGCAAGATCTCCTACGGCAAGCTCTCGCAGGCCCTCGACTACGGGGCGCTCACCATCCAGATCGCCGGCGACTTCGACGACGCGATGGCGCGGGTCAAGGAGGTGGCCGGCAAGCTCGGCATCTATCTGGTCAACAGCGTCAACCCGTTTCGGCTCGAGGGGCAGAAGACGATCATGTTCCGGGTGCTCGAGTCGCTCGGCTGGGATCCCCCGGACTGGATCGTCGTGCCCGGCGGCAACCTCGGCAACTCGAGCGCCTTCGGCAAGGCGTTCGCCGAACTCCGCAAGCTCGGCCTGATCGACCGTGTGCCGCGGCTGGCCGTGATCAACGCAGCCGGTGCCAACACGCTCCATGAACTCTACACCCGCCGGGGCCTCCGCTGGGAGGGAGGCCGGGCCGACCTGGCGCCCGCCTGCCACTACTACGACGAGCTCGACCGCGACCACAAGCGGGCCGACACGATCGCCAGCGCCATCGAAATCAACCGGCCGGTGAACCTCAACAAGTGCCTGCGGGCGCTCGAGGTCTGCGACGGCGTGGTCCGGGAGGTCTCCGAGCAGGAGATCCTCGACGCCAAGGCCCAGGTGGGTGCCGGCGGGCTGGGCTGCGAGCCGGCCAGCGCCGCCAGCGTGGCCGGGGCCCGCCAACTCGTGGCCGAGGGGGTGATCGGCCGTGACGAGCGGGTGGTCTGCATCCTCACGGGCCACCAGCTCAAGGATCCGACCGCCACCGTGGCCTACCACACCACCGACCAGAAGCTCTTCAACGAGGTGCTCGGCAGCCGGGGCGTGAGCCGCGCCAGCTTCGCCAACCGGTCGGTGAGCGTGGGCAACCGGCTCGACGAGATCGTGCAGGCGATCGACCTGTACGGGTAGAAGGCTCCAGCCATCCGGTACGTGGGGTCGGTCGGAGGGGTTGGCCGTGCCATCGAGCGGCGTAGGAAACCGAGCGCAGGTAGGATTGCGAAGTGAGGTTTCCTCCGAGCGAGCGAAGGGCAGGATGCCTGGAGCAAGCGTCCGACGAGATGGCACGGCCAACCCCGGCCCACTCGAGGTGACCCGCGAGCATTTCGGATCAGCCACTCGTTTTTCCCGCCCATCCTTGGAGTCCTGAATGCCCACCCTGCCGCTTCGTCTCGTCGTCCATGGAGCCGCCGGCCGGATGGGCCAGCGGGTGATCGCGGGAGCCCTCGCCGAGCCCGGGCAGTGGCGGCTCGTGGCGGCGCTCGAGCGGACCGGGCACCCGCGGTGCGGGGTCGATGCGGGCGGCCTGGCGGGCTGCGCCGCGGCCGGCATCACCGTGGCCGATGCCTGGGAAGGGCCGGCCGACGTGGTGGTCGACTTTTCGCTGCCCGAGGCGGTGGCCGGGATCGTGGCCACCTGCGTGGAGAAGCAGGTGCCGCTGGTGGTGGCCACCACGGGGCTGACGGTGGGTGATCACGATCGGATCGCCGAGGCGGCCCGGGTGATCCCGATCCTCCAGTCGCCGAGCATGAGCCTGGCGGTCAACATCGCGATGGATCTGGTCGGACGGGCGGCCACGCTCCTGTCCAGGGTCGGCGGCCGGACCGACGTCGAGATCCTGGAGTGCCACCACCGCCACAAGGAGGACGCGCCGAGTGGCACGGCCCTCAAGTTCGGCTCGATCGTCCGGGACGTGATGGGGCAGGTCCGCGAGGCCCACGGTCGCGAAGGCCGCCCGGGGGCCCGGCCGGCCGACGAGATCGGCTACCACGCCATCCGGGCCGGTGACAATCCGGGGGAGCACACGATCCTGTTCGGCATGGAGGGGGAGTCGTTCGCGGTCAACGTGCGGGCGACGAACCGCGACTGCTACGCCCGTGGTGCCCTGGCCGCGGCGGCCTTCCTCGCCGGCCGACCGGCGGGTCTCTACTCGATGCGGGACGTGCTCGGGCTGTCCTGACGGGGCCCGCGGCCGTCCATCCGCCGCAGGAACCACCAGCCGGCGACGAGTTGCACGAGCAGCGCGGCGAGTCCGGCCCGCGGCAGGCCACTCGCGAGATACAGCCAGCCGAACAGCAGGCCGGCCGCGGCTCCGGCCAGCTTGGAGCCCACCTGCAAGAGGCCGAAGGCGACCCCTGCCCTGCCCGCCGGGGCCGCGTCGGCCACGGTCGCCCGGATCACGCTCTGCACCCCGCCGAGCACGAGCGCCAGGAGCACGGCCAGTGCGTGGAGTTGGGCCGCTGTCCGCACGAACCAGGCGAGCAAGAGCACGGCCATCCAGCCAGTGAGGCAGCCGACGAGCGCCGTGCGGCGACCGAACCGCTCGGCGAGCCACCCCACGAGGAGCGCGCCCGGCAGGGCCACTCCCTGGACGAGCAGCACGAGCCGGACGAGGGCCGCGGGCTCGAGGTCGAACTCCTCGATCGCCACGCTCGAAAACTGCGCGATCGCCGTCTGGACGGCGCCCAGGATCAGCGTGCTGCCGGCCAGCACGGCGGCGAGCCGGCGGCCGTCGCCGTTTCGCGCGTGCACCAGCGACCTGCCGAAGGCGGCGAGCTCGCCGGCCGCGGTGGGGGCGTGACCTGCGGGCTCCGTACCTGGCGTGGTTGGCCGGAAGCGGGCCACTCCCGCCGGCAGCGAGAAGCAGACCCACCACGCGGCGGTGAACGCGAAAGCCGCCCGCAGCCCCCCGGCGACCGTGAGTCCGAGCGCGTCGTGGCCCGTGGCGATCGCGGTCGCCGCGAGCAGCGTCGCCGCGCCACCGGCATAGCCCGCCGCAAACCCGGCTGCCGAGAGCCGATCCGCCCGGCGGCCCGTCGCGATCCGCGCGAGCAGGCTGCCCGTGAAGATCGCCGCCATGTCGAAGCCCACGTTCGCGGCGGCCACCGCGGCGAGGATCACGAGTCTCGCGGTGGGCTGGGCCGCGGCCAGCACGAGCAGCCCGCCCGCGCCGGCGATCACGCTGGCCACGAGGGCCGCCTGGTGCCGCCCGCGGCGGTCGGCCCAGGCCGACAGGCCCGGCGCGACCAGGGCCGAGACCAGCATCGCCCCGGCCAGCGTCCATGACCAGACCACGCCCGGGGCCAATCCCCAGGGGCGGTCGACGAAGGCGATCCGCTCGACGTAGGCCACGATGAGCGTGATCAGCACGGTCGAGAAGCCGCTCGCCGCCCAGTCGAGGAGAATCCAGGCGAACGCGGTGAACCGGTCTGGCCCCGCGGCTGAAGGCGATGGTGCGGCCGACATGGCGAGCATCGTACCGGATCGGGTCGCTGCGGAGCGCGGCGAGCCGGGCGTCGCCCGGGGCCCGGCCGGACTTCAAACCAGCGGCCCGCCAGGCGGCCTCAGTCGCAGATCCAGCGCATCAATGACTCGGCCGTCGGCACCGTTCGCCGGTCGACCCAGCGGCAGACCGCCGCCGCCACGATCAGAAACACCGCCGCGAGCCCGATCGCCCAGCCGATCGGCATCGCGAGCTGCCAGAGCGCCGTCGGGTCCCCCGCCGTCGCCATCCCGACCGCCCAGAGGGGCCAGACGTGCACGGCATGGTGCGCGAGGTAGATCGAGAGCGAATGCCGGCTGAGCGGCGCGGTCCAGGCCACGAGCCCGCGACCTCGGGGCACGGGTCCGTCGAGCCACCGGTGGAGGGCGGCCTCGGCGAGCACGACGGCCCCGAGCGTGCCGAGGACGTAGGCCGTCGAGGCGGGAAACATGGTCCAGGGCTGCGCCGCGGCGCCGGTGATCGCCTCGGAAAGCGATGGCCAGGCAAGCACCAGCACGGTCGCCGACGCGACGAGACCGACTCCGACGCCCGCCGGTCTGCCGGCGTTCGCCGCGCGGCCCGCGGCGAGGGCGTAGCCCGCCAGTGGAAAAGCCAGCCAGGGGAAAATCGGGAAGTAACCCGTCACGAGCCAGCCGAGCGTGACATCGGCGAGCGTGAAGTCGTAGTCGAAGAAGCCCTCCGCCCAATACGCCGGATAGCCGGCCAGTAGCCTCATCGCCGGCGCCACCGCCACGACGAGTGCCGCCGCGAAGAGCACCACCGCGTCGGGCATCCGGCGGGCGAGCTCGAGGGCCAGCATGCCGGAGCCGATCAGCGTGAGGATGTCCCAGTTGAAGACATCTTCCGGCAGCCAGACCAGCACGTTGAACGCGAAGCCCAGGCCGATCAGGAACAGTCCGCGACGCACCGTGCCCTTGGCGATCGCCTCCTCGCTCCGCCCCCGCCGCCGCTGGAGATCGAGCCAGAGGCGATAACTCACGCCGACCAGGAAGGCGAACGTGGGCGCCGCGAAACCGGTCGGCAACCACCACGTCCGGTGGACCCCGGCGAACGCGTTCCCGGCCCCGCCGTACCAGCCCGCCAGGTTCTCCGCAAAATGGACGACCACCATCAGCCCGATGGCGACGGCCCGGAGCACGTCGATCGAGGCCTGGCGGGCGGCCGCGTCGGAGCAGGCGGGGGCGGCGGGGTTCACGGCGTCGCTCGTTGGGCGAGCAGCTCGACCACGAGCAGCGCGGTCTGCACGACGAGCATGACGACGATCGCCCACTCGAGCCCGGTCTGCCGGCGAGCGATCCCGGCCTCGAGGGCCCGCTGGCCGCAGGCCTCCGCGACCCGCTCGGCGAACTCGGCCCGGTGGGTCGCGAACTCGTGCCGCTCCACGAGCCGCGTGCGGTCGCGAAGCCGTTCGCCGAGTTGGCCGGCGAGCGTGGGCGGGTGCAGCGGCGGGGCATGGACGGCCGGCGCCAGCAGGGCGAGCCGCCGGCACACGGCGACGGCTTCGCGGTGCCGGGCCGCCAGTTCCGCGCGGCGATCGGGCCTGTGCTCCTCGAAGGCCAGGCTGCCGCCCACGTCGTCTTCGAGCGTGTCGAGCAGGGCCGCCGCCCGTCGCTCGGCGGCCCGGAGATCCGCCTCCACGCCGGCGAACCCGACGACCGCGGCGGCGAGCTGGTCAAGTCGCTCGGGCGGTCCGATGACCGCGGCCCGGTGGGTGGTCCATGCGACGTGACAGCCGTAGAGCGGCACGAACACGCCGGCCGTCGGTGGCGCCGCTTCCGCGGACACCCACTGCCGCACGGTCTCCTCGATCCGGCCGCGCGCGATCTCGTCCTCCGGCGGCCGCGCCGGATCCTGCTCCGCCATGGGAACCGCCAGCAGGTCGAGCATCTCCCCGGTGGGCAGCGAGATCCGAGTGCAGGTGGTGCCGGGGGGAAGTCCGAGCGGCGGCGTCGCGGGTTCGCGGCCCACGCCGGGGTCCTGAGTCGGACGGTGGTCGCGGTCCGGGGCGATCATGGAAACCTTCCGGCGGTGACGCAGGCGTCGAACGGGCTGCCGGCGAGGATCGCGGCCAGCCAGCCGGCCACATGATCGGCCGAATCGAGGACGCCGTTGAGCGTCGAGTCGAAAAGATAGTCGCCCACCACGAACAGGTTCGAGTGGGCGGCCGACGGTCGGTGGCGGCGATCCACCGGCAGCGGGGTCCAGCCGCCAGGGGCCGCGCTGACGGCTCCCACCCAGCGGTGCACGCGGGCCTCGAGCACCTGGCGGCCGTCGATGCCGAGGCACTGGGGCAGCGTTGCGACCGCGGCCTCCACGAGCGACGCGTCGGTTTGCCCCGCCATCGCCGCCGCCGCCGCTCCCCCGAAGAGCAGCCCGAGGACGCCGTGCCTCGCGGTCGGGTCACGACCGCTTTCGACGTACAGGCAGGTGCCGCCGAAGGCGTCGAGCATCAGGTAGTCGTCCTCGCCGGGCACGCCCGTCACCGGCCGGTCGAGCAGGAGCGTGACCCGCAGGTAGTGGGCCGGGTGGTCGTGGTGGGCGATGTGTCGCTCGATCGCAGTCCGGAGCGAGCGATCGGTGAACGCCAGCCGTGAGAGCGGCTCGATGGGCAAGGCCAGGATCACGACGTCGAAGGCGTCCTCTCGTGGGATCCCGGCATGCCGCCAACCGATGGTGATGGTGGCCTGGGGTTCGCCGGCGACGTGGGTCACGGGGGCGTCGAGGCGGATCCTGGCCGACAGCCGGGCCGCGACCGCGTTCACGAGTTGCTCGTTGCCGCCGGCGATCCGGTAGAGCCGCATGTAGGCCGGGTCGTTCATCAGATAGTTCTGCAGCCCGTAGCCGGTGGTCGTCGTGGCGGGCTCCGTCGCCAGATCACTG
>Ga0214917_10002637_pt1 | contig 21538 bp, 15 predicted proteins | sample LL_1208_BB_MetaG_FD_177983 | JGI IMG/M metagenome (GOLD analysis project Ga0214917, IMG submission 177983) | Freshwater microbial communities from Lake Lanier, Atlanta, Georgia, United States - LL_1208_BB | ecosystem: Environmental > Aquatic > Freshwater > Lake | place: USA: Georgia | collected...
GCACGCAAAATTATGAGTCATGGATCGCCGACGATGTCCCCGCGGCAGTTATGGAAAACATCCTGCAGGTCAGCGGCGCATCGCCGCGCTTCATCGCCGGACTTTCCATGGGCGGATACGGTGCGCTGCGCATCGGTGCGAAATACCCCGAACGCTACGCCGGGATCTCCGGCCATTCCTCCATCACCGAGGTTACGCAAATGGCCCGGTTCGTGGAAGAACCGCTATCCACCTACGAAACCGATTTTAATTCGAGCGTTCAGCAAGCCATTCTCGGGGCCGGCGCCAAGTTGCCGCCCCTGCGGTTCGATTGCGGCGTTGCGGATGAACTGATCGACGCCAACCGCACCCTGCACGGACAGTTGAACGCTGCCGGCATCCCGCACACCTACGAAGAATTCCCCGGCGGACACGAGTGGCCCTACTGGGCCGAGCATATCGCCGATACGCTGCGCTTCTTTGCCGCGCAGGTGTCGGGCATGACGGTGGAGCTCAGGTCATAGAGCCTTCATATTCAACGGGGAAAAGAGGAGCGGACAAACCTTCAGGATGGGTGGCTTAAGAAATATTTTAAAGAGTGTCCGAGCTGGTTTTTGGTCTTTTCCGAAAACGAAGTGAGGAACTTTTTTTCCTGGACCGCCTCAATCAGGTGAAGAGTGGATCCTCCAAAACCTCCGCCGCTGAGGCGGGCGCCGAGATGGCCGGGGGATTGTTGGGAGGCCTGGCAAAGCTTGTCCAAAGCCGGGATCGAGTTTTCAAAGTTTACGCGTGAGCTTTCTTGGGACTCGTCCAACAGCCTTCCGAACCCCGGCAGATCATTCTTTTTTAAACAGGCTACGGCCCGTTCCACCCGATCAGTCTCCCCGACCACATGAAGGGCACGACGGTAGATCCGGTCGGGAAGCGTGGCTTTTCTTTTCTCCAGATCCCGGAGTCCGATCTCACGCAGGGAAAAAAGGCCAAGAAGGCGGGCGGCCTCTTCGCATGATTGGCGACGCTCATTGTACTCCCCGTCCACCAGGGCGTGTTTCTCACCGCAGGAGGCCACCACAAACAAGGCCTCCTTGGAAAAGGGGATCGCTGTGACCTCCATGGAGCGGAAGTCGATCAGGACCAGATGATCTTTCTTGGCATGAAGGATGGCCATGGGATCGAGAAGGCCGCATTTCACTCCGGCGTAACGGTGCTCCGCCTCTTGGGAGATTTTGGCCATTTCCAGGGCAGGCATTGTGAATCCCCACAACTTTTGCAGGCAACGCTGGGTGGCCACCGTCAGGGCGGCACTGCTGCTTAGACCCGCTCCCATCGGCAGGTTGGAGGATAGTTCCAATTCCAGCCCGGTTAGGGCGACCCCCCGGTCCTTGAGTCCCTGCAAAACCCCGAGGATGTAGTTGGCCCAAGCTGTTTTCGGTTGGGGGGAAAGATCGGCGAGGGAACCCTCCCAGCTTTGACCGAGATCCTTGGCCTGGAACAGGAGCTTTTCATCGGCTCTCTTCTTCCCATGGACTTCCAAGGTAAAACCCACGCCTATGGCCAGAACGAGGCCTTGGTTATAGTCGGTATGGTTCCCAAGAACCTCCAACCGCCCTGTCGCGGCGCCTAGAATCGACGAGGTGGACATTTCAAACTGCCGGGATCGGCAAAGTTTTCAAATAATCCAAGACCGCGGCCTGATCCTGCTTGGAAAAGGGGACCCGGCCGACGTGCCACCATTCGGTATGGGTGACCGCCGCCTGTCCGGGAACCGACTTTTCCGAAGCGAGGCTCTCCACCTCCAAAATATCTCCATTGGTGAACAATTCCGCATTGGACCCACGGTCGGGGTACGAAGCGAGGGGATCGTGATGAATCCATTTGGCGAAGAACAGATCTCCCAGAAGGTAACCAATCCACCCTTCCGTATGACGAAAGCCGATCTTGAACGCCCGGCAACCCGGCCGATGCTCCAGGAACCAACATTTTTCATGGAGGCTGATCCTGGGATCCGTGAGATTAGTGAAAGGCCATAGGACCAGTTGCCGGTTGGGGAGATAGTCGGTCATGGAGAACTTTGTGCCCGGGGCAAGTTCCGAGGGGTGGGCTTGATAAGCCGGCTGGGGGACAAAAGCGGTCCCGCCGGCCGCCAGCACGCTCAGGCACCAAGGCACATGGGGGAGGGGCTCTGATCGAAGGTTGGTTAAACGATGTTCCAATTGAATCAGGCCATTCTCCTGCCAGGTACATGCGATGCTCTTCTGCCATCCAGATTTCCGATTGGGGACGCCGGTGAGTCGAAATCCCTTGGATCCGATGGGTTCAAAAGAGACCGGCTCGTTATCGGGTGTGTAGGAGTCCTCGTTTTCCGGCGCAGTCCAAAACCGATGCCCCCCGTAGATCCTCCAATCCTGGCCACCGGTCTTTCCGAGCTGGGAAGAATTTTCATAAAACAGGTTCGGGCCATCCACAGGAGCCAAACGAAGAATCCGTGGCCCCACTTCCAAGGGCGCGACCAGTTCCCAGGAATCTCGCCGCAACCGGACGGCGTTTTTCCATCCACCATAACTGCAGTTTTCCAGGACGGGCTTCATGAAGTGAGCTTAGCGACCTCGTTTTGAATCCAAGCCATATCGGCCTCACCCAGGGTTTGGGCTTCGGCTGTCAGATTTTGCTCCACTTGGCGGGCGTTGCGGAAACCTGGAATCACGCAGGCGACCCGGGGATGATTGAGCACGTAGCGCATGGCCACCGCCGCCAACCGAGCCGGCTCGGATCCAAAACGCGATTTCATGGCCTCTAAAAAGGGATTCAACCGATTGAGCTCGGGACCTTTGAACTTTGGATCCTGACTGCGGATATCCCCCGGCTCAAACACCGGGGGGCAGTGTGGATTATATTTACCAAGCAAAACTCCCTGATGCAGGGGGCTGAAAGCCACGAAGGACATTTCCCCCGCCTCGAGTAATCTCCCCACGGAACTGTCCGGCAGAAAAAACTGGGGACAAAGGATGTTGCCGATCGACTGCAACACCGCCGGACGAACGACCGGTACGGCACGGGCGAAATGCTCGGAAGTGTAGGCGGACTGACCTTTCACCCGGACCTTTCCCTCCTTGACCAACTCCTCGAGTGTGGCGGCCGCCCCTTCGAGCCATTCACCCTGTGGGCCGAAGTCTCCGTGATGCAAATAGTAAATGTCCACGTAGTCCCGCTGCAGATTCTTGAGGGACTGCTCTAGCTGGTGACGTATGTGGAGGGGTTCATAAGCGTGCTCCGCGGTGCCGCGGAAGTGGCCCACTTTGGTTGCGATGATGTAATCCTCTGACCTGAGCCCCAGCTTTTTCAGACAGCGGGCTAGCATACGCTCGGCCCGGCCATTTCCATAAACATCAGCGTTGTCAAAGTGGTTGACGCCACGATCCACCGCCAATTTCAGGGCGGTGGTCACTTCATCCTCGTCCACGTCCGCCCACCCGTTCATGTGATTCTCCACCCAGTTTTTTCCGCCCATGGTCCAGCATCCCAGGCTGATTTCCGAGACCTGAAGGTCGGACCGACCCAACCGACGGTAGTTCATGACGACAGGGAAAGACCGGAATGAGGATCGAAAAAGTGAGCTTGGGTCATATCCGCCCGAATCCGGATCTTTTTTCCTTCAGGTTGGTGAAATTCTGAGCGGGGAAGGCGGGCGACCAGGCGGTGGCTGCCGATTTGGAGGTAGAGAAGAGTCTCGGGAACCACCGACTCCACCCGCTGCAAGAGTGATTCGAAAGTCTCGCCTCGGTCGGTGTTGTCCTCCCTGGATTCTTCCAAGGACTCCGGTCGAAGTCCCAAAATGACTTCACGGCTTTGGTAGCCTTTGATTCTCTCGGAGATGTTGCCCGGCAGGACCAAAGTGATGGGAGCTGATTCAGCGCTTTCCAGGAATCGCCATTGGCCGCCCGAGTTGGCCAAGGTGCCCTTGAGGAAATTCATCGGTGGGCTCCCGATAAAACCGGCGACAAACCGATTGGCGGGCCGAGCGTACAACTCCCGAGGTGTGGCGATCTGCTGCACCTGACCCTGGTTCATAATCACAATCCGGTCCGCCATGGTCATGGCTTCAACCTGATCGTGGGTTACGTAAACCATGGTGGCGCCGAGACGACGGTGCAGGGCGCTGATCTCGTTGCGCATCTCCACGCGCATTTTGGCGTCCAGGTTGGAGAGAGGTTCATCGAACAAAAACACCTTGGGTTTACGAACCATCGCTCGGCCCAAGGCGACTCTTTGACGTTGGCCGCCAGAAAGAGCCTTCGGCTTGCGTGGGAGTAGATTATCAGGGGAAGTAAGGCCCAAGACTGCAGCGGCTTCCTCGACCCGGGATCGGATCTCCTGAGCAGGCAGACCACGCAGAGTTAGCCCAAAGGCCATGTTCTCAAACACGGACATATGGGGATAAAGGGCGTAGTTTTGGAAGACCATGGCGATATCACGATCTTTGGGTGGCACATCGTTGACCTCCTTGCCACCGATGGAGATCTTTCCAGAGGAGATCTCTTCAAGCCCGGCAATCAACCGAAGGGTGGTGGATTTGCCGCAGCCCGAGGGTCCGACCAGCACCAGAAACTCCCCTGATTCCACCTCAAAAGAAACATGATCCACCGCCAACTTTCCCGTGGATTTTTTTTCCCCAAGAAACGTCTTACACAAACTTTGAACGAGAACGGCAGACATGCAGAGGGGATAGCCTTGCCCAGCTTGCGAAAAAAATCGAGGTTGATTCCCTGAAGATTTAGGTATGGAGATAAAAAAAAATGACATTTCCCCAAATTTATGCCTCTGGAATAATTTTGAGATGACCCACCCCAACTTAAATATGGAAAAAAGATTTCTCCTCATCCTCGTTCTGGTTTTTTCTCTGACGCCTAGAATCACTTTCTCGGAAACCATCGCTCACTGGCGATTTGATGAGGATGGGTTTCCCGCCGGCACCTCCGCCCCTGCCAACGCGGATTCCTTTAAAGACAGCTCTGGTAAGGGCAATACCATGAGAAGAGCTGATGGCCCCAAACCGAACGAGTATTCCTCGGATGTGCTGTCAACCCAAGTGCCCTCTTTGGGTAAGACGAATGACCTTTCCCTGCGGTTGCCGGTCAAAGGCGAGTGGCGGGATATTTTCACTACTCCGGCACGGGAGATAAACAGTCACGATTTTAAGGAAATGACCCTGGAGGGTGCCTTTAAGTGTGAAAGCGCGGGGACCTTTGGAGGGATTCTCACTAAGGATGGTCAGCCCAACCCTGCTTCGCCCTACCCTCCGTTACAGATTGCTTTTGCCCGGGAGGATGCTGACCCCCAAAAACTGGGAGAGCACCTGATTGTCCAGTGGACAGACGGAGCCAATAAAGATCGGATGCTGCGATCCATTGGGCCACTCGCCAAAAATCGCTGGTATGCTTTTGCCGTGGTAATGACCAAGGACAGCGCTTCTTTGTTTTTGCAATCCGAGAAGGATAAGCCCTACACCCTCGAGCAGAGTGTTCCGGTGGAGGGGGGGGCGATGGCCCAAAGCATGGGCACATGGGTGATCGGCCGTGGCTTCTGGGCCGGAAAACTGGATAATCCCTTCTGTGGGTGGGTTGATGAGATCAGGATTTCCGACGAGGCGCTTCCGAAGGAAAAGTTCCTTTTTGCCAAGCCCTAGGCAAAGGGCCGTCAGCTTGTGAGATTCGTCATGCGTGCATTAATGGGCACTCTTTTCATGGCTCTGCCATGGATCGCCTTGGCGGCTCCCACGAACATCGTTGAAGTGGGGGATCCAACGATCGCCCGCGAAGGGGATTGGTACTACGTCTTCAGCAGTGGCACCGGGGCTTCGATCCGGCGCAGCAAAGATCTGGTGAATTGGGAGCTTCTCCCTCCTGTGTTTCCCGGCCCGGTGCCGAACTGGGTCCGTGAAAAAATACCCACGGTGACGCCCATCGTTTGGGCTCCGGACATTCTTAAGTTTCAAAACAAGTACTACTGCTACTATTCTTACTCCACCGGAGTGGGCAGCCAGCGATCGGTGATTGGACTGGCCACGACTGAATCCTTGGATCCCGACAAACCTGGGGCTGCATGGAAAGACCAAGGATTAGTGGTCGAATCAACCCCGAATAAGGATCCTTACAATGCCATCGATCCGGCGATGCTATTGGATGAATCAGGGAAACCCTGGCTGGTTTGGGGCTCCTTCTGGTCCGGTATTTATCTGGCGGAAATCGACCAGGCCACGGGCAAGTTGACTGAAGGCGGAAAAAAACACCGGATCGCCGCCAATCCTTCCGTGAACATCGAGGGAGCCATCCTGCGATATCACGATGGCTTTTACTATCTCTTCGTATCCCATAACGATTTCAAGAATTACAACGTCAAGGTGGGGCGTTCGAAACTGATCACGGGGCCCTACATGGACAGGCTCGGAAAGCCGATGACGGAGGGAAATGGAACTCCCTTGGTAGCGGCCTATGGGGACATCGTGGGTCCCGGCCACTGCGGGGTCTTGCTGGCGGATTGTCCTTGGTACGACTTGCTGGTGCATCACGTTTTGATGGAGGGCGCCCGCGACCGAAGGGCCACGCGGGACTTGCAGGTGCGGCCGATTTTTTGGGCTCCTGACGGTTGGCCCCTGGCCGGTGAACCCATTCTACAGACGCCTCCTGCCCAGCCCAAGCCTCTCGAGGGTTGGTGGGCCCACCGGGTCGGATTCGGGGACGTGCACCGGATTCTTTTTCGGGGCAACGGCACGCTTTCGGCACGTTCGGGCGCCCAAGGCACTTGGAAAGTCGAAGGAAAGACGCTCACCATGCAGTGGCCGCGGCCGGAAGGAGGGGATGCCGTGGATGTCTGTATTCTCCATCCTGACGGCAACAGTTACGTCGGGCGCAATGCCGCAGATACCGATATCCGGGGGACTCGGGAGCCGGTCACCGCAGATCGCACTCCGTGATCGCCGCACATAAAAAAAAGGCGCCCCCGTTGCTCCCTCCGGAAGCCCACGGTCGGCCCGCTTTCTCCCCGCTTTGGGAGTTGCCTGATCCGACCATCGCCAAAGACGGCGATTGGTATTATGTCTATGCCACCGGGCAGGGGATTGAGGCTCGTCGTAGTCGGGATTTGGTAAATTGGGAAGTCTTGCCCTCCGTGTTCACCGATCCTGTTCCGGCCTGGGCCAAAGAAAAAATTCCCGGAGCCGACTCCGTTTGGGCTCCAGACATCCGCAAAATAGGAAAGCTCTGGCACTTGCACTATTCAGTCTCGACCTTGGGCAGTCAGCGTTCCGTGCTGGGGCTGGCCACAGCCGAGGCTTTGGACCCGGCGCATCCTAAAGGGGGATGGAAAGATCAGGGGTTGGTGCTGTCATCCGAGACCGGCAAGGATTCTTATAACGCCCTCGACTCCAGCGTTTGTCTCGACGAAACCGACAAGCCTTGGATTGTCTGGGGCTCATACTTTTCCGGAATATTTCTCGCCGAGGCCGATGCATCGACGGGGAAGATCATTCCCGGGGCTCAGCATCATCATGTGGCGACACGGGCGCCGGGGAACGGACTGCAGGGAAATCCCGGCCCAGGAATTGAGGGGCCAGTGATCGTCAGAAAAAACAAACACTTTTATCTCTTTGTTTCCCTTGCCGACCAAGTGAATTACCATGTGGTGGTCGGTCGCTCCGATCGCATTACCGGTCCTTATCTCGACCGGATGGGAAAACCCCTGCTAGGGGACGGCGGTACGCCGGTGATCGCCCCCTATGGAAAGTATCGTGGGAACGGCCATAACGGTGCTTTGGTGGATGAGTGCCCCTGGTTTGATATTTTCGTCAATCACACCCTGATGGAAACGAGCCGTGATCTGCAGGTGCGACCGATGTTTTGGTCGGAGGATGGGTGGCCTTTGGTGGGGGAAGTTTTGACCAGACCCCATGAACTAAGAGTACCGAAAATGGAAGGGACGTGGATTCACCAAGTAGCCTGGCGGGATGCCCCTAGGGTGGAGTTTAAGCCTGACGGAATACTCCGGGATCGCCGCGGGGCTCAGGGCCGATGGGAGTGTCATGGTCGAATCTTGCATCTGCACTGGTCTTCGGGCCAAACCGAGAAATGTTTTGTTCATCCGGACGGCGATAGTTATGTGGGCAGGGATGAGCGGGATGCGGATGTCCGCGGCATGCGCGATTGAAAACGCAGGAGATTCTTTCCGGCCGTCTCCCTTTGCTGGATTCCGGAGCCGACCCATGGGTCCTGTGCCATCAAAACGAGTTTCTCTATTGCCACAGCAATAGCACCAACGATGCCGTGTGCGTGCGGCGTGCCTCGAGCCTGCCGGCCTTGGCAGAAAAAGAGTCGGTGTTGGCATGGCGGGGCCCGGAGGGTGGAAAGTTTTCTCGGGAGCTATGGGCGCCGGAACTCCATGCGATGGAAGGGGGCTGGGTCATTTATGTGGCGGCTGACGACGGTGACAACGCGCACCACCGCATGGTGGCCTTGGTACGCGGTCACTCCAATCCCGTCGGCCCTTACGAATTCCACGGGCCGCTTGCCCTGGAGCCAGATCGCTGGGCGATTGACGGTACCCTGCTGAGGCATCCGGAACGTGGTTGGTTCTATCTCTGGTCCGGCTGGGAAGGGGATCAAAACACCGCCCAGCATCTTTACCTTTGTCCGATGAAGGATCCGCTCACGCCGTCTGGGTCCCGCGTGCTCATTTCCTCGCCGCTTCACGAATGGGAACGGCTTGGTTCCGGTGGGCCGGATGGCCTTCCCACCATCAATGAGGGACCACAGGTCCTGCAGAAAAACGGCTGGACCCACGTGGTGTATTCCGCGGCCGGCAGTTGGTCGGATCACTATTGTCTGGGACTTCTTTCGCTTCCCCCCGGGGCCGATCCTTTGGATCCAAGCGCTTGGCAGAAAAGGCCGCGCCCCGTGTTTGCCTCCACCCATGTGATCCGTGCCCCCGGCCACGCTTCCTTTACCACCGACGGCGAAGGAACGGATTGGATTGTGTACCATTCGGCTCGGCGACCCGGTTCGGGATGGGACCGTCAGGTCCGGATCCAACCTTTTGCCTGGGACGGAGCGTTTCCAGTTTTTGGAGCGCCCGGGGTTCCGCCTTTGGGATCCCGTTCCTGAATTGGCCCGCGTCACCAGGGCAGAGCCCGTGGACTGGATTGGAGGAAACCTGTCAACGATCTGATTTTGATTCGATCAGACGCCGGCGATAATCACGCGGGCAACACCGATAACGGCGGGCAAAAAGGCGGTTGAAGTTGGAAAGGTTGTTGAAACCGCAGGCGAAGGCAATTTCCGAAACCCGGTTTTCATCCTCAATCAAACGGCGTGCCGCCCGGCCCAGCCGAACCTCCACCACATAATCCTGAAAGGTGGTTCCCATTTCCCTTCGAAAAAAACGGCTGAGGGAACGAGGGTGCATCTTGACCCGGTGGGCCGCCTCCTCGAGGCGAAGCGGTTCGGTCCAGTGGTCCTCCACGTAGTGGAGGAGCTCGTACATTTTTTTTCCCGTTCGTTCCTTCACCGGTTCGGCGCGGTACCCTTCGCTGGCTAGGGGGCGGCCCGTCCCCGCCCTTGCCATCCGATCGAGAAGTTCCAGTAGCATGCCGATCCGCAGAACGCCGGGGCGGACTGAGTAGATCTTTTCCATCAATGCCTGTGCCTCACGGGCGGCCCGACCGTGAAAGCTCACGCCTCGCCCAGCTTCGGTGATCCATTTCCGGATTCGGAAGCATTCCGGCATTTTCCACAAATCGTGTCCGAAAACATCCTCCCGAAACTGGATGTAACGCGAATGGGCATGACCAGGGTTCCAGTTGCGGTACAAATGAGGCAGGCCGCTGCCAAAAAAAGCGAGGTCGCCAGCGGCAAAGTTGCTCCAAGAATCTCCGGTCATACGCTGCCCCTCGCTGGAAAGGATCCAGGTAATCTCCAACTCCGGATGATAGTGGTAAGGACACTCGAATTCCGGACCACGAAACTCCAGACAGGCAAAGGACCCCCCGTCTTTGGACCGTACATTTTCAAATACCGGCTTCACAAAAATCATGCTAATCGGAACGTAAAACTAAAAAAAGATCTAAAAATAAGTGATCTTAGCACCAATAAATGTCCATTTGCTGGTAGTCGGAATTCCGCTTCATGGAATGTTGATGCATGGCCAATCCTTGCGTCCCCATTGGAGATGCGCTGATCCGGGGATAGGGAATGGACCTCCTTCTCTCGTCCGATATGCCCCCCAAGGTTCTGGGGGATTTGCGGAACCTGGGGATTCAAGCGGAGATCGACGTGGGTGCCTCACTTGAGAAAACCGTTCAGCGCGCCAGGCGCGAACAGTCTGTCCTTATGGTGCCGGCACAAACGACGGATTTTCAGCCAGAGGTTCTTAGGCGGGCACCGGGAGTAATTGCCTTGGGGAAAAAGGCGTTCGACCGGTCTGGTTTGGCTAGTTCGGTTTCGACGATCCTGCGTGGATTCTATCCTGAACAGTATCTTAATCATTTTTCAATCCTGCACGGCACGGGTCCAAGTCAGGCGGTATTCCGAACCTATGAAAATCTCTCCATGCAGGAGGGCATCACCATACCTCGAGGGAGTAATGAGCAGTTTCTCCACTACGGAAAATCTGGGGTGGAGGACTTGCGAAGGGTGGGCATTCTGCTGGGCGGTTTTACGCGGACGGGGCGAGGTTATTTTGTGGAGAGACGGGCCGCAGGCTTTCATATTTTGGGCATTGTCTTGCAAGGGATGTTGGAGGTTCATCCCGAAGGGCAGCACTCCATCCAGCACCGATCCGGCTCCTGTTTTTTTATCCCTGCCGGTTTTCGGGGGTTCTACCGTGCCAATCGGCCGGCCGAGTTCTTCTGGTTACACATCCAGCCGAACGCTTTTGGGCTTTTGGCAGGGGGTGAGGCCCGCAAAACAAACACTTTTCGTGCCTCCACTCTTGTCCAGACGGCACGTAGTTTTCTTGAGGAAACTCGTTACTCTACACCAGATCGTTCACTTGTGCTTGCGCGGCTTGTCCAATTGATTGAGCTGCAAATCTACCGTTTGGCTCGCAGTCTTGGTTTTGGGGAGGGGGATGACAGCGGACGGGAAAAGATTCATAACGCTATCAAAAAAGTGGAAGAGAACATTGCCGCGGAATGGTCCGTGCCTAAGTTGGCCCGCTTGGCCGGCCTGTCCGTATCCAAGCTGTATCGGGAAATTTGGCTACACTACAAGAAAAGTCCTGGCTCCTTGGTGGAGGAGATCCGGATTCGGCATGCGTCCGAACTCTTGTTGCATTTCGACTACAAGCTTCAGCAGGTAGCAGCGATGACTGGTTATGCCGATTCATTCTCTTTTTCGCGTGCCTTTAAGAGAGTGATAGGGGTCAGTCCAAGTGATTACCGCTCCGGGTTTGAGTTGAAAAAAAAGCAAGATTAGTTCGGCTATGCTAAATGTTGACTCAGACATGTTAGGAGGTTGTGGAAAACGGCACTGTGTCACTGTGAAGGTCACGCCCCAGTCGCTCCTTTCAAAAGGATTTACCCTTGTGGAGTTGTTAGTTGTGATCTCAATTATTGGGCTGCTAGCTGGTTTGGGAATTCCTGCGATCAAAAAAGGGTTGGATGCCGCCAAAACTGCTAAGTGTGCAAATAATTTAAAACAGATGGGGGTTGGATTTCAGCGGTTCGCGGCGGAGAACGACGGCAATTTGCCGATGGCTTGGTTTAATGATGGGTACCCTGGTTGGCCCGGATGGGACGTTTTGATTCTGGACTACATGGAAGTCGGATCCAAGGGTAGCAGTGGGAACCGAGTTTATACCGAAAAAACTTCGACCCCGCTTCTCTGTCCGGCCGACACCTGTAAGACCAATATTTTTTACACAGGACCCTATGGCAACTTTCGTTACTCCTACCGGTTAAATATTTCGAGCCAATCCATGCCTGGAAATATCCCGCTAAAGATTGTCCAGCTTGTCAGTCCGTCCAAATCCATCTTGGTCTGTGACGGGGAATTCAAGTACTACCACCATGTGAGCCAAAACACAGCATTGGGGGGTGGCATTAGCAAATCAGACAGCAATAATGTGGCCACCGCCCGGCATTCTGGGGCGGCCAACTACCTTTTCGTGGATGGACACGTTGAGAAACTAAAGTGGGCGGAAACATGGGACCGCACAGTCCCTAGCGTGGATCCGGCTTGGGGACTTTGGCGACAGCGATAAATATCCTCCTAAGCCTCCTTGCCAGTCAACGATAAGTAGGCATGGCAAAAACTGCCTTGGGCATGTCCAAATCAAGGTCTAGCGAAAGGTGAGACCCTATTTAAACTAGTGCTATGCAAGTAAATCCACACATGTGGCTTGCCCGTTTTCTGAGTCTTTCGCTCGTTCCTGTTTTCGTCTTCCATGGGAAAGTTTCGGCAGCTGAGATTGAGTGGGGAAACCCAGCCGCGGCCCGTCCTCCGACCGTTTTGCAAAACATGGGCGATCCCACGATCATCAAGGAGGGAAGCTGGTTCTATATGTACGGGAGCGGTGCGGGAATTCCGGGAGTCCGAAGCACGGATTTGGTGAATTGGGTGGCCCTGCCTCGGGTATTTCCAAACAACGAATCCCCATCCTGGTCTCCGATTCCCGTAGATCCGTCTTTGGCTAGCAACCTTTTCTGGGCTCCGCAAATCACCAAATACGGAACCCAGTATCGGATGTATTACAGTCACTCCACTATTGGTAGCCAGCGCTCGGTCATCGGTCTAGCCACGGCCAACACGTTGGACCCTACGAGTGGTTCCTACGGCTGGACGGATCAGGGGCTCGTCCTCGAGTCGGTTGTGGACGATCCAGGTGGCTACAATGCGATCGATCCAAAAATGCATGTGGAGGCTGCGGGGGAAAACGGGGCGGGGGGCAACAACGTCAATAAAAACTGGCTGATGTGGGGCTCCTACTGGAGCGGGATTTTTGTCGCTTCGTTGAATCGCACGACTGGCAAGGGTGTGGGTACTGGAAAATACCAAATCGCCTCCCGTGCTCAGACGAATGGGGCTGGGCCCGGCATTGAGGGCCCCACAGTAGTTTGGAAAAACGGCTACTACTACCTGTTTGTCTCTTACGACGTTTACGAGAGCTACAACGTGCGGGTGGGTCGTTCGACCAATCTCATCGGGCCCTACGTGGACCGACTGGGCCGATCGATGACCAATGGCTTCGCCACCCCCTTATTGGCTCCCTACGGAAAATGGCGCAACACCGGCCACAACGACGTCCTGCTTGGTCAAAGCACCGGTTATGATCTTTTCGTGAATCATATTTGGACCAAGGACCTGGTCCGTGCGCTGCAGGTGCGCCCCTTGTTTTGGGACAGCGACGGTTGGCCCTTGGTGGGAGAGCCGATCACCCAATATCCCTCTGCGGCCGCCACGGCGCTACCAGGTTCCTGGGTCCACCAGACCGGATGGACCAACATCACCTACGTCACCTATGCCGCCAACGGAACGTTCCTGACCTCCTCCGGCCAAAGTGGCACATGGCAGACCAACAGTGGCCGATTGACCCTCAACTGGACGGGTGGTTTGGTGCAGTCGCTGGCCTTGCATCCGGACGGGAGCAGTTATGTGGGCCGGGCGGCGGATGATTCCGATATCCGCGGGTGGCGCGTGGCTGCCACACCTCCGGGAACCAACGGCAGTTACAATCTGGCTGTACGATGGCAGGGGAGCGTGATTCCCGGGTTGGGCGACGTGGCCATCGTGGAGGACGATGGCACGGTCTCCGTGTCGGCCAGTGACCCCAACTGGCGACTCACCGATATTCGGGTGGGCTCCAGCATGGGAAGCCTGGGTGCTATGTTCCAAGATGGGGGAAGCGTAACCCAAGACGGCTGGATGCGAATCGGGATCAACGGCACTGCTTCCCTCGATCAGTCGGGCGGCACGAACCAGATTGCTGGATTTTTGACGGTGGGAGAAAACCAAGGATCCTCCGGTTTCGTGAATCTCCGGGGCACCGGGACCTTGAGCTGTGCGGATCTGGCCGTGGGTTGGGTCCATTCTTCCTCCAAGGGCGAGTTCTCCATTCAGCATGGGATTTTCAATGTCGGCTCGGCTAGCTTCATCGGCCTGGAGGGGACAGGGACGCTGAGCGTGGCGGGCGGAACCATGAACGCCACCGGAAACGGTTGGGGAGCTTTCCGGATCGGGAACTGGCCCAATACCAATTCCATGGGAACCGGCATCGTGAACCTGCGCGGGGGCGTGGTGAACGCCAACAACACCACCTGGGTAGGGGGATTCGGCAAGGGAACCATGAATGTGACCGGGGGAACGTGGAATCAGAACGCCGGAAACCTGTTCGTGGGGCAGAAGGCCGATGCCACATATTTGGGGCAGGGGGAGGTGAATCAGAGCGGGGGAACTTTGAACTCCTGGTATGTTCTCGTGCAACAGGGAACCTACAACCTCAACGGGGGCACCTTGTCCGTGGCGGGAGTGGCCGACGAGGCCGCCAACGCGACGGGAACTTTTAATTTCAACGGAGGCGTGCTGCAGGCCAGGGTGGACAATGCCAACTTTCTGGCGGTCGACACGGCGACGGTTCAGTCCGGCGGGGCCATCATCGACACACAAGGGTACGGGACGAGGATCGCGCAGCCTCTGGCCGGGCCCGGTGGCTTGACCAAGCGGGGTACTGGGAAGCTCACGCTATCGGGTTCACTGGCTTACCTGGGGTCGACCAAGGTGGAGGCGGGTATTTTGGAAATTCCCGGGGCGAACTTTACCGCCCAGATCGGCCCGTCGACGATGACGGTCAGTTTTCTCTCCACCCCGCCTGATGGCGAGTACACCATTCTACCGGGTTCCCTGAATGGAAACCCAACGAGCACCTTCAGCGGTTTGGGAAAATTCCAGACAGCCTCCTTCTCGCCGTTGACCGGCAAAGTGACTCTGGCAACCGTTACCGGATTCCAGTATTGGGCGGGGTCTGGAGTGACGATGACCCCAGACCTTCTGTTGGCCTACGGGGTGGGTGGGGCAACGGCCCCGGGGCAAAGTGGCGAACCGACCAGTTTGAGCATCAACTCTGGGGTTCTTCGTTTGACCGCCGTCGTCAGAACCAATGACCCTGCGGTCACTGTTTTTGCCCAGACCAACAACAATCTTTCCTCTGCATCGTCTTGGGTCGACTTGGCGACAAACCGGCTGGGAACTCCCTCTGACAATACCAACGGAGTTCCCGCGGGTTGCCAGCGTCGGGTTTTTGAAGCGCCGATTCTGAGTGAGACAAGAATGTTTTTGAGATTGAAGGTCAACAACCAATGACAAGAACCTTAGTTATTTTGTTAGAACGCAGGGGGTTAAATTTGTTTGTCATAAAATGCCATCCTTTTGAAACTTGTTGCCATGGCGATTTTCACTAACACAAGCAAATTTAATATATAAGGATATGATTCAATGACAAATGGCCAACTTCACCGTAATTGGCTCTGCTCCACGTGCCTACTGATTTCCACATTTTTTACCGTCCTTGCTCTTCCTAGCTTGTCGATGGCTGCACCTTTTGGACTCTGGATCAATCCCAACTCGACGTTTCCTTATAGTGACGCTTCCAAATGGATTGCGATTGATGGGTCTCTTACTCCGGATGGTATCCCCGGTCCGGGCAACGACGCTTACATCTTTGACGGTACCCTGCAGGTAGGTTCAGGCGGAAACTTTAACCCTCAGCAACTGATCATGGGATGGGAAAATTGGCACACTGGTGAATATTTGCAGACGGGTGGGAGCACTAGGACCGAGTATTGGACCAAGGTGGGTATTGCCGGAAATCAGGTGTTCAATCAAAGCGCGGGGACGTTTTCGGCTGCCGATTTAGCGGTGGGCTGGATCAATCCGGTCACCTCGTCCGTCGGTACCGGCGTGATGAACTTAAGCGGCGGAACCTTCGAGAGCCGTGCGGCAACCTTTATCGGTTTGGAAGGGGCAACAGGCACCATCAACATCAGCGGAGGAACCTTTAATTCGGGCGGCAATGCCTGGGGATCTTTCCGAATCTCCGATTTTGGTGCCGGCACAGGAACAATGAATCTCAGTGGCACAGGTGTGGTCAATGCCAGCCAGTACACGGCGGTGGGTGGAAGCGGCAACGGAACCCTGAATATCACTGGAGGAACTTGGAACCAGGCGACTGGCGGCATTGTGGTGGGGGATGCCGCGGATCTGACTTGGACGGGCCGAGGGGATGTGAATCAGACCGGAGGCACGGTGAACGCGGACTACGTTTTTCTGCAAAAGGGAACCTACAATCTGAACGGGGGAAACTTGTCGGCCTATGGGGTGGCTGACACCAAGGCGGAGACCACCGGAGTCTTTAATTTCAACGGGGGTGTCCTCTGGGCGGCTGCGGCTAACACCAACTTTTTGCAAGCCGACACTGTTGAAATTAAGGCTGGCGGGGCTCTGATTCATACGCGGGAACACGAAATCTGGATCAATCAGTCAATGACCGGTGCAGGCGGACTGGTCAAAGGGGGGCCAGGGATCCTGAGGTTAACTGCCTCCAATAGCTACGGTGGGGAAACCCGGGTGGTGGATGGCACTTTGGAGATTTCCGGCAGTGTGGTGGCGACCAACGCCCCAACTTATATTGTCAATGGCGTTGGCGTAACCAACGCGACCCTTCGGCTAACCAATGGGGCAAGCTTCAGCACCGCCGAGTTGATCATGGGATGGGAGGCCAGCGACAACGGTTTTTTTGAGCAGACCAGCGGCACCACTAAGACCGAGGGTTGGACCAAGGTGGGCAATGCCGGAAATCAGGTGTTTAACATGAGCGGGGGGACTTTTTCGGCAGGTGATCTGGCGGTCGGATGGAAAAGGGATGCCAATCTGAGCACCGCGGTGATGAATTTAACTGGAGGCACTTTTGATGCTCGCGGAGCTGCCTTTGTCGGTTTGGAAGGGGCGACGGGCACCATCAACATCAGCGGAGGAACCTTTAACTCTGCGGGGAACACCTGGGGATCGTTCCGCATCGCCGATTTTGGTACCGGCACAGGAACGATGAATCTGAGTGGCAGTGGGGTGGTCAATGCCAGCAAGTACACGGCGGTGGGTGGAAACGGCAACGGTACCCTCAATATCAGCGGTGGAACCTGGAATCAGAACGACGGAGGCATCGTGGTAGGAGATTTTGCGGACAACAGTTGGACTGGTCGCGGGGATGTGAACCAGAGCGGTGGTAGGGTGAATACGGATTATATCTACATGCAACAGGGGGCCTACAACCTTATCGGCGGGGTTCTTGCGGCAAATGCCGTACAAGACATATCCGCTCCGGGGACGGGTGTGTTTCATTTTAATGGGGGAACGCTGTTGGCTAAGACGGATAACTCTGACTTCGTTCAAGTGGATACTGCGGTAATTCAAGCAGGTGGCGCAAAAATCGATACACAGACCCACAATGTCACAATTGCGAAAATCCTCTCCGGAACAGGTGGCCTTACCAAGCAGGGCGCTGGAATCCTAACTCTTTCAGCTCCCAACACCTACAGCGGATCCACCACAGTCCAGGAGGGTACCTTGCGAATCGAGACGGCTAGTTTCACTGCGAATGCGACCCCCGCGGCCCTGACCGTGAACTTTGTTGCCGCGCCTGCAGACGGCCAAGTGGCGATCTTCCCCGGGACGCTCAATGGGAATCCATCCGTCATATTCAATGGCTTGGCGGCGGGGCAGACAGGTCAGTTTAGTCCTCTCTCCGGGAAAGCCACGTTCACCACAGTGGCTTCGGGTGTCAGCTTTGCAACGTGGAGCGGTGGTCAGACGCTGACCCCGGAACTGCTGAGCAAGTATGCGATTGGTGGTGCCTCGGGTCCATCGGCGGCATCCGCGGCGCCGGTAGTGACATTCACTGGTGGTGTATTGACACTTTCCGCATTGGTCCGAAACAACGCCAGTGCGAGCTCGTTTACGGTCTCGGGTGAATATTCGAATGACCTAATTACCTGGTTCCCTCTGAGCAGCAATCCAGCCGGTACTGCTTCGGCAAACACAGCTGGCGTTCCCGATGGATTTTTGAGAAAGGACTTCTCTGTATCGGTTCCTTCAGGCTCGCGAAAAATGTTCCTTAGACTGATAACAACTCTCTAAATAAAAATCCAAAAGCGTGTCTATGAAGTTCCTAAACTACGCCAAAAATTGCCATCTTTTTGAAACTTGTTGCTATGGTGATTTTATCATCCGCAAGCAAATTCTCTTATGGAGGTTATCAATATGAAAAATACCCAAACAGTTCAGTTGAGGCGCAAAAAATTCACTACCGTCAGCCTTATTGTCTTGCTGGCACTTCCCAGCTTGTCGATGGCTGCACCTTTTGGACTCTGGATCAATCCCAACTCGACGTTTCCTTATAGTGACGCTTCCAAATGGATTGCGATTGATGGGTCTCTTACTCCGGATGGTATCCCCGGTCCGGGCAACGACGCTTACATCTTTGACGGTACCCTGCAGGTAGGTTCAGGCGGAAACTTTAACCCTCAGCAACTGATCATGGGATGGGAAAATTGGCACGCTGGTGAATATTTGCAGACAGGTGGGAGCACTAGGACCGAGTATTGGACCAAGGTGGGTATTGCCGGTAATCAGGTGTTCAACCAAAGCGGGGGAACTTTCTCGGCAGGCGATCTGGCGGTCGGATGGACAAGAGGTGCCAACATAGGCACCGGAGTAATGAATTTAAGCGGGGGAACCTTCGAGAGTCGCGCGGCAACCTTTATTGCGAACGAGGGGGCCTCGGGCACGATCAACATCAGTGGAGGCACCTATAATGCTATCGGTAACGTTTGGGGCTCTTTCCGGATTGCTGATTACGGAACGGGTACCGGGACCGTGAACTTAAGCGGTACGGGTGTGGTCAACGCTGGCCAGTACACGGCTGTGGGGGGTTGGGGAAATGGCATATTGAATATCAGCGGGGGCACTTGGAACCAAGCGACTGGCGGCATTGTAGTGGGGGATGCAGCCGATCTGACTTGGACGGGCCGGGGCGATGTGAATCAGAGCGGAGGCACGGTGAACGCGGACTACGTTTTACTGCAAAAGGGAACCTACAACCTCAACGGGGGAAACTTGTCGATTCTAGGAGTGGCCGACACCAGGGCGGAGACCACTGGGGTCTTTAATTTTAACGGGGGTACGTTGCTCGCTCGGGATAACAGCACCAACTTCATTCAAGCGGACACAGTGGAGATTAAATCCGGAGGGGCGACGATTAACACTACGGACAAGGAAGTCTGGGTGACCAAGGGTATGGGGGGCGCAGGGGGCCTCACCAAAGCTGGCTCTGGTATCCTGAGATTGGACGGTGCGAACACCTACGCAGGATCTACCACCGTCAGCCAAGGCACTCTTACGGTCAACGGCTCTTTGGCAGGTGGGGTAAATGTCGCTAGTGGCTCCCTCCTAAAGGGGTCGGGAACTATCGGAGGGGCTAGCATCGTGAGTGGAATCCTAGCTGCTGGCAATTCCCCAGGCCAGATGACCTTCTCGTCGGATCTCACCTTGGCTACCGGCAGTAACCTCGTTTGGGAGCTTTTCGGTAATACCAGCAGCGACACAACGTTGTTTGACCGAATCTCTGTCGGAGGAAGCCTGCTGGCCGGTAGTGGGGCTAGCATGACGCTCGATTTCGGAAGCACACTCGCGGGATCGTCGGTGGATTGGTCTAACTCCTTTTGGGACGCGGACCAGAGTTGGACTTTCCTAATGGTTGCGGGAAACACAAACGGGTTCTCTAACCTCAGCCTCGCGAACAGTACGTTCCTAGACGCGGCCGGCAATTCGCTCGCCACTGCACGGTCTGGAGCATCCTTTGTCATTGCCCAGTCTGGAAACAATATCATGGTGAACTATGCTGCTGTTCCCGAGCCCAGCACGGGTTCCCTTTTGTTTATGGGATTAGCCTCTTGGGCATTGCTTCGGGCGAGACGCTCTGCCCAAGCTTGATCTACCCTCTGAGTTTTCTCGTTTTCTCCCGCGGGTGAAGTGGAAAATAGGACCGCGCACTTTGATAAAGGAGTCTCTAGTCATTCCGACATTTGATTTCCATTCGCCTGCCAGGCCTTAAAATAGAATCCTAATGCTTCGAAATAAAGGAGTGTGGGGTTGGATTGTTATTGCTGTCGTGTTGGCCGGAGGTTTCTGGATCTGGTCTTCCCCAACATTTCGTGTTTCGGATAGGATCCCGATCAATTTTTGGACCGGATTTACCGGACCTGATGGCGAAAGGATGGTAGAGCTGATCCGGGAGTTTCACCGCCAGAACCCAGATGTAGAGGTGAGCCTCCAGCGAATCGATTGGGGTGTTTATTACAACAAACTCTTTGTTGCCGGTTTAGGGGGGCGTAGTCCCGAGGTTTTTATTCTGCATGCGGGGATGATGCCGCGTTTCGCCTCTGCCGGAATGATGGCGGATATGGACAGTCTTCTTGAGGTCCAAGGGGGCGATGCCTTGGAAGATTTGGTCCCAGTGATCCGCCCCAAGCTCCAGTGGAATGGTCGTCTCGTGGCTTGGCCACTTGATGTCCACATGCTGGGTCTTTACTGCAACCTCGACCTATTTCGGAGAGCTGGTTGGATCGATGCCTCAGGGAATCCAAGAATTCCAAAAGACCGGGTTGAGTTTCTTGAGGCAGGGACCGCCCTTCGGAAGTTGAGTACTCCGGACCGGGAAATCTGGGGCTTCGGAATTGCCGACCCCAATCTCATTGCGCTTACATCCTGCTATCAATTTGGGGGGCGACTTATGAGCCAGGATCTTCTCCACCCGGTGCTAGACTCGCCGGAGAATGTGGAGGGTCTTGATTTTTTGCGGGAACTAGTGGGGAAATATGGCGTGACTCCACCGCCGGAAAGCAACGATGCCTGGATCGGATTTCGGCAGGGGAACATCGGTATGGTAATGGCAGGAATCTGGATGTTGGCGGATGTGAAGGGGGACCGTGCCTTTGATTTTGACGTGCAACCTTTGCCTCAACTTGGGAACCAGGCCGCCTCTTTTGGGAGCACTCATCTTATGGGGCTGGCTCCTAGATTGTCGGATGCATCCCGTCGCGCTAGTTGGCGACTGATCCAGTTTTTGTCTGCTCACTCGCTGGAGTGGGCCAAGGTCGGACAGTTACCGGCCCGGCAGAGCTTGCTGTCCAGTGGCGAGTTTCGGTCTCTTCGACCTCAAGCCAACTTGGCTTCTGAAATCCCGCATCTCGTTTTCACTCCGGGAATCCCATCCTTGTGGGAAGTACAGGATGAGTTTTATCGGGCGGGCGAAAAAGTGCTTCGCGGAACGGTGCCGGCATCCACCGCCCTTCGTCTCGCCCAGGAGAAGGCGGAGGCGGTGCTGGAGCGCAATCGGAACCGGCAGTCCTTAGCCCAAGGGAATCGATGAATCGTCAGGCGGGCTTCTCTTGGGCAGCTGTTCTTTTCTTGCTGCCGTTTGCTACAGCCTTTTTGGTTTTTTTTGTCGGGCCAACCTTCTTTGG
>Ga0214917_10002639_pt1 | contig 21529 bp, 20 predicted proteins | sample LL_1208_BB_MetaG_FD_177983 | JGI IMG/M metagenome (GOLD analysis project Ga0214917, IMG submission 177983) | Freshwater microbial communities from Lake Lanier, Atlanta, Georgia, United States - LL_1208_BB | ecosystem: Environmental > Aquatic > Freshwater > Lake | place: USA: Georgia | collected...
AAGGCAAAATATTCCCCACCCCGGCGGCGTTGGAATATTTTGCCTTCGTCACGCCCATCTACCCCAAGGCCTATCGCGAGCGGGTGGGCGCCGATGTCTATGCCCGCCAGCCGGTGGGGGCGGGGCCTTACCGCGTCACCGCGCAAAATCCTGGCGCCATGGTCGAGTTCGAGCGCTTTGAGAATTATTACGCAGGCAGCCCCAAGGGCCGCCCCGCGATCCGCAAGCTGGTCGTGCGTTTCGTGCCCGATGCGGCCACCGAATTGACCGAATTGCTCAGCGGCCGCGCCGACTGGATCTGGGCCATCAACCCCGACCAGATGGCCAACCTCGCCCGCGTGCCCACGCTGGACGTGGCACGCCAGGAGAGCATGCGCATCGGCTACCTCTCCATCGATGCCGCTGGTCGCTCCGGGGCGGGCAACCCGATGACCAATGTGCTGGTGCGCCGCGCCATCTGGCATGCGATCGACCGGCAGACCATCGCCACCTCCCTGGTGCAGGGCGGCAGCCGGGTGCCGACTGCACCCTGCTACCCCAGCCAATTCGGCTGTGATGCCGATGCCGCCGTCACCTATAATTACGACCCCGCCCGGGCCCGCGCGCTGCTGGCCGAGGCTGGCTTCCCCAACGGCTTCGATACTGAGATGGTGAGCTATATTCTGCCGCAATGGGGCGCATCGGTGCAGGCCTATCTGCAGGCGGTGGGGATTCGCGCCCGGCTCAGCCAGATGCAGGTGGCCGCTGCCACGGCGCGCGCATGGGAGGGGCGCAATCCGCTCGATCTGGGCAGTTGGGGGAGTTATTCGATCAACGACGTCTCGGCCATCTTCCCGGTCATGCTGGGTGGTGGTGGCGGCAATGACTATAGCCGTGACCCGGAGATCGACCGCCTGCTGGTCGAGGGTGGTTCCAGTGTTGATGAGAATGTCCGCCGCGCGGCCTATTCGGCGGCCATCCGCCGCTCCACCGAGCAGGCCTATTGGCTGCCGCTGCACACCTATGTCACCACCTATGGCTATTCGAAACAATTGAACTTCCAGACTTGGCGCGACGAAATGCCGCGCTTCTTCATGGCGTCCTGGAAGTAAACCCATGGCACTGCGCGCGGCCATCATTCCCGTCACGCCCTTCGAGCAGAATTGTGCGCTGCTATGGGATGACGTGACCATGGAGGGGGTGGTGGTGGATCCGGGCGGCGATGTGCCGCGCATCCTCGATGTGCTGAAGAAACAGGGCATCGCCCTCAAGCGCATCCTCATCACCCATGGTCATATGGACCATGCCGGTGGTGCGGATGAACTGCGCGAGGTGACCGGCGCGCCGGTGGAAGGGCCGCATCTGGCCGATAAGATGCTGCTCGATAATCTCTCCAAGCAGGCCGCCGCCTATGGCCTGCCGCCAGCGCGCGACCTGACGCCCGACCGCTGGCTGGAGGAGGGCGAGGTGGTGCAGATCGGCGCTGAGAGTTTCGCCGTGCTGCATTGCCCCGGGCATGCGCCGGGCCATGTCGTGTTCGTCAATGAAGCGCTGCGGCTGGCCCTTGTGGGTGATGTGCTGTTCCGCGGCAGCATTGGCCGCACCGATTTCCCCTATGGCGACCACGCAGCACTCATCGCTGCGATCCATGAGAAATTGCTGCCGCTGGGTGACGACATGCAATTCATTTGCGGCCATGGCCCGGGCAGTGACTTTGGCACCGAACGGCGGGAAAACCCCTTCCTGACCGATGAGGCCTGATCATTGGCGGCGTGACTGGGTGATGGGGTTTTGGATGCAAAATTACCAATATAGTCTGCTGATGATATGCTGCGGATTGGCTTTGGCGGGCGCCGCCGCCGCAGAGCAGCCGCCTCAGGACCGTGATGCATTGGCCCGCGCCCTGGCCAACCCGCTGGCCAGCGTGAGTTCTCTGAGCACTGAGGTCAGGCTCGCCGCTGGCCAGGGGATGGGCGGCCATGGCCTCGTCAATCAACTCACCATGAACAAGCCTTTTGAGTTGCCGCAATCGTGGGCAATCGTCACCAATACCGTATTGCCGACGACCATCATGCGCAATTCCCGCGAATATTGGGGCTTGGGTGACGCAAATATTGCTGCTGTTCTGGTGGCTCCGCCGCGCGACAATGTGTTTGTTGGTGCGGGTGTGGTCACCCAGTTACCCTCGGCCACCCGCGCGGGGCTGGGGTCGCGCAATTGGGCCGCGGGGCCTATCCTTGCCGTTGGCTATCAGGATGACGTGATCTCGGCCAATTTGAAACTCACCCAAGGATGGACCCTGGGCGGCCCCGCCGGCCAAACCCGCACCACCTTGACCTCATTGCGCAGCCAATTTTCCGCAGGCCTGGGCGATGGCTGGAGCGCTGGCGTCAATGGCGAGGCAGATTACGACTGGGAGGGGACGGGGCGCGCGCGCTGGACCGTTCCTGTCTCCCTCACCCTGAGCCGTGTCCTCACTTTCAGTGATGACCGCGCATTGCAGATTGGAGGCCTTATCACGCATTATGCGATGACGGGTGGCCCGCAGCGGGCGGTCTGGGAATTCGGCCTGAACCTGACCTTTGTGGTGCCCCAAGACTATTTCCTGCGGTAGCTGATGGGCCGCTTAAGGCCGATGCCATTCCATTCGGATATTGGTGATGGGGGTGTTCCACTGCGCATCGGCCACCCGCGCGGTCTCGCTGAAGCCGAAGGCGCGGTAAAGATGGATTGCCGCATCGAGCCCATCCATGGTGTAGAGATAGGCGCCAGGGAAAGCTTGGGCGTGCTCCATGGCAGCCCCGATTAGCCGTCTTCCCCAGCCCTGGCCACGCAGGGATGGGTCGAGGATGAACCAGCGAAGCTGGGCGAGCGGCGTCTGGCTGCCATCGATGACGATGCTGCCCAGCACCTGGCCCTGATGATTTACAACGCAGCGGAAGAGGCTGCGCGCGTCCATACTTTCCAGGAAAGCGCCGAGCGCGCCGGCAACCCGGCCCTCGAAGCCCACGCCCATGCCATGGCTCTGGGCATAATGCCGACCATGCAGGGCGGCGATATCGCCCACTGCGCCGGGCAGCCATTGGTTTTCCATCCGCAAGCCGCTCATGGTGCTGCCAGTGCCTCCGCCCGGTAGAGGTCGAGCAACCGCAGGCCGCCATCCTTTTGTTCAACATGCCAGAACACCCAGCCATTGCAGGAGGGTGCCTCCTGCACGGCCGCCCCCACGCCATGGATGCTGCCCTGCACCCGCCCGCAGCTGAGCGAGCCATCGGCGCCGACAATCGCCCGCCAGCGGCGTTGGCGGTCGGTCAGCACGCTGCCAGGGGGGATGGTGGCATTGGCGACCAGCGAGCCGAAGGGCAGGCGGGGTTGTTCGCGCTTGGTGGGCGCCACCAGGGCGGCACTTTCGCTGAGCGGTTCGATGGTGGCGACGCGCGCCCGCGCCGCCTCGGCATAGCTGGGGTCGCGCTCGATGCCGATGAAATGCCGGCCCAGGCGGCGGGCCACCGCGGCTGTGGTGCCGCTGCCCAGGAAAGGATCCAGGATGACCTCGCCCGGTGCGGTGCAGGCCAAAATCACCCGGTGCAGCAGGGCTTCGGGTTTTTGGGTGGGGTGCAGCTTGCGCCCCTCAGCATCGCGCAGGCGCTCATGGCCGGTGCAGAGCGGGATGAACCAGTCGCTGCGCATTTGCACATCATCATTGAGCGCCTTCATCTGTTGGTAGTTGAAGCGATGCTTGCTCTCGGGGCCGCGCGCTGCCCAGATCAGGGTTTCATGCGCATTGGTGAAGCGGCGGCCGCGGAAATTCGGCATCGGGTTGGCCTTGCGCCAGACCACGTCATTGAGCACCCAAAAGCCCAAATCCTGCAAAGCCACGCCCAGGCGAAACACATTGTGATAGGCCCCCATCACCCAGATCGTGCCATCGCGCCGCAGCACCCGGCGGCATTCGCTCAGCCATTCGCGGGTGAAGGCGTCATAGGCGGCGAAATCGGCGAATTGGTCCCAGGCATCATCCACCGCATCGACCAAAGAATGGTCTGGCCGGTGCAGGTCACCCTTCAATTGCAGATTATAGGGCGGGTCGGCGAAGATGGCATGGACTGAGGCGGGCGGCAGGCGCCGCAGCGCTGCCACGCAATCGCCCTCCAGCACCGCATCCAGCGGCAATTCCAGCTCCACGCCCAAGGCCCATGCTCCGATTCGCCAAAGCACCATGAATCCTTGAGGAGTCCGCCGTCAACCAAGCATGAACCAAAGCGCTCCCACCCCGGCCAGAAGTGAGGCGGTGAGCATCCGGGTGAAGACCATCATCACCACCGCCACGCCGGCCGCCAGCACATGCCATGGGCCGCCAGCCGCCACCGAGGGCAGGATGAAACTGACAAAAATGCAGCCTGGCATATGGGTCAGCATCGCCTCGACAAAGCGCGGCGGCCGCCACAGGCGCAGCACGGCATAGCCGCCAGCGCGGGCGGCATAGGTGGCCAGCGCCATGCAGAAGATGGCGAGCAGGACATCGGGGCGCAGGCTCATGCGCGGGAGCGGTCGCGCCAGGCGCCGGCGGCACTGCCGATCAGCGCGCCCGCCAGCACCGGCCAGGGTTGGCCCAGACCCATCGCCTGCACCGTCAGCCCCACCGCGCCCGCCACCCCCCAGGGCAGCATATCGCCCCGCCCGCGCCATAGCGTGACCAGCAGCGCGCACATCGTCGCGAGGCCGGCAAAGAGCAGCGGATGGCCTGGCCGCAGCGTCACCACCCCCGCCAAAACATGCCCCAGGCAGACCATGGCGACCCAGGACAGCCAACTGGGCACCCCAAGCCCCAGCAGCAGCGCCGCATCGCGCTTGCCGCGGCGCATTTCATTGACCGAGAGGGCGAAGGAATGATCCGTCACGGTGAAGAGGCTGGCCCAGAGCCGCCAGCCCTGCAGCCCGTTGAACCAGGGGGCGAGGGCAGCGGACATCGGCGCCATCCGCATATTGATCACGAAGACCGCCAGCGTCACCGCCAGCACCGGCACGGGCGAGCCCCAGGCGCCCAGCGCCACCAGCTGCGAGGTGCCGGCGAAGACCATGGCGCTCATCACCCCCGCCTCCAGCAGCGACAGCCCCTCACCGGCCGAGAGCACCCCCACCACCATGCCAAAGGGCGCGAAGCTGGGCAGCAGGGGCAGCACCAGCCGAAACCCTTCATAGAAGCCGCCCCAGGTGAAGGTGACGGGTGAGGAGGCGCTCATTGCTTGAGCGCGATCAGGCGGGATTCGGCCTCGCCGGGGTCGGCCTGCAGCGCGGCCTCTGCCACCTCGCGGGAAAAACCGGCACGGGCCAGCACGCCCAGCCATTTCAGCCGAAGCGTGGGGTCTGCCGCCTCGCGGGCGAAGGGGCCGATGCGGCGTTTGCGGCAGAGTGCCAGCGCGGCATCGGCCTCGGCGGGGGCTTGGGCGATGGCCGCCTGGGCGTATTCGGGATTGATCCCCTTGGCGGCGAGATGGGCGGCCATGGCGCGGCGGGAGCGGCCGGAGCGCGCCAGCCGTCGCGCCCGGGCGGCGGCAAAGCCGGCATCATCCACCGCACCGGCGGCGACCATGGCGGCGGCCACGCGGCGGGCGGCGGCCAGGCCCTCGCGCAGTCCGGCCTCGGTATCCTGGCCTTCGGCCTCGGCAGCGCGGGCCCAGCGGCGGACGCGATTGGCCAGCACCCGCGCAAGCCCCGCCTCTGTCGAGGCGAATTTCGCCAGATGCGCGATCGCAGCCTCGCGCAGCCGGGCCTCGTTGGGCGGCTTGCCGGCCGGGCGCTTTGGTTTGGGGGAAAAGCCCATCACGCCCTCATGCCACAGCCGGCTCGGTGTCGCCCATGATGCCGGCGCATGGCTCACCCGCCCAACCTCAGCAGCTTGCGCATGGCGCTGGGCAGGTCACGCTCGGCGCTAAGCGGGGCGAGGTGCTCCGGCAGCACCCGCACCTGTCCGGCATAAAGCCGCAGCACAAGGTCACGATGGGTGAGTTGGTGGCGGGCCTCGCCCTCCACGCTTCGCCAATTCACGCCGGCGTGGGGGGCATGGGCCATGGCCTCGGCCTCGGGCCAGGGGGTGTCGCGCCAGGGGGTGCCGGGCAGTTCCAGCATGCCGCCGAACAGCCCATGGGCCGGGCGGGTGCGCACGCCCACCCGGCCCATGGCGTCGCGCAGCAGGAAATGCGTGCCATGCAGCAGGCCGCGCGCCCGCTTTGGCGTCTTGCGCGGCAATTCAGCGGCAATGCCTTGTTGCCGCGCGGCGCAGCCTGCCATCCAGGGGCAGAGCGCGCAGGCTGGGTTTTTCGGGGTGCAGATGGTCGCGCCGAGGTCGAATAGCGCCTGGGCGAAATCACCCGGGGCGGCGGCGGCGGCAGGCTGCGTTATGAAATGCTGCGCCAGCCGGGCCAGTTCCCCCTTGGCGCCGGGCAGCGGCTCGCTCACCGCGAAAAGCCGCGCCGCCACGCGCTCCACATTGCCATCGGCTGGCACCAGGGGCTCGCCATAAGCGATGGCGGCGATGGCCGCGGCGGTATAGGCGCCAATGCCGGGCAGCGCCCGCAGCCCCTCGGCATGGCGCGGGAAGCCTCCCGCTGCCGCCACGGCGCGCGCGGCAGCATGCAGGTTCCGCGCCCTGGCGTAATAGCCCAGGCCCGCCCATTCCGCCGCCACATCTTCCCATTGTGCCGCTGCCAGCGCTGCGACATCGGGGAAGCGCGCCAGGAACCGGGCATAGCGTGGCGCGACCGCCGCCACGGTGGTCTGTTGCAGCATGACCTCGGATAGCCAAATGCGGTATGGTTCAGCCTCGCCCCGCCAGGGCAGGGTTCTTTTCTGGCGGGCGTACCAATCGAGCAGCAGGGCTGCGGGGGGATGCGTGGCTGACACCAAGCCTGGATACACGGCAGAGGCCCGAAAGGGCTATGGGGCACCGCGGCCATTGGGCAGCCTGATGGCGCCGCTCACCCGCCCGGTGCTGCGCCGGCTGCATCCTGGCGGCGCGCAGGTGATGGCTGAATGGGAAAACCTGGTGGGGCCGGGGCTGGCCGCACGCACCACGCCACGGGCGCTGGAGCGCGGCACGCTCACAATTGCCTGTGCCGGGCCTGTCGCCATGGAACTGACCATGCTCGCACCGCAGGTGATGGCGCGCATTAATGCCGGGCTGGGCCGGGTGGCGGTGACGAAATTGCGCTTCGTGCAGGCTAAGGCCGCGCCGCCGCCGCCGCTCAAACCACCCATGGTCCCGGTGGTGCTGCCTTCGCCCATTGCGGCAAAACTCGACAGCATGCCCGAGGGCCCATTGCGCGAGGCGCTGGCCAAGCTGGCCCAGGGCGTCTATCGAAAGACACCCTGATGGCCTTGCGAAGGAAGATTTCCATGCCTGTCACCCGCCGCATCCTTGGCCTTTCGCTGCTGGCCAGCCCCGTGGCCCTGGCGCAGACCAGCCCTGACCCGCGCCTGGCCGAGCGTTCTGTCGGCCCGGCCGAAGCGCCGCTGGTGGTGAGCGAATTCTTCTCGCTGACCTGCAGCCATTGCGCCACCTTCCACACCGGCACCTGGCCGCAGGTGAAGCGTGAATTGGTGGAGACCGGGCGCATCCGCATGGTCTTCATTGATTTCCCGCTCGATGATATCGGCCTGCGCGCCGCCATGGTGGCCCGCGCCTTGCCGGCGCTGCGCTATGAGGCCTTCATCTCCACCCTGTTCCAGACGCAGAATCGCTGGGCCTTCGCCCAAGGTCGGCAGATCGAGGAATTGGCCGGGCTGGCCGCGCTGGCGGGCATGAACCGGGCGGAGTTTGACCGCACCATCGCCGATGAGGCGCTGAGCCGTGGCATTCTCGAGGCCCGGGTTGCAGCGCAGAGCCGCTATCAGATTCGCGCAACGCCGAGCTTCGTCTTTGGTGCGCGGCTGGTGACGGGTGGCATGTCGTTCAGCGAGTTCAAGAGCCAGGTGGAGCGCGGCGGCCGGGCCTGATCTGGACCCCGGCGAAACCGCCCCCAATTGCATCCCAACGCATGGGGGTGATGCTGCTGCTGCGAACTGCCTTGATTGTCGGATGCCTGGCCGCCCAGGCCCTGGGCGCGGCGGAGCAGCGCGAGCCCAGGCCATTGCAGGCCAGCGCGCAGCCCGCTGCGGGCTGTGGCGCCGGGCGCGCCTATGGGCTGGTGCTGCGGCAAAGAGATCGCCCTGATGTGGGGCCCTATTCGGTGCCCTTGGCCGGTTATGGCCAGGGCCGGGAGGGGGCGGATCGCTACGCGCCCTATCTGCTGCGAATGGACCCCGGTGCCGCCACCCGGATCACGCTGCGCAATGGGCTGATCGATGTCTCGGCTGCGCTGGCACAGAGCGAGGACGAGGAGGCCGCCCACGCCCGCAATGCGGCGAACCTGCACACCCATGGCCCCTATACCGCTGCGCGCAATGCCCCGCCCCGTGACCTGGGCGATTTCTCGCTTTTCGCGCTCGGCGGCAGGCTTGAGGGGCAAGCCATGTCGCGCGCCGATTATCGCATAGCGCTGCCCGCCACCCTGCCCCATGCGGCGGGTGCGCGGGTGGAGGGCACAACCACCCTCTAAATCCCCTTCTTTGCCGCCGAGCAGGAGGGGCTCTACCCCGTCCACAGCCATATTTTGGAGCATGAGGATAAGGGCATGATGGCGGCCATCATGGTGCTGCCGGGCATGGCGCCGCCCAGTGCAGGGGCGGCATTACCCCCCCGGGAGATGGAGCGTCAGCGCCTGATGGCGGCGAAGCGCACGGCTTCCTCCGCGGCGCGGAACAGGGCGCGGGCCTTGGCGCGGGTTTCCTCGTATTCGGCCTCGGGGTCGCTATCGGCCACCACGCCGGCGCCGGCCTGGGCATAGAGCACGCCATCCTTCACCAGCGCAGTGCGCAGGCCGATGCAGGTGTCCATGCCGCCATCACAGCCAAAATAGCCAAAGCCGCCGGAATAGATGCCACGGCGCGAGGGCTCCAGCTCCTCGATGATTTCCATCGCGCGGAGTTTTGGCGCGCCGGTGAGCGTGCCGGCAGGGAAGCCGCCGGCCAGCGCATCCAGCGCTGAGAGCCCCTCCCGCAGCGTGCCCTGCACCTCGGAGGCGATGTGCATGACATGCGAATAGCGCTCGACCCGGAAGGAATGGGTGACGCGCACGCTGCGCAGCGCCGCGACACGGCCCACATCATTGCGGCCGAGATCGAGCAGCATGAGGTGCTCGGCGCGTTCTTTCGGGTCAGCCAGGAGTTCAGCCTCCAGCCGCTTATCCTCCTCGGGCGTGGCGCCGCGCGGGCGGGTGCCGGCGAGGGGACGGATGGTGACCCGGCCTTCCTTCAACTGCACCAGGATTTCCGGGCTCGCCCCCACCGCGGCAAAGCCGCCGAAATCGAAATGGAACAGATAGGGTGCGGGGTTGATCCGCCGCAGCGCGCGATACAGCGCGAAGGATGGCAGGGCGAAGGGGACCGAAAACCGCTGGCTCGGCACCACCTGAAACACGTCGCCGGCGCGGATATAATCCTTGGCCTTTTCCACGGCGGCGATGTAGCCGGCCTTGGTGAAATTGGAGGCGGGCTCGCCCGGTGCGGGCAGGCTGGCTGCGGGGGCGGGGCGGGGCAGGGGGCGTTCCAGCGCCGCTTCCGCCTCATCCAGCCGGGCCTCGCCGGCCGCGTCATCACCATCCCAGACCGGGGTGGCCAGGATCAGCGCATCACGCACATGGTCGAATACCGCCATGATGGTGGGGCGCATCATCACCGCATCAGGAATGCCCAGCACATCGGGCTTGCTTTGCGGCAGGCGCTCCATATGGCGCACCATGTCGTAGCCGAGATAGCCAAAAAGGCCGGCGGCGATGCTGGGCAGGCCAGGCGGCAGGGCCATGCGCACGGCATCGATATGGGCGGCCAGGCTTTCCATCACCGGGCGGGGATCAGGCTCGAAGGCATGCGGCGCGGCGAGGGCGTGGCGGTTGACCTCGGCCACGCCGCCGCGGGCGCGCCAGATCAGGTCGGGCGCCATGCCGATGGCGGAATAGCGCCCGCGTGCAGCACCACCCTCCACGCTTTCCAGCAGGAAGGAGTTCGGCCGCCCTTCGGCCAGTTTCAGATAGGCGCCGACCGGGGTTTCCAGGTCGCTCACCCGCTCACGCCAGAGGAGTTTCGGGCTCATTCGGCGGAGAGCGCGTTCATCAGGCGCAGGTTGAAGCGCACATCGGAGCGGGCGCGGAGCGCGGCGCCGAATTGCGCCTCCAAATCGCCGGCCAGGGCGGTGGCGGTTTCGTTGCGCAGCGTGGTCAGCGCCGCCTCCTGGCCTTCCAGGGCGGGGCGGGTGATGGCGGTCAATTGCACCACGGCGAAGCTCAGCGGGGCGGGGATCATGGTCACCTCATTCAACCGCAATTCGAAGATGGGCGGCAGCAATTCGCGCGGGATGGGGTTGCCACCGCCGGCCTCGCGGCCGAAGGGGCCGAGTTCCTCGATCTGCGCGCCGGCCTCGGCCACCGCTTCGGCCAGCGGCTTGCCCGCGCGGGTGGCGGCCAGGATGGCCGCGGCCCGCTGCTCCTGGAAGCGTCGGCGGGCATCGGCGAGGAAGGCCTCGCTCACCTGGGCGCGGATGCTCTCCAGCGGCCGCAGCGCCGCGGGCGTCACGCCGCGCAACTCCATTGCGGCAAAGCCGAACTCGCCCTCGCTCAGCCGGGGGGCGGCACCCTGGGCGGTTTGGAAAACCTCCCGCAGCAGGGCTGGGCGGGCGGCTGGAGGTATGGGCAGGGCCACCTCGCGGCCATCGCCATCGCGCCCCTGGGCATCGATGCGAATGGCGAGGAAGCGCATGCCCTGGCGCTCGGCAATCTCGGCCAGGGCGGCGCCGCTGGCCAGCGCATCCTGGATGGCGGCGCTGCGCTCGAAGGCGGTATCGGCGGCTTTTTCGGCGGCGATTTCCAGCCGCAATTCCTCACGCACCGCCTCAATGGGCTGCGTTGCCCCGGCTTCGATGCTGGCGGCGCGCAGCACATGCCAGCCAAAGGGCGTCTCCACCGGCGCCGAGACGCCACCCAGGGCGAGGGCGAAGCCGGCCTCGGTCAATGCCGGCAGCGGCAATCCGGCGCGGTCGAGCATGCCAAGATTGCTGAACTGGCCGGAAGCGGCCTCGGCCTGGGTGGTGATGGCGGCGGTATCGGCGCCACCCGCCCAGGCGGCGGCGATGGCGCTCGCCACCTCCTGGCTGGGCACCAGCACCTGTTCCAAGCCCCGCCGCTCGGCGGTTTCATAACGGCTGCGATGGGCGGCGTAGCTATCCTCGATCTCGCTCTCGCTCACCTCCATTTGCGGCACCAGCAGGGCCGCATTCATCAGGGCGAGGTTGACCTCGCGGAATTCAGGCGCCGAGAAGCGGTCGGCATTGTTCTCATGAAAACGTTCGAGCTGGGCGGCGGAGGGCGGCTCTGGCTCGGGTGCATCGGCGATGCGCAATTCCACGAGGTTCACGCTGCGGTTTTCAAGTTGCCAGCCCAGCAGCCTCTCGGCCAGCAGGGCGGGGGTCATCGCGCCGGCGCGCACCGCATTGGTCAATTGCTGCCTTGCGAGATCGGTGCGCAGCAGGCTGAGGAATCGCGGCTCGTTGAGGTCGTTGCTGAGCAGGAAATTGTCGAAGATCAGGCGTGAGAAGCGGCCATCGGCGCCCTGAAAGCCCGGGATGGCGAAAATATAGTCGCGCACCGCGGCATCAGGCACCACCACGCCCATGCGGGTGATTTCGCGCGCCAGAACACGATCCGTCACCAGGGCTTCCACCGCCTGCTGGGCGAGGGCGGCGCGAATCCGGGCATCGGGCTGGAAGCGGCCTTCGGTGGCGCGGTTGATGCGCTGCAATTCGCGCCGCAGCGCCTCTGACGCCTCATCCTGCTCGATGGGTTTGCCATCGACGCGCGCTACCGCAGTGTCGCGGCCGAAGTTGCGAAGCATATCCTCGATCCCCCAGGCGGCGAAGGAGAGGATCAGGAGAAGGAAAAGCACCTTGGCAAACCAGGTGCTCGCCAAAGCGCGGAGGGAGGTCAACATCACAGCGGGATAGCGGAGCGGCGCGCGCTTGCCAAACATCCTCTGCGCATGCGCCTGCATAACTATCGAAACGGTCAGCGGTTCTCTAAGACAGAGCCGAGGGGAGATTGCCATGACACCTGGGATAAGGCCGCTCATTGCCGGCAACTGGAAGATGAACGGAACCCTGGCCAGCGCGCAGCGCCTGGCCGAGGCGCTGCGCGGCGCGGCCATGTCGGCCACGCCTGAATTGCTGGTCTGCCCGCCATTTTTACATCTCCAGCCCGTGGCGGCGGCGCTGCTGGGCAGCACCATCGCGTTGGGTGGGCAGGATTGCCACCACGCGGCCTCCGGCGCCCATACCGGCGATATCGCGGCTGCCATGCTGCGCGATGTGGGGGCCAGCCATGTGATTCTCGGCCATTCCGAGCGGCGCAGCGACCATGGCGAAACCAGCGCCATGGTGCGGCGCAAATGTGAGGCGGCGCTGGTGGCGGGGCTGGTGCCGGTGGTTTGCGTGGGTGAGACCGAGGCGGAGCGCGATGCCGGCCAGGCCGAGGCGGTGGTGGCGCGGCAATTGCTGGACAGCCTGCCGCCCGGCTTTGCCACTGCCGGCGGCATTGTGGCCTATGAGCCGGTTTGGGCGATTGGCACCGGCCGCACCCCCAGCGAGGCGGAGGTGGCTGCGATGCATGGGATGATCCGCAACACCGTGGTGCAGGCCCATGGCGATGGCGGGCGCGCCACCAGGCTGCTCTATGGTGGTTCAGTCAAACCGGGCAATGCGGCGGGGCTTCTGGCGCTGCCGGATGTGGATGGCGCGCTGGTGGGCGGTGCCTCGCTGGTGGCCGAGGATTTTCTGGCCATTGCCCGGGCGGTGCCGGCGGGATAAACCGACAGGATGTCCACCGTTCTGCTCGTCCTTCATATCTTCGTCACGCTGGCCCTGATTGGGTTGGTGCTGGTTCAGCGCAGCGAGGGGGGCGGTCTTGGCATCGGCTCCAGCGGTGGCATGGGCAGTTTCATGGGCGGGCGCGGAACCGCCAATTTGCTCACCCGGGCCACGGCCATCCTGGCCACGGCGTTCTTTGTGCTGTCGCTGCTGATGGCGGTGCTGGATCGCGGCGCGGTGGAGCGGCGCTCGATTCTGGATGTGCCGGCCCCCGCCGCCGCACCCGCCGCACCGTCCATCCCCGCACCGGCAACGAACTGAGCGCGTGGGCCGGCAGGGCTCCATGGGTGTCCTGCGGTTGGAAAAGCTTGCACCTGGTGGCGCCGTGTCTTTTTGTGGCCTTGGCATGAATTGGCGGTTTTTCGTTCTGTGGTTGCTGCTCTCCTGCCCGGCGCTGGCTCAGCCGGTGGCGAGCGATGCAGCTTCGCGGCAGATGGTGGTCGCCCCGCATCCTTTGGCCAGCGAGGCGGGGATGGCCATGCTGCGCGCCGGCGGCACGGCGGTGGATGCCGCCATTGCCATCCAGGCCGTGCTCACACTGGTGGAGCCGCAATCCTCCGGCATTGGCGGCGGCGCCTTCCTGCTGCATCATGATGGCCAGCGCGGCGTGACCCAGGCCTGGGATGGGCGGGAGACGGCGCCTGCGGCTGCGCGTGGTGACCTCTTCATGCAAAATGGCCAGCCCATGCCCTTTGCTGCGGCGGTGGTGGGCGGCCGCAGCGTGGGGGTGCCTGGGGTGCTGCGCATGCTGGAGGCGGCGCATCGGCAACATGGCGCGCTGGCTTGGGCGCAACTCTTGCAGCCTGCTATCACCCTCGCCGAACGGGGTTTTGCCGTCTCTGAACGGTTATCGCGAGCGATCGAGCTCTCCGCCGCCAATTTGCGGCGCGACGCGCGGCTGGCAGCGCTCTATCTGCAGCCTGATGGCACCGCCCTGCCGCCAGGCAGCATCCTGCGCAACCCGGCCCTGGCCGCCACCTTGCGCGCCGTGGCGGAGCAGGGGGCGGATGCGCTGCATCGCGGCCCCATCGCTGCCGAGATTGCGATGGTGATCCGCAGCCATCCCAATGCCGGGCTGATGACTGCGGATGACCTCGCCGGTTATGAGCCGCTGCGCCGCGAGCCACTCTGCCGGCCCTATCGGCAATGGACGATTTGCGTGCCGCCGCCGCCTTCGGGAGGGCTCGTGGTGCTGCAGATTCTGGGGCTACTGGAGCACACCGCCATTGGGCAATTGCCTTCCGGCAGTGCCGAGGCTGCGATGCTGCTCGGCGACGCCGGAAGGCTGGCCTTCGCCGACCGCAACCGCTTTCTGGCCGACCCGGCTGATTTGCCCGTGCCAGTCGGGGGGCTGCTTGACCCTGCCTATCTGTTGTTGCGCGCCCAGGCTTTGCAGGCCGGGCGTGGCATTGCCGAAATCCGCCATGGCAACCCCAGAATGGCGCCGCCCCGCGCCACCCAGCCGCCACAGCCCGAGGCGGGCACCGCGCATCTCTCGGTGCTCGATTCGCGTGGCAATGCGGTAACCATGACCACGACGGTGGAGGGCAATTTCGGCGCCCATATCGGCGTGGGCGGCTTTGTCCTGAACAATCAATTGACCGATTTTTCCTTCCGGCCGGAGATTGACGGGGCTCCCGTGGCCAATCGGGTGGCGGGGGGTAAGCGGCCGCGCTCCAGCATGTCGCCAGCCTTGGTGTTTGATGCGCAGGGCAGGCTGGTCGCCATCACCGGCTCGCCCGGCGGGGGGCGGATTATTGGCTATGTCGCGCAATCGCTGGTGGCGCTGCTGGATTGGGGCATGGAGCCGGCGATGGCGGCGGGGCTGCCGCATGTGGGCCCGATGAACAATGCGGTGGAGTTGGAGGCCGGCACGGCGGTGGCCAGCCTGGCAGCCCTGCTGCAGGAGCGCGGCCTGCCGGTGGTGACGATGGCAATGCCCTCGGGACTGAACCTGATCCGCATCCAGCCCGGTAACCCGCCCGTGCTCAACGGCGCGGCAGACCCCCGGCGCGAGGGGGTGGTTGTGGCCGAGTAAGCCGCCGCCGCGCGGATGAAATTCACTTGAAATCACGCCAAGGCCCCGATCATCATGAATTAAACGTCACAGATCAGGATTCAGCGACATGGGCGGCTTTCTCACCGATGATGACCTGAACGCATTGCGGCCGGCTGATGAGGTGATGTTCCCCTCACCGATTCCGACCCAGGTGATCAGTTCGGACGAATTCTGGCCCAGCCCGCAGACCGAGCGGCAAAAGCAGGTCGAGGCCCGGATCAAGGCGATGGCCGATGATTATGGCGCCAAGCAGGGGCTGGACCGCCGCCGTTTCCTGCAGACCGCCTCGGGCATGGCGGCGGCCTTCCTGGCGATGAACGAGGTCTATGGACCGCTCTACACCGTCTCGCGGGCTGAGGCGCAGCAGGCAGATACGGCTGCGGCCCGGCAATCCAGCCTGGCTGGCCAGTTCATCATGGATGTCCACACCCATTTCCTTCGTCCCGACACGAGGATCATGACCTTTGTCGAGGCCCGGCGCTCAGTCGGCCGGGCCGGCTGGAACCCGGCTTTGGTGGGGCGGGAGCAGACCATCCAGGACCTGATGGAGGCGAATTGGTTCAAGGAGGTGTTTCTGGATTCCGACACCTCGGTGGCGATGATCTCAGGCGCACCCTCCGATGATCCGAAGGATTGGTTCCTCACCAATGACATGAAGTTCGATGCCCGCAAGCGGGTGAATGATGCCGCCGGCACCCGCCGGGTGATGAGCCACGCCATTTTCACCCCAGGCCAGCCGGGCTGGATGGATGAGGTGGAGCGCTGCATTGAGCAGCTGCGCCCCGATAGCTGGAAGGGCTATACGGTGGGCGACAACACCAACAAGCATCTCGCGCAATATCCCTGGCGGATGGATGATGAGCGGCTGATGTACCCGTTTTATGAGCGCATCCTGCGCGCGGGGAACAATATCGTCTGCGTCCATAAGGGGCTCTACCCGCAGCAGGTGACCGATCGCTTCCCGCATCTGCTGCCCTTTGCCGGGGTGGATGATGTGGGCCGCGCCGCCAAGGACTGGCCGCAGATCAATTTCGTGATCTACCACTCCGCCTATCGCTGGGTTGGTGGCGGTGGGGCGGGCGTGGGGATTGACCAGTTCAACCGCACGGGCCGGGTGGATTGGACCACTGATTTGGCCGAAATCCCGGCGAAATTCGGCGTGAACAATGTCTATGGCGATCTGGGCCAGATCTTCGCCCAGACCACGGTGGTGGAACCTGGGCTATGCGCCGCGCTGATGGGCACGCTGATCCGTGGCCTGGGGGCGGATCATGTGGTCTGGGGCACCGATGCGATCTGGACCGGCAGCCCGCAATGGCAGATCGAGGCGCTGCGCCGGCTGGAAATTCCCGAGGCAATGCAGCGCGCGCATGGCTTCGCAGCGCTGGGGGCTGCCGATGGGCCGATCAAGAGCATGATCTTCGGCGGCAATTCGGCGCGGATGTATAATTATCAGCGCCGCGCTGATTTGCTGGATGACCCGGTGGCGCGGATCAAGCGCGATTACGCTGAGAATGGCCCGGGGCGGAGCAACCTGGCCTATGGCTATGTGGCGCGGGGCTAAGCGCCTCAGCCATCCGCGCGAAGTTTGAGGATTTCGCGCAGCAGCCCGGTCGTGCTGCCATCATGCTGGCCGGGCTTGACCACCCGCTCCTCCAATTGGGCCAGCAGCGGATTGGCCAATTGCTTGCCAAGCTCCACGCCCCATTGGTCAAAGGGGTTGATGTCCCAAAGCGCGCCGAGCACCGCGACCTTGTGCTCATACAGCGCGATGAGTTGGCCGAAGGTGAAGGATTCCAGCCGGGGCAGCACGATGGTGGTGCTGGGCCGATCACCGGGGAAGACGCGGTGTTCGACCAGCTTTTCGATCGCCGCCTCATCGCTGCCAGCGGCCCGCATTTCGGCCCGCACGGCAGCGGCATTCTTGCCCGCCAGCAGCCCCTCGGCCTGGGCCAGGCCATGGGCGAGCAGGATGCGGTGGTTTTGCGTCCAGGGATGGTCGGGCCGGGCGATGAGGATGAAATCCACCGGCACCGGCTGCGGGCTTTGATGCACCATCTGCATGAAGCTGTGCTGGGCTGAGGAGCCAGGCTCGCCAAACACCACGGGGCCGGTGGCCTGCGTCACCGGCTCACCGCGCAGCGTCACGCGCTTGCCCAGGCTTTCCATTTCCAACTGCTGCAAATGCGCCGGCAGCCGGCGCAGGCGCTCATCATAAGGCAGCACGGCGCGATGGCTCAGGCCCAGCGCATTGACATGCCAAATTTCGGTGAGTGCCAGCAGGACCGGCAGGTTCTCGGCCAAGGGCGTGCGCAGGAAATGCAGGTCCATCGCCCTCGCACCTTCGAGCATCCGCTCGAAACTGTCCCAGCCCAGGGCCAGGGCCAGGGAGAGGCCGATGGCCGACCACATGGAGAAGCGCCCGCCCACATAATCGCCAAAGGGAAAGACCCGTTCGGAGGGAATGCCGAAATCGGCGCAGGCCTGAATATTGGTCGAAAGCGCGGCCATATGCGAGGCCGCCTTATCCTCGCCCAGCGTCTGCGCCAGCCAGCCCTTCACCAGAACGGCATTGGCCATGGTCTCCTGGGTGGTGAAGGTCTTGCTGGCCACGAGCACCAGGGTGCGGGTTGGGTCGAGCGTGGCGAGCAGGGCGCGCCAGCCATGGCCATCGACATTGCCCAGATGCAGCGCCTGCATCGGCGAGGCTGGGTTGATCAGCGCGCGCACCGCCATCACCGGGCCCAGATCACTGCCGCCAATGCCGATATTCAGGATATGGGTGAAGCGATTGCCGGTGGCGCCGCGCAATGCGCCGCCATGCACCGCCTGGGTGAAGGCATGCATGCGCCCCAGGGTGGAATGCACCTCGGCCGCCACAGCGGCGCCGCCCGAGGCGCGGCTGGCCCCCACCGGCGCGCGCAGCGCCATATGCAGGGCGCGGCGGTTCTCGGTCACGTTCACATGCTCGCCATTGGCCATGGCATCGCGCCGTTCCTCAACGCCGGCCGCGCGCGCCAATTCCAGCAAGGCGGCCATCGCGCGGGCGTCAATGGCGGTTTTGCTGATATCGAGCAGCATATTGTCGGCGCGGAATGACATGCGCTCAAACCGCTGCGGATCGGCGGCGAAGAGGGCGCGGATAGTGTCCGGCGCCGTGCCGTCGGCACGGGGCATTCGTCCCGCGGCCATCACCGCCGCCCAGGCATCGCTCATCTTGTCACCCATGGCAGGCTTCTACAGGCCAATCGGCTGGCCGGCTACTATGATCGAGAGCGGCGTTTCGCCAAAGCCCTGCGCGGCGCGGGCCACATCCTCGCGCGTCAGGGCGGAGAGCCGGGCCGGGCGGGCGGCCAGCCAGGCGGGTGTGCGGTTATTCTGCATGAGGCTCAAAAGCCCGGCGGCGATGCGCCGGCTGTCGCTGAATTGCAGCGGCAGGGAGCCGTTGAGGAAATCCACCGCCTCAGACAGTTCATCCTGTGTCGGCCCATCATTGGCCATGGCCCGCCAGCTTTGCTCCAGCAGGGCCAGCATATCGGCCGCGTTGCGATTATCGGTGCTCGCCTGGCCCACAATCACGCCACGGCCAAAGAGCACATCCATCCCCGCGCCAATGCCATAGGTCAGGCCGCGCTCCTCACGAATCAACTTCATCAGCCGCGAGGAGAAGCCGCCGCCGCCCAGGATGCGCAGCGCGACCTGGGTGGGTTCCCAGCGCGGATCATGCGGCAGGGGGGCATTTTGGCCGAATTGCACGGCCGATTGTGGTGCCGGTTTTTCCACCACCTGGCGGCCGAATTGCGCCAGCGCCGACAATTCGGGCAGGGGAGGCGGGGCACCGCGCGGCAGGCCGCCGAACAGGGCGTTGATCGCCGCCCGCAGCTCTGCGGGGGTGATGGCACCGGCGGCGGCGATCAGCAGCCCCTCGCCGCGGAATTGCCGGGCAATCGCCGCGCTCAGCCCGGCAGCGGGGATGGCGGCGAAGCTTTCGGGGCTGGAATTGCGCCCGGCGGGGTGGCCGGGAAAGCCGGCGGCCCAGAAGGCGCGGCTGGCCATGCCACGGGGCGTTTCGATCGCCTGGCGGGCGCCGACGATGGCGCGCGCCCGCACCCGGTCAAGATCACGCGCATCAAGCCGCGGCTCGGTCATGGCCAGCCGGGCGAGGCGAATGGCCTCGGGCAGGGCATCGCTCAGCGCGCGCAGGCTGCCCGATGTGGAATCGCGGCCGACGCTGAAATTGATCGAGACCCCGGCATCACGCGCGGCATCGGCGAAGGCCAGATTGTCGAGTGCCCCGGCACCCTCGCTCAGCATGGCGGCGGCCAGCGCCATCATGCCCTCATGGCCGATGGGGTCGAAGGCGGAACCCCCGCGCCAGGACCAGTTCAGCGCGACGACGGGGACGGAAGCATCCTCCACCAGCCAAGCGGTGATGCCCCCCTCCTCGATGATGGTGATGGGCAGGGCGAAGGGGGCGCGCGGCGGCAGATCGGCCAGCGAGGTTGCATTGGGGATCATGCCGGCAGCAGCCAGCCGGTGGTGGCGAGGGGATTGGCCAGCACGACGCGCGCCGCCGCATTCACCTGTGCTTGGGTGACCGCCCTGAGCCTGGCGGGCCAATATTCCGCCTCCTCAATCGGCAGGCCGAGGGAGAGGGTGCCGCCGAGCATGCGCGGTGCGGCGCCAATACCATCCAGCGCCAGCAGCGCGCCGGCGGTTTGCTGGCGGATGGCGCGGGCGGTTTCGGCCTCGCTCACGCCATCATCGAGAAGTTTTTTGATCTCGGCCATCACCGCGCCCTCCAGCGCCTCCCGCGTCGTGGGCGCGCGCAGGGTGGAATAGATGGTGAAATTCGCCGCCCCCGCCGTCTCGCCATCATAGCCAGCACTGGCATTGACCGCGAGGCCGCTCTCCACCAGCGCCCGATGCAGCCGCGAGCCGGTGCCACCGCCCAGGATATGGGCCAGAATCTCCAGCGGATGGGCGTGGTGGGTCTCGCCCCAGGTCATTGAGGGGGCGGCGATGGCGCGCACCAGCACGGCCTCACGCGTTGCGGCCTCGCGCCGCTCAAGCCGGCCTTCGACTGCGGTGGCGGGGGTGGCGTTGCGCGCACGCGGGGTGAAGGGGCGCGCGGGCACCAGGCCATAGGTGGCCTCGGCCAATTCGCGTGCGCGGGCCTCGGTCACGTCGCCGGCCAGGATCAGCGTGGCATTGCCGGGCGAATAGCGGGCGGCGAAGAAATCCAGCATGTCCTGGCGGGAGATGGCGCGGATTTCCTCCGGCCAGCCGATGATGGGGCGGCCGCGCCAATGCTGGCGCCCCCACATCGCGGCATCGAAACTCTCCTGAAACAGCGAGCGCGGCTGGCTTTCAATCACCTGCCGGCGCTCCTCCAGCACCACATTGCGCTCGGCCTCGAATTCATCGGGGTTGAAGGCGGGGCCGGCCATGCGGTCAGCCTCCATGCGCATCATCAGGGCGAGGCGGGAGCTTTCAACATGCTGGAAATAGGCCGTGGCATCGCGGGAGGTGAAGGCATTGTCCTGCCCGCCCTCGCGCGCCACGAGGCGGGAGAAATCGCCCGAGGGCACATTGCCCGAGCCCTTGAACATCATGTGTTCCATAAAATGGGCAATGCCGGAGAGGCCGGCAGGGTCCTCACCCGAGCCCGCGCCATAAAAGACATAATGGGCGACAACCGGCGCGCGGTGGTTTTCCGCCAGCACCACTTTCAGCCCATTGCCCAGAACCCAGCTCTTGGCGCCAAAGAGCGGGCGCTCTGTTGCGGCAGGGGGCGTGGCCTGGGCGGCGGCAGGCAGGCTGCCTGCGGCGGGCATCGCAAGGGCGGCGGCGATGGTGGTGCGTCGGGTCAGAATCGGCATTCCTGGCAGATGGGGCTTGGCAGCCCGCTTGGGAATGCCGCCGGCGAGATTTCCTCGGCGCTGAGCAATTCAGCGGGGTTACAGGTTGAAGTCCAGCCCAGCTTTGCAGCGGCAGGGCGTGGGTGCATGTTTGGCCCCCGCCTTCAGCGCCTCAGCCAGGAGAGTTAAGCCCCATGCAACACCGCCCGAACACCGCCCTGCCGGTCACAATGGCATGATGCGCGCCGCCTGGTGGGAGAAGAACGGCCCCGCGGCCGAAGTGCTGGCACTGGGCGAGATGCCCAGGCCCAGCCCCGGGCCCGGCGAGGTGCTGGTGCGCGTGATGGCGAGTGGGGTGAACCCTTCGGATGTGAAATCCCGCCTAGGCCGCGCGCCCGCCTTTGCCCGCATTATCCCCCATAGCGATGGCGCGGGGGTGATTGCGGCGGTTGGCGAAGGTGTTCCGGCCGCCCGGGTGGGCCAGCGCGTCTGGCTGTGGAATGGCCAATGGAAGCGCGCCTTTGGCACGGCGGCCGAGTATTTTTGCGCCCCCGCCGCGCAGGCGGTGGAATTGCCGGACAATACCGATTTTGCCGCCGGCGCCTGCTTTGGCATTCCGGC
>Ga0214917_10002640_pt1 | contig 21514 bp, 15 predicted proteins | sample LL_1208_BB_MetaG_FD_177983 | JGI IMG/M metagenome (GOLD analysis project Ga0214917, IMG submission 177983) | Freshwater microbial communities from Lake Lanier, Atlanta, Georgia, United States - LL_1208_BB | ecosystem: Environmental > Aquatic > Freshwater > Lake | place: USA: Georgia | collected...
CCGAGGAGGAAAAGAAGCAGCGCGAGGCCAAGCAGCGCGAGGCCGAGGAGGAAAAGAAGCGCGAGGCCGAGAAGAAGCAGAAGCAGCGCGAGGCCAAGCAGCGCGAGGCCGAGGAGGAAAAGAAGCAGCGCGAGGCCAAGCAGCGCGAGGCCGAGGAGGAAAGGACGCAGCGCGAGGCCAAGCAGCGCGAGGCCGAGGAGGAAAGGACGCAGCGCGAGGCTGAGGAAATGGCGAAGAAGCAGCAGCAAGCAGCCCAGCAGCCCCCGCCAACGAAAACAAAGGCAACCAGAAAGCGCAAGGCCGGCGCTGACGGGGGGCCGCCGGCCACCAAGGTCACAAGATTGTGTTCGTATGGAAACATTGTGGATTTCTTCAATGGCGGATACAAGACAACGAACCCTATCAAGGACAAAGAGGTGCGGGAAGGCGTCAAGAAGCTTCAGCAGGACCGCCAGGACCGCCAGGACCGCCAGGAACGCCAGGCCATCCGTGGCGGTGCGGTATCGGTGAACGGGCGTCTGGACATCGAAACCGGAGGCGACAGCGGTACATTGGCTGTCGTTTCACAGGTGGAACAGTTGGACGCGGATGATGACACTGTGGAGCGTGGTATGCAGACTTTCTCGGCGTTGCACGTTGCGCGTCCCATTGATGACAACCACGAGCTTGGAGTTTTTATCGTTGAGGTAATTCACTTTCGAACTTTTATTTTGCCCGATTCTAACGTGCATCTAATCATTTATTTATGTTTAGGCACAGCGAGCTCAGGATGTTGCTGACAAGTGGCACAGCGCGTATCACGGCACGATTGAGGTGGCCAAGCGGATGCTGCACGTAAGCGGGATGGCGGACGACGACCTGTATGCACCGCGACTGACATTGGCGGGGCGTGGTAGCAAGGAAGTTTGCGCGCAGTTTGCATCGCCTAGCGAATCGGCCACTGCCAAGCCTAGTGATTTTTGCGGGCTGTTTCCTGCCATGGACGTGGTTGTCGTCAACGTCGACTTGAAGCCCTCCATCGGCACTGGCAAGAGTCGGTTGGCGAAGAAGACCATGCCTGTTGAGTTGGTGGTCATTGTCGGTTTTATTCCGAAGCAGCCCGGTGTGGCCCGGCGGCTCTTTTTCACAGGGATGCCCATTCACATGCCGCCGGAGGGCAAGTCGCTGGAGCGCATGGTGGTGTTGCCGCCTACGTTTGAGGGCAACGAATTGGGAGGTCGCCAGCGGTGGTGCTTTCAGTTTCCTGTGCCAGACTCGCTGTTTGACCCAACCGTGTCCGAGGAGGACCGGTTTCGGGATTTTGAGAAATTGCTTCAAGAGCACGATGGCGGGTTCAGAGCCAACCTGGAGTGGATGACGCAGGATATCGCCAACGCTTGCAAGCATGGCGACCGCTTTGGTGTTGATGTGGCTGTGCGTGGCGGGAAAGAATATTTCTCCTTTGTGCCTGATGGCTTTGATTTTGGCGATTTGGTGCGCGACGAGGTCAAGCCTCCCGCCGGCTCCATGTGTGGCGACGAGAAGCGTGTGTCTGATCATCATGCGTCTCTTCTTGCGCTGTTCTTGCCACAGGGCAATATTGCGGGGCTCATGTCGGTGTATCTCGACAGCATGATGCCGGCGTCTGTGCGCGGTGCGTTCAACTTTGACGCGGCAACGTCGCTGCTTGCTGGAAACTTGATCATGACCACATATGCAAAGGCGAGCGCCGATCGACGGTTTCCTCTTCTTGCTGAGGACGATGCGCGTGTCAATATTTCACAAGCGGAGCCACCAGCCAAGAAACTGATCTTGTTTCCTGGCATGGATGAGTCCGTGGACGCCTCGGATCCAGAGTCTATTTTTACGCATCACCCAGCCGAAAAGACGACCAGGCTCGGTGAGATGAAGATTGTTCCGAACGCGGGCGGCATGCTGTGGTCTCATCCCAGCCCCGAGTTTGACGCAGCTCTTGTGCAGAATGCAACTGTCGCACATGCCAAGGCATGGATTGACATGGCTCGAGGTGGAACGAGCGGCAGCGTTCTTTCCCCGGGCGCGCTGCGCCTCGGGGAACGAATCGCGCAGAATTGGAAGCGCAGGATGAATGGGGAGGATGAGGAGGAGGAGGAGGGCGGCTTTGCCAAGAGACGCAAAACCGGCAACGCGAGCTACATTAAACCCTTGACGGATGGCACGGTCGACACTGGGCTAGAATAGAAGGGAGAGAAAAATGGAAGCCAGCGAGACGATAGGCAAAAATGAAAGGAGGCAAAGAATGACAACCCAAAGAAAAAAAAAAGTGATTGATTTTTAAAAATATTAATATTTACATTGATGAGATTGAATTAAATAAAACGATGGAACTATCAAATGCCAATCTAACGGGAAGCCAGTGCGGCGCAAAAAAAACGGGATTGGTGCAAAAATCCAAATTTTTGGAAGACTGATTCGAACCAGTGGCCGTCTCGTAACCTTGGACGCTGGATGAGCAGCTTGGCCAGTTTAATTTCGATTAAACTCGGCGCAGATGAATTTATTTGCTGAAACAGTCGGTCAGCAGCACTTGGAAAGGCACTTTGGAGTCACTATCTTGTGCGAAAACTGAATTGCCAAATCAATGGCCGGTGATATGACTGTGCTCATCGCGGTGCGCAGTGCTTCGCGCTTGTCTTCCGGCACTTCGGAATCAATCACCAGGTAGATCACCTCGAGTAAAATCTCCTTTTTTTCCATGCCAGGGACATTGAACGTCTTGGCCAGCGCCATCATGTCGCCGATCACGTCTGTCCAAAACGTGACGTTGAACGCACCGCTGGCCAACTCAGGTCCGATCTTGTTCCGGAAGGTTTCGTACATCCGAGCCACAAGCGGCCGGCTTGGCGAACTCAGTTTTGCATTTTTGGACAGAACGTTGTCGATTGCCACAGTCAACTCACGCGTATTCATTTTTTGCGCTGCCATCTTCCGTTTGAACAGTACGTACTTTAATGAATTTTTTTCACACTGCAGGCTCTTCCGTCACATTTCATCGTCATCATCCGCGTCGCCATCCTCCGCGACATCATCCCCGAGCAGGTGCTCGGTGCCTTCGCGCGCGTCAAACTCGTCCAGCACGCTGTCGGGAACATCACTCAGCCGACCGTCCTCCCACACCCACCCGAGCTTTTTAAACATCTGCCGCATGAACGCGCTGTGTTTGATCTCGTTGGGCGGCATGCGGAACGGGTCGAACAGCGGCAAAAACACGTCGTAGCCCAGCAAGCGGCAGAGCACGCGGCTGACAAAATTAAAGTTGATCATGTTGGACCGGTGCGTGTCGAGGCCTCGCTTCAGGTCGGCAAAAACAGGCCACATGGCCTTGAAGAGCAGCTGAAGCTTCTTGACGATCTCGGGCGGCAGTCGCAGATAATCGCCGCGCAGCTGCGTCTTTAGGATTGTGGAGATGTTGTACTCCGTGACCCCAAGGTACTTTTGCGCCTTGTTGATCATTTCCTTGGTAATGTCGTCGCGGTGCCGCGCGCCCTCAACGAAGCAGTAGAAGCATATTTTCATGAGAAAATCGCGCGGGAACTGCTTGGTGGTCTTGCCCTGAGCCGCGTTCAGGAACGTGCCATAATGTGTCGACTTTGGCGCGTTTTTGACCATCGATTCGTAGCGGGACGAGTACGAGGACGAGCTGTACGTGCTCGTGTCCATGTACCAGCGCATGTGGCCGCATTCGAGGTTTGGGCACACCAGGTAGCTCAGCTGCAGATTACGCTCCATCAGGCGGCCACAGTTGCAGCAGATGTCATCGACCTGAGCGCGCGCGTCCTGCAGCCCTTCCCCGTTGTCGATCAGGATGATGTCTTTCATCAGGATGCGCGTTGCTTCCGCAAACTTGTCTGCCGTTTCTCTGCTGCTTTTTTCGAGCTCGCGCTGCGACGATCCTGCCTGCTGCAGGCTCGGCCGCTGCCGGTGCCGCGCCCGCGCCTCGGCAATCTGGACTGCCTCGCGCACGTCGGTTGCCAGCGTGTCAAACAGCTGCCGCTTCCGCTGCCTTCGCTGTATCTCGCGATGTGTCTGCTCATTGCATCGCATCAATGCGTTGCGTCGGCGCAGATCACGGCGATTTGAGCACGCGCCAATGCATTCCAGATTTTGTTGAATGACCTGCTCGAGCGGCGCCGTGGCGTTGTTGGCGAGAAAGCGCTCCTGCATGGACGCTAGCGTCGCCGTCACGCGGGTCTCGCAGCTCTCCATGCTTTAAGTTTGTTTTTTTTTAAAAAAATGTGTTGTTTATTTCCTCTCACTTGGACAAATATTTTATACCACATTAATTTTTTGGCGCTTCCTTTAATTCTTGGCGCTTCCTTTAATTCTTGGCGCTTCCTTTAATTCTTGGCGCTTGCGGGGCGAACCTTCTTGTTCTTCTGTGACGAGCGACGCCTGGTCGGATTCGTCTTTGCTTTCTGTGACGAGCGACGCCTGGTCGGATTCGTCTTTGCTTTCTGCGATGAGCGACGCCTGTCCGAAGAGCGACGCTTGTCCGAAGAGCGACGCCTGTCATCAGCCGGAGCCGGCTGTGCCTTTTGTGATGAGGGACGCTTGGCCGAGGAGTGGCGCTTGGCCTTCTTCAGGGTGGCCGTCTCGTGGACATGAACGCCGGCCTGCGGCATGACGCACTTGAGAGCCGTCAAAACACCACGTTCCTGCAGTTTGTGTAGTGAATCCGACACATGTTTCGGCCTGATGTGCGTGTGTTTGCCTCGGATCTCTCGGATAGCGTTGGCTTCATTGGCCAACGCCACCGCAGCGCACTGAAGCTGAAATGCAATGTGGATAGACGCTTTCGGCGACACAAGCACTTCTCCATAAGCTTTTTTCAAGTGATTTGTAACGCGCGTTCGTGGGAACATGGGAACTATGACTCCCTTCTTTGTTTTTTTGGTCTTTGCCCCATTTATCGAGAAATCATCTCTGAGAACCATTCGTGACGCACTCTTAGCCACGTCCACAGTCACTGTCTTCATATTTTCCTTGGTGCGAATGGTGTTGGCTTCCTTACAGATCATTGCGCACAGGTCACTCACAAGCGAATGCATGCAGTTCATGGCAGATTTTTTCCAGCGCATACCTTCGGTTGCTTTGTAAACGTACGATTTCCATGTTCGCACGCCCTTCTTGCGGTGTTCCTTTTTCTGCTTGGTAGCGGGCATGTTTGTTTTGCCTCTCCAATCCATTACAAAATTTTTTGACCCGGGCGGTCGATGGACGAACGTCTTCTCGCCTTGGACAAAACTGTCAATTATGTGCCAAAATGCTTCTGGTGCAAAGTTGAAGCGGTTTTTACTGAAATTCGCAACACTGGCCACATGTCACAAAGCAATAAAAAAGCGCTGACAAACATATATAGGAACTCAAATACTCCATGCATAAATAAAATAAAAATACCACTCCAATCCACTCACTCCATTGGCAAACAAATACGGTCTACGTTCTATAACAAATATCCCAACGAGGATATACGTTCTACAACAAATATCCTAACAAGCAGATGACATCCACGTTACATACATTCATGTTACATGAGCAACGTGCACATCGCATTCGCTTTCACGGCATCTTCGCCAAAACGGCATATCTTGCTAAAGCTGCGCAAAACTTGTATTGCAGAGACTTTCACGTGATCCGGAATCGCGGAGAGGTCTGAAGGCTGTTCTTTTTTCAGAAACATTCGAATGGCCCTTGCGCTGTCAATCAACTCGCCTTCCGACAGGATGTACTCATTGACTAAGTCCAGCAGCCAACTGACCTGCGGCCCACGAACATCGATGGGCGAACAGCAAGGCGTGACATCCACCATTTGGCGATTGAGCACCAATGTACTTTTTATTTTTTTTGATTTTGTAAAGTTTTAATGAATATCGAAAAAATAATCATTTCGCTCACTTTCCAGCGCCATGGCAGCAGCAGCAGCCGCAACAGAAACTCACGTGGTGCTCTCGAGCCTGGAACATTGCCTTCGGCGGCCAGACATGGTCATCGGGAGCATCACGCCGCAGGAGACCGAGTATTGGGCTTTTGTGCCGGACGACACGCCCGCCGACGAGCGGATGGACGAGACGACCGATTCGGTGGTGTCCAAAACACCGAAGCAGCGATACAAGGTGGAGAAGCGCACCATCTCCGTGGCGCCGGCCCTGCCGCAACTGTTTCTGGAGATTGCCACAAACATCACGGACCATGCCGCGCGTGAAGGCACCGATGTCCGCAACGCAAAGTTTACCATGAACGCCGAGACTGGCGAGATTGAAGCGTTCAACGACGGCGCGAGCATTCCAGTGCGCATGCACAACCAGCCCGAGTTCCGCGACAAGTACCTGACCACGGTCATCTTTAGCAACTTCCGCTGCGGCAGCAATTTTGACGACACGCAGGCACGCACGGGCGCCGGGCGCAACGGGTACGGCGCCAAGTGCACCAACGCGTGGTCCACGCGGTTCACCGTGGAACACTGCGACGGCAAGATGCACTTTGCGCAGACGTGGCACGACAACATGAGCAGGGAGGATCCGCCGGTGGTGACGGTCGACAAGCGCAAGGCGCAGTTTACCCGCATCACCTTTGTGCCTGACTACGCCCGGCTCGGAGTCACGGACATCCCGGCGGCCATTGACTACCTGCGCACCTTTGTCTGGCACCTGTGCCCGGCAACCGACAGCAAGCTAAACGTGTTCCTGGACGGCGTGCGTCTGCCGGTGCGAAATCTCAAGGACTATGCACGCATCATAAGCCCCTCCGACAGCGCGGTTGTCTACGACGAAGGCGAAAACATCCAGGTCGCCGTGTGCCCAGCGCGGCCCGACTTTGGCTCGGCCACCAACACCATCGGCTTTGTCAACGCCATCCCGTGCAACACGGGCACGCACGTCAACTTTGCCGTGAACCGCGTGCGTGAGCTGATCAAGAAGGCCCTGCCAAAGGGCCGGGATTGCTCGGCGGCCATCCTCAAGGGCCACATGATGCTCTTTGTCAACATCAAGGTGATCAACCCGACGTTTACGTCGCAAACAAAGGAGCAGCTGTCGCTGGACATCCGCAAGTCGGGCGCCAAGTGGGAGCCCAGCGCAGCATTTGAGCGCAACCTGCGCAAAAGCGAGATTCTCGAGTCGGTCCGGCTCGAGCAGGAGCTGCGAGACACGCACAAGGCCAAGCTGGCCTCGTCACGCGGCGCGCGGGCCCGCCACGTTGTTGTGGAGGACTACGAGTCGGCCAACAATGCCGGCAAAGCCAATCGCGCGCAGGCCACAACCCTGATTTTGACCGAGGGCGGCTCGGCCAAAGGCTTTGCCGTGGCCGGCGCGCCGAACCGCGACTGGTACGGCATCTTTCCGCTGCGCGGAAAGCTGAAGAACGTGCGGGGCGACCGGCTGAGCGACGTGCTAAAGGTTGTCGAGATTGCCAACGTGCTCAAGATCCTCGGCGCGGACCTGGCGTCCGGCGAGAAGATCACGTCGACCAGCCAGCTGCGCTACGACCACATCATGCTGTGCACCGATCAAGACGTCGATGGCGCCCACATCACCGGCCTTGTGATCAACGCTCTGTACGTGCTGCTGCCCGACCTCATGCGCAGCGTGCCCAACTTTGTGCAGCGGCTGGCCACGCCGCTTGTGCGCGCGTGGCCGAAACGCAGGCCGGATGGTGCCGACGACATGCACGAGTTCATGTCCGAGCACGAGTTTGAAACATGGTTCCAAGCGCTCGGTGCCGACGCCAAGAGCCGCTACGAAATTAAATATTTCAAAGGCCTGGGCACGTCGACGGCGCGCGACGCCAAGCACTGCTTTGCCAATCTCGACAAGTATCTCGTGTCCATCGACTGCACGCAAGACGAGGAGCTGCTTGTCGACTTTTTCCACAAGGACCGCGTCGAGATGCGCCGCACCCTGCTGGCCGACCACGGCAACTATGCCATCGACTACCGGCGCGACAGCATCACGCTGCGCGAGTACCTGATGGGCGAGGTGCTGCCGTTTTTCCGGTACGACAACGAGCGCTCCATTGCGCATTGCGTCGACGGCTTCAAGCCGGCGCAGCGCAAGATCATGTGGGTCATCCGGAGAAACTACGGCGACCTCAGCACGCCAAGCCTGAAGGTTGCACAGCTGTCCGGCGACGTGGCCAAGCGCACGCAGTACAAGCACGGCGAGGATTCGCTCAACGGCACGAGCACGCGCATGGCGCAGGACTTTCCGATCAGCGGCAACAATATCAATCTGCTCGTGCCCGAGGGCATGTTCGGCAACCGGCACGGCGACGACCCGGCCAGCCCGCGCTACATCTTCACCTGCGGCGAGGCGATTGCGCGCGCCATCTTCCCGGAGGAAGACTTTCCCGTGCTCGAGATGCTCGAGGCCGAGGGCCATGTGATTGAGCCGCGCTTCATGGTGCCGGTCATTCCGATGGTCCTGTGCAACGGGACTTCCGGCGTCGGCACTGGCTGGAGCTCCGACGTGCCGTCCTTTGATCCGAAAGAGTTGATGGCCTGGTGCCGGCGCTACAACGCGCAGCAGCGCGACGGCGCGCCCGGCCAGCCGCCGCCGCCGCTCGACCTGACCCCGTGGCTCGAAGGATTCACGGGCACCGTGACGCGCAAGCCAGACGGCCAGTTTACCCTGAACGGGCGGCTGGAGCAGACGTCGGACACAACGCTGCGCGTGCTCGATCTGCCAATTTATACCAACACGTTCAAGTTCACCGAAACGAAGAAGCGTGACCTGAAGTTCTGCGAGACCTACCCGCACCGCACGCAGCCAAACTCGACCGACACGACGGTCGACATTACGTTTGAGTTTGCCGCGCCGGTCGACGACGCTGCGATTGCAGAGCTGCGGAGGCGAGCCACGCTGAACGTGTCCTGCAACAACATGCATCTGTGGAACACGCAAGGCGACGCGCCTGCCCGTTTCCCTGCAATCCAGGACATTGCTGTTCGGCACGCACAGGTGCGGCTCGAAACATACGCCAAGCGCAAGGCGCATCAGATTGAGCAGCTCGATCAGCTCATCGTGCGCCTGACGGACGAATACCGCTTTGTCCTGAAGGTGATGGATCAGCCCGACTTTCTCTTCCGGCGCGGCAAAGCCGACGTGTCGGCTGATCTCGCCGCCGATGGCTTCCGCACGGTCAACGGCTCGTACGAGTACCTGCTGCGGCTGCCGTTCATGTCCGCAACGCAGGATCTGCTGGACAAGCTGAAGCGCGACACGGAGAAGACGCGCGCAGATCTCGCCACCCTGCATGCCACTACCGTGCATGACATGTGGGACACTGAGCTGGCGGCGCTTGAGCACGCGTATGAAGACTTTATACATACTCGCCTGGAGCGCCGCGAGTCACCGGCAAACGGCTCGAGTACCGTTGCGTCGAAAAGTGCACCGAAAAAGCGCCGAGCGACAAAGGTTGCTGCGCCGGCCGCCGCAAAGCGTCGAAAGGTGGCAGAGTAACTGTGGGATCCATAATCAAATCTGCCGAATCAATGAAACTACAGCATCACAACTGCAGGATCAATAATTGAATCTGCAGGACCTGCAGCATCATCCCACGCTGTATTTCTGACGGTTTTCCGACGATGCCCTGGCCTTGGTACGCAAATAACCCATCACAAAAAAACCACCACAAACACACTGCAACCAAATGTCTGCCGTCCAGCCCGATGATTGCTATCCACGCGTGAAGGAGAGGACTTGGATCGAACCGTATGACATTATCGAGTTCATAAATTCAACACCCTGGCAACATATCGTTGCGAGATGCACAATCACATTTCATATTGGGGACGTAATCTTTGACCCTCCTCCTGGCACCCTACTGTACTTCCATACAAGGTGGGGATATAATAGCGGGCGCGTCACGGTCGACCTGCCAAAGCCGCTTGGCAACACAGTGTTGATACGCGGCGCGGAACATATGCCGCAGCCAAGAGTTTTTAACCAAACGGTCGTTTTGAACCACTGCAACCTGCGCATGACACTGTCAGATGATCGCATGAAAATCTCTTTTGAAAGGCTCTGTTGATCTCAAGTACAAATCCAGTCCATCACACAAAAACATTTTAGATCAAAAAAACCCCACTACATCATTCACTCGGCATTTGCCACATCGCAAGCATGCCGCAACGCATCTTTCGATTTGAATACGAAAATCACACACTTGGAAATCTCTTGTGCAACCAGCTCAGCACGATGCCAGACGTAGAGTATGTTGGATACGATGTTGATGACGACGGCACATGGATGCGTTTGTGCATAGAATCACCGGACCCAGTCTCGAGTCTCACCGCCGCTGCCGAAGTCGTGCGAGATCATCTGGTTGCCGTGCACCAGTCTCTCTTGGCCGAGTGCATGCCCACATAGACCATTTGCCGCCACCTGCCTGTTCCACCTTCTTATTCGACATAACTATTTTACCAATATATTATTTTTTCACCATTAGTCAATATCAATAAAAAACAATCAAAAAAAAACAGTTCCATCCGCACGCGGTATAGATGAGAGATGGATGACAAATTTGTACAAATTTCAACCACCCCGGTTTGCTCACCATTCACCGTAGGCAAACGCATCTGGCATGGCGAGCGTTGGATTGGGCTGCGCTGTTTGTTGATCAAAAATCCTCCTCTTAGCCGGCGACACTGCGGTTGCAATGGTCCGAAGCTGATGAGCAAACGACTCCAGCTCTCGCTGATGTGCGGAAGTTTTTCGAAATAGGTCGCTGGCATTTCGGACATTATCGTACGAACGCGACGGTCTCGTCCCTACCAATGCGTCCGCAAAGCGGGAAACCGTCGCCAGCGGTGCACTTAGGCGCGCCGCCTGCGCTGTGTCAGGCAACACCACCGTGCTAAAAAACGTAAACATAAATGCAGCCGCATCCCTGCACACCTGTTCATGTAACTGACGAGATTCACGCGCCTGGCGCGAGCGCTCTCGGCGCTCAGCCTCTTTGGCTGCATAATCCTCGGCACTTGTCTCGCCGGCATTTTCTCTCGGCTCCGGCTCACCCGTTTCAATCTCGCTTGCTTTTGGTTTCGAATCCATCTCACCCTGTCCGTTTTGCGTGACTTGACGCTCATCATTCTTCACGTCATTTTCCAGTTCACTCTCTGGCACACATCGCGACCCATTCTTCTTCCGGGCGCGCCGCCTGCGGACCGGGCCTGTCGAATCTGTGTCCGACGCATCGGCATCCCCGCTGTTGCGAGCGCTTTTGCGCTTTGCGCCACGCGCTCTATCCGCGTTGTCGTCGCTGTTATCGAATCGACGGACTGTGTTTCGCGACCGCCGGCTCCGTTGCTCCATTGCAAATGAAACATTTATGTACAAATGACGTCATTGTATTAATTGCAAGCGGTTAGTGAAATTGACCACGTCATCAGTTTGCTATGACGTCATAGGTTTGTGACTTATTTGTTGTTATTTATATATATATTCTTTTTAGTTACAACAAACAAACAAACATTCTGACAAACAATCCGCGATGCGTGTTGATGTGTACCATCATTTCCCAAGGTGTTATGTCACTGTGAAATTGAACGCCGATTACGAAGTGCCTTTGGAGTTGCCGGCCAGCCTTGAGAGCCATTTGACGCAAGCGAATTGGGATGTGCTGCGGCGCGGCATTCAGGACATTGTGAAGGAACATGCGTCTTCGTGCAAAGTCATACAGGAGAAGCACAGGCGTCGATTTCACAAGCTTGTTGCCGGCTTGCTGTGCGGAGCGCTTGTCACGTTGCCGTTTGTTGTTTCCAATTCCGAACTGTTTTTTGTTTCCGGGTCCCTGTGGGGGTTGGCTTCTGTGACGCTTGGGACGATCTTTGCACCATCGATTGCGTCCATCGACGATTGGCGGGCAGCTTTGAAGAAAGCGACACATAAGTTGAACGCGTTGCTCTTCACCATGTCTCGCGACGTTCAGGTTCACTGGGCTGGAGAGTCGGAAATTACGTTTTGGTACGATATGTGAGGTGCTCAGGTCCACTGCGCTGAAAAATCGGAAATTACGTTTTTGTACGATATGTGAGGTGCTCAGGTCCACTGCGCTGAAAAATCGGAAATTACGGGTTGGTGCATTGCCATAAAATAAAAAATCAGAAGTAATAAATAACAAGAAAAGCTAAAAGCATGGCGACGCTTATTGGCACAGACATTATCGGTGAGAACATCAACGACCGCACAGGCCAGTCCGTGGCCATCTCGGCCGACGGTCAGGTCCTCATAGTCGGGTCGACGCAGACCGAGGCTGCGAGCGGATACGCAGCAATCTACAATCTAACTAACAACCAATGGGTGGCTGAAACAATCATCTCAGGCGGTCACAACGGATGCAATTTTGGATGGGCAACCAGCATGTCAGACAACGGTGCCATCGTGGCCGTCTCGGAACCGTGGGAGGATGACATGGGCGACTACGCAGGACGCGTGCGCGTCTTTTGGCGTAACGGCGCAGCGTGGGAGCGGGTGGGTGGATCCATATACGCAGACAGCGGATTCGAGGAGTTTGGGTATTCCGTGAGCCTGTCGGCGGACGGACTGATTGTCGCCATCGGCGCGCCCATGTTCGACGGCAACACTGGCTACGTCGATGTTTATCAGCTCGACTCGGACAACCTTGACACTGGAAACTGGGCGCGGCGCGGTTCGGGCTGGCTGGTGGGCGAGTCCGGGTACTCTCGCGACAATGGCAGGTTTGGCGAGTCAGTCAGCCTGTCGGCCGACGGCGAACTTCTCGCTGTGGGCTGCCCAGGCGGCTACAACGGCACTGGCGGCGGAGCTTCGCAAACCGGCTTTGCCCAGGTGTTTCGGTGGTCCGGCACAGACTATGTGCGCAACGGCGACCTCATTGTGGGGGTGGATCAGACCAGCTTTGGCAACCGGGTGTGCTTTTCGCGCGACGGCTCCACGCTTGCGATTGCCGACTACAGTCAGTCGGCAAGCATAGTTCGCACGTTTCGATGGAACAGCTCCGACGAGTACTGGCAGCAACTTGCGGCAGATGTCTCCACTGGCGAGCCTGAGCGCCTTCTCAGTTCGGTCAGCCTTGCAGCAAACGGCGAAGTGCTTGCCTTTGGCGTTCCCGGGCTTGTCGGATTCGTGCGGGTTTTTGACTTGGTGAACGGAACGCAGTGGCGCCAGCGCGGGACCGATTTCGCCGGCGAAACGCCAGGCGATAACTTTGGTCAGTCGGTGCATCTGTCGGCGGACGGCACCGTGCTTGCCATCGGAGCGCCACAGTCCAACCCCGGCACGGGGTATGCGCGCGTTTTCAGCGTCCCCGCGACAGTGCCGTGCTTTCACGGCTCCGTCCTTCTCCCCACGGTCGTAGGGGTGATTCCGGCAGCACGGGTGCGGGTTGGCACCATTCTGCTTGCCGGCGACGGCACGCCGCGCGTCGTGAGGCACGTGACATCGGCCAGCAACGCGCGCTGCGTCCACATTGCGCCCGGTGCGTTAGGCGTGCACGTGCCGTCTGCCCCGGTGATTGTGACGCCGAACCACTTGCTGCAGCTGCCGTCGGGCCGCATTCTTCGTGCCGACCAGGCAATGTCACTGTTTCCAAAGATAAGCTGGGTGCCCCAGCCACTGACAGTCTATCACATTGGCGTGGATGACTGGACATTTGTCCGTGCCCACAACCTGCTGCTCGAGACGCTGGCGTGGAAGCCGGAGCATCACGAGCACCGGCCCAACACGACGGCAGCGTCGCGCAAATAAATTCGCATGTCAAAACCAAGTCTAATTTCAAAAAAAATATAACTTGTATTATGCATCCGTTACACCCACTCCCGAACCATGCGACCCAGACAGTGTATGACCTGTTGATGCACACACACATCCAGCGGTTCCTGCGAAAATACCACGCACGTGGCACACATCCATAACATGGAGCTGACCGCCAGTGCCACGGCGACGGCACATGCAACTTCAGCAAGATATATAATCTTTTGACGCTGGCGACTGGGCATAATCGCCAGCAGCAAGCCCACCACATACACCACCCACAGCCATGGTGGGTTTGTGCGGTACCAGTGAGCGGAAACAGCCACGCCAACCATGACGCCCAGCCCGCGCAAGATCAATTTTGCGGCCGGCAATAGCGCCTCGATGACAACCAGAAGTGCAAATATCACAGCGGCCGCTGGTAAATTTGCGGTCAAATCCACCGCTACCGCGAGTGCAAGGTCGCCGAGGCGCCATGCCAGATCGTACACCCGCGAGATGAATTTCATCGAAAAATCTGATGTAAAAATGAATCTGCCTTGTGTAATTTTTTGTTTTGTTGATGACGTCATGTATTTTTGTTTTGTTGATGACGTCATGTAATTTGTTTTGTTGATAAAGTCATGTAATTTGTTTTGTTGATAAAGTCATGCATTTCTGTTTTGTGAATATTTGGATTGTTTATGAAGGAAAGAACGCAAGGCAACACGCGAATGACGGACGTTGGCCAGCAATCAGCAACAATCAAAATCGAAGATGTGCCTGTGAAGCGACATTCGGTCAACTCGCGGCCGGCCTCGCTTGATCTCAGTTCCGTAGTGACGCCGCCCGTGAACCAAGGCCTGTGCGGATCGTGCTGGGCGATATCGACATCCCAGTGCCTACGCGACCGCATCAACCGGGTTCGGAAGGAGCCGATACCTCTTCTATCGTTTCAATTTATCATCGACTGCTCGCGCCACTGCGTTTCCTTCCAAGGCCGGCACGGGTGCGCGCTCAGCTGCAACGGCGGATTCCTGGCCACGTCGTTTAAGTTTCTCCAGGATGTGGGCACGCCGCGTGAGAATTTTCATCCCAACCGGCACGTGGACGAGCGCGGCGAAGACCACATCGACGGCACGTCTGGGAGTGCGGCGGCCTGCCCGAGCAAGGTTGACCCGGCTGAGCCGATGTACAAGTGCGACGGCTTCTACAACGTGCATGTCTTCCTCGACACGTTTGGGATCACCAACGCGCGCATGAAGCCGAAACACAAGACGCCGCAGCAGCTGCAAGCCAACGCGGCAAACATTGCCGAGGAAATTTTTCGCAACGGTCCCGTGGCCGTTTGCTTCAACCTGTTTAGCGATTTTCGGACCTTCTGGAGTCATCCGCAGAGCGCAAGCATGGTCTACGAGATTGGGTGGCAGCTGCCACGCGAGGTGCGCGAGTCGGGCGAGATTGATCCCGTCGGCAGCGTTGATTGGACACAAGCCAACGGCCCGTACGGCATCCACTTCAAGACAGGCCACTCGGTGTCAATTGTCGGCTACGGCACGCAGCAGGTTGAAGGGCGAAGCATAGACTACTGGATCTGCCGCAACTCGTGGGGCAGTTCCGGGCACAACAAGGGATTTTTCAAAATAAGGCGTGGGGTAAACGCATCCGCAATCGAGGGTGATGTTGGCGCGCCGCTCGTTCGCGCCGCTTCGGCAGCCCTGTACGCTGCGCAAGCGCCGATATTAGCATCACCGTCGACACAATTGTTGTCGGCAGCATCGGCAGCATCGGCAAAATCGTGTAAATTTGCGTGGATTGTGATTGCAATGCTTGTTATGCTTGCTGCAGCGGTTATATACTTGAAATAAAGTGAAAAAAATGCATTATATCACATACAGGGATCGTATCACCATCATTATCTATTATCATCATCATTATCACCATCATATATTATCATCGTCATTATCACCATCATATATTATCATCATCATTATCACCATCATTACCATCATCATCATCATTGCACCATCGCCATCATCTATCATTATCATCATCATCATCATCTTCACCATCATCATCATCATCGTCATTCATCATCAATTAAACACGAGATCTGGCAGCGAAGTTCCAGATGAATGAAAATCGGTCAATGAATCCGGATACGAATCAAGGTCCAGGTTTGGCAACGATTCCATGTCCGGTATATTAAGCGAAGGTAAAACAATCAGAGTCGGGTTTGTCAGGGTTGCCGGGTTTGCTGTAAGGGCAGTCAGGTTTGCAGTCAGGTTTGCAGTCAGGTTTGTGAGGGTCAATAAATCAAACGAGGCCGCTGAAGTAGTGAGCGACGCGCTCTCTGGCGCGTCGGCGCCGAAAACACTCGCCAGCATGTCATCGGACAGCGGCAACTGCGATAACGAAGGTTCCAGTGCCGCCGCCGACTCCGGCGCATCCGAGAACAACGATGCGCAGACAGACTTTGATGGAATGCCGCGCGCGAGAACAGCCTGAATCGACGCGCAGGTCCGTCGTGCCACGTGGGCGTCAATTTCCAAAGCAAGCACGTTGGCCCTTGCCAAGCGCTCCCGAAACGACTGTTCTATCTTGATCGCTTTTGCATGAAATCGAAAGCAGTTTTGCCGCACTGGATTTTGTAGCGTTGGGTACCACTCACTTGGCACGCTTGCAAGCGTCTCCAACTCACTTGCAATGTGCGCTAGCCCCAGTTCGCGTGCTACGCTACACAAGTCGATAATTTGAGATTCTGGCAACGGCACAGTGTCAGGTTCCACCTGCACCTCAACGCGAGCCCTGCGTACTGCTGCGCGTCGAGCCGCCGCCAACATGGTGTTCTTTCGGCGCAGCTCCAAATACGCTGGATCCTTCTTCACCTCTGGCGGCGCAATGCGCTTCGCTCGACGGTTACCTGCGAGCTTCTCGTCAACCCGCGTTGCATTTCGCCAAGCCCTGAAGGCGCCCGGTGACGGCGCTGAGTCTTGATCCATGACGTCAGAAATGACGTCACAATTTGAGATAGGCATTTCCACCCCTCTTGCGCCACCGACCACATGTTTTTTTTCTTGGCATCGTTGGGCGTGATTCTTCATCTGGCGTATCGCCCTGTTGATATCTCGATGCCATGTGATGACAAGCAGTTGTGGCACGCTGTGGCATGCGCGCTTATCACATGGCGCTTGCCCGGCATCAACCTCGTCGCTCTGGGATACCTTGCTGTTGTGCGCCAGGCTTGCCAAAGCCAACTCTTTTTGTACGCCATACTTGTGTTCGAGATGTTTATGGCAGCTGGCTCGCGACTGACAATGCGCGAGCGCGTTGGGTACACGTTTTTTAGCGCATGGGTCTTGGACGCACCGACACCAGTACTTGCGGTTATGGCAATTTACGCGTACGGCTCGTGTGTCGGGCGATTGGTTGTCCGTCGCTGGCTTGGGTGGGATGGCACGCAATGGATTCCATGCGTTTGTGAATGGCTGATTGCAGTTGCCGCGTCGTTTGCTGCATGGTGTCTGTGGCTCGATTGTGCGCCGAAAATTGGCGCTAAAATCATCGAATGTGTTGCAAACCGGCAGGACATCTTGCAGTGGATGCCCCGTGCATACGACTGCCTTATTGTAGCTGCGGTGCCACTGACCGTTTTGTGCTCATGGCTCGAATATGCACCCCAAATTCATGCAATTATTACAAACATGACGTGATTATTGTTGTGTATTTTCGTACAAATAAACAACAGCAACAACCACAATCATCTGTTTGATTCTAAAAAATATAGTTACACATTATTTGAAAAAATATATAATAAATACCCAAGCGCCACCTGTTAGAAATTTACAATTACTGACGTCACAAGAATAACAATAACGTCACGAATACTATTGGATGTTTCGGATCTTTCACTAAGTTGTCTCTACCTTGGATGGAGTGCCAAGGTGAACAGAAGGAAGGCTTGGCCCGATTGGCTCAGTGTGAAAGTGAACAGGGTGAAGGTGAACAGGGGGAAGACTTGAATCAACTGACTCGACGCATCATCAAACTCAAGGACAGGGGTGAAGTGATTGGCTATGAGCTGACAGATCCCACCAACCCGGTCGACACGACACCGGAGGTATCCCCGGTCGACACGTCACCGAAGATATCGCTTTGGGAACGCTTGCGAAGGTTGTGGATGTACCATGTTGTGAGCCGCATTCATACTTCGTCATAACGTTTTATCTTTTACTCTGACCAACTATCATATCACAATCATAAAGAATCGAATAATTAAAGAACATTTGATTCTTTAGATTATTTATATGAAAACCTGTGAATCATAGAAAGGTTACTATTTCTGATGGAAGAAATCATCGATGACGTCGAGCGACAGACCTGCATCGCACAGGCAAACAACCTGTACCAAGCCCTGCGGACGGTTGGGTTTACCGATGCCGTGCTCACAGGTGTTCGTGCTCTGATCGACAGCGAGCGATGGCAGTTTTTGGGCCATGTAAGCGCCGGCAACCTGGCAAGCAAAATTATCCGCGCCAATGGCCACGCATTTGCCGATGTTTTAATTTCGCTCGATGACCAAACAAACAACGAAGTTCTTAAGGCTGCCGGTCTCACGGTTGGCGCACGGCGGCGCCTGCGAGGTGTTCTTCGGAACAGACAGCGCTCGGGGAAAACTGTTTTGCAAGTTGTGGAAATGTATGTGATAAGCCAACTTGAGCTTCTTAATTTCAGGTAGTTTTTGTGTATTTCTTAGGTTCCTTTTTTTTCTTTCTAAAATTAAACCCTGATGCTCCATTACAACCTGTAACCACCATACGAGAGAGAAAATGTCCAGCATCTCATTTCTTTTATTTATCTATTTTATGGTTCAAGCTAATACCGTAAAAAAAATCAGACAAGCCTCGTAGCGCCGCGCGGCACCGGTCGCACAGCGTGGTGCTCGGCGCGCCACGCGCATGTTTCGACTCGGACGCCATGCACGTCAATGTCGGTCCAGTCGTCCACGCAAATGTGATAGACCGGCATTGCTCTCGCGGTGCGAGTCGTGACCCCGACGTCGGCTGCCCGGAGCCAGCCCTTTGACGGCATGTGGACAAGATGATTCGGCGTCAGCACCAGTTCGCCTGACGGGATGCCGGGCCCCAGAGCCCCAGGCGCGATCTGCGTCACAACTTGCGTCGTGGACTTGGTCACGTCGCGCACCTCGTATAGAACATTTTTGCTGTCCCGAATGACATGCCCAGGACGCAGCTCGCTCACTGGTCGCAACCGCCCTGTTATGCCCATGCGTATCGGCATCCACCCGGCAAAACACGGAACGGCAGGGGGCCAATTCTCGACTGTCACGTGCGCCACCGTCGGCCTGGTGTCAAACATTCGCGCAAAAAGACCGTTTGGCGTGAATGTAACGGATCCCGTTCCGTTGCCATTCACGCTTATGTTGAACGTCGGGTTGCGGATCGAGCGCGTCGTGTCTCCAATATACTGGATCGTCGCGCTCTCGTCGATGCTGAGTATCTGGTCGGGCGAGTCCACTTCAGCAAGAACCGATGCCGACACTAGCCGTTCCGGCACGTTGCAAACAATATCCAGCACGATAGTGCGCGCAGCCGCATCCAGCGTCATGAGTTGCTCTGCGCCGAGCACGTTGGTAAAATATCCTTCGTACGCCGGACTGTCGGCGCCGCGAACCCGAAGATAGGCTTTGCCGTGCAAGACAGGCACGTCGTCGAACGTGGCGTACGCGTCCGCATCAAACAGCTCGTCTCGAAATTCGCTGTTAATAGCATTTCCGTTCTCCGCACTAACATTTTGAAACGTCCGCAGCACAAGCCTGTCGCCGCTGACGGCCCAAACGTTAGAGCTCCATGCGTATTCGTCCTCCAATTCCAGAGCGCCAAGCAGTCCCTCGAAACTGTTGGAGCCCGCCTCTGCAGAAAAGGACACTTTTGGATTGGTGGCGGTGACCGTGACGCCGCTGCCATTGCGGTACGTGCTGATCAGGCCGATCTGAAGACTGCCTGCATCGTAGGTTTCGGCTGATGCAACCACGGCCCACGGCACTGCGTTCTCAACGGGATCGTTGTTCTCGCTGGCAAGATAGCAGTTGGTCACGGTGACGACAGCCGGGCCTGCTTCGTTGAAAACCACCTCGTAGAACATGGACCCGGTGACGGAGTAGCAGTCTGATATGTTAAACACGGCGGTTGGCCGACTCAAGACCCAGCCCACGAGAGTGACATTAGACGCGCAGCGTGCCATCTCTGTTTCATACATGGGTACCATGTGCACGTTCATGATTGCACCGGAGCGCCACCCACTCATTACGGTCATGTGCACAAAGCAGTCCGACACGGTGCGTATGTGCCCGACCTGGGACGCAAAATTTGCAATGCCGGCAAATCCAGTCCCGGTTGCGGAACCTGTCACTGTGCAAAAACGAATGCTACTGCCCAGGTAGGACGACGCAATGCCGGCGCAGTCGCTGTCGGTGCACCCGAGCACCTCAACGTGGCAGCCGACAATTTCGTTTCCCGACACGCCAAAGTCCGTTCCCACCAGCCCCGCTGAGAACGGGTTGCTGAGCGACACCACCGCCCGGCAGCCATAGAGAGAGCCGTTTCCTTCCGCCTCCGCCAGCACACCTTGGCTCTGGCTGATATCTGCGTGCCGGGCGTCCACCGACAGCTGCCAGATAGAGCCGCCGTTTAAAGACACGAGGCCACCCCACGGTGTCTCTGGCGTCGGCGCTAGCGTGATGGTGTGGCCGTTGCCGAACAACCGCGCGTCGTTCATTGCCAAAAGCGGCGGATTAGCTGCGAACGTGAAGCTCTCGGTGATCACGATTGTGTCAAACCCGGACAGGTCAAGTTCCGCGAGAGCCCGCCATTCTGCCTCACTGCTGACCGAATGTGTGACTCCCATTTTATTGTTGTTATGAACAGTGTGTTTTTTTTTACAACGAGAGAATTGTGCAATGCTTCCCACAATACTTCCTTCCTTCGTTAAAGAATCGAAATATATAGAAATAAAAGAAGTTAACTAACACAATTTAAAAAACTGAATCACAAACAACCGAATTTCAAAAGCAGAGCCTCACCCGACAAATAGAAATAAAAAGAAAAGAAAGAAATATGAGGTAGAGAACCAGAGAGATCAAATGAACAGCTCAGGCACCGAAATACAGCCTATGCTTTCTTCAGAGAATTGAAATAACAGAATTCTACCAACAAATTTTAAAAAAAAGTCAACGAACAATTTAAAACAACCGAATCCCTAGATCCAATCAACTCCCCAGATCCAATCAACTCCCCAAATCCAATCAAAAAATCGAAATACCATAATTTTACCAACAAATTTTTAAAAAAAGTCAACCGACACAATTCTTACATAAAAATTCAAACAACAGCCGCTTTCTGCTGCTCGGACAGTACATACTCAAAAAATACACTGTGATCCCTGAAGAATTGCACAATCATCTCATCCGCCGATGTCGGCTCGTCATCGTCGCTTGTGCAAAAAGTCTGCACAAGTTCATCAGCGAGCAACCGCCGCTTGCTGACACGCGGTGTTTCCGATGTGGGCCGTTTTCGTTTCCGCACCGACGTCTCTGCTGGCGCCGGTGATTTCTCAAGCGTCCAATCCGCTGCTTCTGTTGCCGATGATGCTGGCGATGCTGGCAATACTGGCGATGCTGGCAATACTGATGCTGGCAATACTGGCGATGCTGGCGATGCTGGCGATGTTGGCGATGTTGGCGATGCTGGCGATGCTGGCGATGCTGGCGA
>Ga0214917_10002642_pt1 | contig 21506 bp, 15 predicted proteins | sample LL_1208_BB_MetaG_FD_177983 | JGI IMG/M metagenome (GOLD analysis project Ga0214917, IMG submission 177983) | Freshwater microbial communities from Lake Lanier, Atlanta, Georgia, United States - LL_1208_BB | ecosystem: Environmental > Aquatic > Freshwater > Lake | place: USA: Georgia | collected...
CGGCCATCCTCATCGAATTTAACGATGATTGGTCCACCGGAAGGAGGTTGTTCTCAACTTAACTTTTTTGATCCTATGGAGTCACTTTTACAGAAAATTTGTTGCATAACCTTTCTCATCCGTTTTCCGGAAAAGATTTTGTTCACGGATATTCGTTTAATACGGTGGACTCATTCATCGAACCTAACGGGTATAACGACAATCAACCGTCACCGCTGATTCGCCTAACTGACATCGAGCTAGATCAGCTTGAATATCGGGCCATGAAACAAATCAAGCCTGTTCGCACGTTTTTAAAATCGATGGTTCGTCAGTTGATTAAGGCGCCCACAATTACTTAACCCAGTCCCAAAATTAAGACAAAGGGCGTGTTGGCAGCGTACGGAGTAGTACAAGGTAGGTACTCAGGGAGTAGGCGACGTGGTTTGCCCTTTTTTCGGAATAAAATACATCACTGTTTCATAAATTGATTCGGTATAATGCCTCAAAAACAAGTCGTATTGGCAGCCCCAGCCTAATATTAATTCTGGCACCGCCCAAAAATCATCAGGTCGATGGTAAACACATATCGCTAATCTCGGCAAATGTGTCGTAATTAATTTCTTGGCTCCCCGGAGCGCTGAAAGTTCGCCCCCCTCAATATCCATTTTAATAAACGTCGGAACCTCTTCTACCAATATATCCAGACGTTCCAGTTGTATCGTTAATTCACCGGCTAAAGACAATGAAGATGCCGACCCAGCCGACGAAAAGCGTAGCGCCTCGCGCGTACCGCCCACCCCAAATTGACGTAGAAAAATATTGGAATACGGCCCTAAGTTATTCTGGCAAATTTGAAAATTCGTCGGATCCGGCTCAAATGCATATACCGACCGATAATTAGGACATCGCGCTATAAATTGAATCGACGTATACCCGTCAAAGCATCCAATATCAACAAATACTTCCCCTACGGAATTAAATCTAAAAAAATCCTCAAAGTACTGGTTTTTTTCAAGATTCTTAAAGCCTCGGAGATATTCAAGATTAATTGACCGTCTAAAATTGATTATCTTTTGATAGGTATTTTTCGATATTTCATCCGCTAAACACCCATATAGCCATTCAAATTTCTCTGAATTTCGAATAAAGGCTTCGTTAAATGACTCGTTAAAAACAACAGGTTTAAGTGTATTCGGAAAATGACGAAGTAAGTCAAAATAATGGCAGGTATCTAACCCGTACGATTCTACACGATCTATGGCCGAAAACGGACTCCCCCCCGATGCAACAATAACAACCGCATTTTTCGGAACCTCCTGAAGGGTACAAACAGGAATTCCAAAAAATGACTCTTGCGTTGGATTGTCTACAACAATACCGACAATAGAAAATTGACGAACAATCGCCTCCGTATAAACGTTACAACCAAAAACATAGACGGGCCGGGATCCTTTCCAGAATTCCGAAAGAATTAACTGAATCTTGGAGTCGGACTCTTTCGGCGTAGGTAAAAGCAACGACATTACATCGTCACCCACGATTTAGACCGACAGGAACGCTCAACGGCCTCTAAAAATAAAAGTCCCTCCAAAGCGACGTCAATATCACATCCATTTTTTGGGATTTTTCGCCCCTCACGATAGGCCAAAAGCTGAAAATAAGTGTCAAAATAATAATTGGCAAACGCCTCAATAAACCCTGATGGATGCCCCGGCTTAAATCGTTCATATCGTTTCGCATTAGCGATCATGAGCGACTGAGTGCCCCGATCAACAATGGAAACATTGCCATACTGGTCAGACACTCTAAGTCTCTCGGAATCTTCCTGAACCCATTCAACTGACCCAAGTTGTCCAAAAATTTGTAGTTTTAACCCGTTGCGCTGGCCCAAAGATGTTTTTCCATAACAAAAATTACAAATAACATCATCGGTGTAATTGGCAATCGCAGAAACGTAATCTGTGATCAAAGAAAAATTACCTTGTTTTGCCGATACTGCGACCACATCCTTCGGTTTAAGCCCGGTAAGATAGCTTACCAAGGAATGAAGATGCACCCCTAAATCTAAGGAAATTGTCGGCACAAAATGATCAACTAACCGCCACGGTTGTGGGGTAAACTTTAAATTTGTAGCTTGATTCAAACGTATGAAGCCCTCTTGTGGCATCTGAAGATTAATGTGACACAATCGACCCAATCGTCCTGACTCAATCATCATTTTGATTTCTCTAACCATCGGAAACCCGAGATAATTGTAGGTGACAGATAAAAATCCGTTTGTGGACGAACACAGCGACTTTAAGGACTGAATATCGGCTGAGTTTCCTGCCAATGCCTTTTCACAAATTACCGGGACCCCTGCCTTTAATAATTTTGCTACTTGATCTGAATGCTGATCCGTTGGCGTAAGCACAACAACTGCATCGATTCGTCCCAATTCGTGTTTAATCATGTCTTCCAAATCGTGATAAACGCGATCAGGCGAAACCCCAAACATTTCAGCGGAAACTCGATTTTGATCGGGATCGGTACTAAAACATCCGGCAACAACCGCAAAGCACCCGTCTAAGCCCATGGCCGAATGATGCACACGGCCGATAGCGGAATCATAACCGCCGCCCAGACATGCAATTCGAAACGAGTTCATTTTTAAGGGAAAATTAAATTCATCAATCAAGGCGAACGCTCCGTCCAATTGTCTGACAATGCTGTGCCATTAAGGCAAAAGTATCAAATTCTAGAAACAAAATTCCTAACTTATCGAATGGCGCTGGCCGGAGAATTTCGCCGGACAACTTAAGTGAAACATAAGAGATCGACTTTGCAGATATATCCAAAGTAAAACCACGTACGGACGATTCAGTATCTGATGATATTGTATGTCGAACAATAAATTTCTCGTGATCCGGAATCTTCTCAACGTACGTTTCGTTTATAAATGGTCGAATGTAATAGTCTAAGTAATCAATTCCGGTCGACCGCTCAATTAAGCTGTTATACAAGTCTCCCGGCCCCCGCCGCATACACTCAATAACATACACGCCGTCACGATTTGCGATAAACTGTGTGTGCAAAAGCCCGTCAGTAATACCGAGTCGTTGGGCCAACAATTCCATATAGTCCTGAATCAGCGACCGAAACTTCGATTCAAGCGTCGACGGATGGCAAGAACAATCGACTTGGTACGGGTATACCTCGCAATATTCATCGACAAAAAAATCCAAAAAGATCTTCCCTTCCTTAAAAAAGGCGGAATGGCTATACAAATTCCCCTCAATAAATGTCTCTGCAATTACATCGGAAGACCGGGATTCTAGCCTTGCCTCATCAAGCGCAGGAAAAAAATCTCGTTCGGAATATACTTTTTTCACCCCTCGGCCACTAAAACTGTCGACCGGCTTGACCAATACGGGGTAAGTCATCGGCGCTACGAGATTTTTATTTTCGGAAAAAACGACTGACGGACACGGAATATTGAGTGCCGAAATTGCGTCTCTGAACTTATGTTTAGTGTGCAATATTTCAGCAATTTCAAATTTATCATATCCGGGAAATCCAAAAAGTGACGCGCACCAGGCCGACGACATATACGCATAGTCATTACAGGAAGGTACGACAAAATCAAAATCTTGGGATCCAATTAAATCACGCAAGGCGTCCCGATCAGAATAATCGACATAGTACGAATGATTTGCATACAAGTGACAAGGATCCGATTGTTGTGCGCCACATACAGATACATGGAAGCCACGCTTTTTAAGCCGATTTAATAGTGGTAGAGCACTATAACTACTACCAACCAAAAGTACCTTAGTTAGTGACATTGACATATCATTACTTCTGCCACCTTAATGCCCTCTTTTCACAAACCGAACGACCCTCAAGCCAAATAGCCTGATATCAATTTCTGTTTCATGAAATTCCAGCTCCATTACAAATGGAACACCTACTCGGCGACCTCTTCCTAGGCTTTTGTGCAAAATATCTATATACCCGTTTTTTTTCGCGTAGGTATATTCATGCAGTAACGTTTTGCGGGTCATCGAAATCATCAACTTGCTATTTTTGCCCGTATTTGTGGAATGCACCCGATATTTTAAGAGAGGTTGGTCGATGTACTTTAATTTCGATAATTTCGAAATTTGCATCATAATGTAATGATCTTCTAATGGGGCCCGTTCGTTAAACCACCCCACCTTATCCAAAATTGATCGTCTGATAAGCGGACCGTTAGGAAAATAATTGCCTTTAAGTAGAGACGCATATGTCCCAAATTCCTGAGAATTAAAGTCCACATCTTTTCGAGAAAACTTTAAAAGATCTCCAAGCGTGAAAAATTCAGCATCGTCTGCGTGGTAGGTAATCGATCGATCCTTCGTCCGAAAACACCGGATACCTGCTTCATCCATAATTTCGTTATCCCCAACAACGAGACCATATTCAATCGAATCCTTGAGAAAGGCATGTAACGTCTCGATCGCGTTGGGGGAGCTGATATCATCCGATGCAAGAAAATAGACATACTCACCGCTGACATGCGCCCTGCCGGCATTTAAAGTTCGAACGACTCCCTCATTCTCTTTGGGTATGTAGACCACTTTAGAAAATCGGCGTTCACACTCAGGAATCATCGATTCAATTATCTGTCCCGTGTTATCTGGAGATCCGTCGTTAATGATTATCAACTCTAAATTGACATAAGTTTGATCAATAACAGACTGAATTGCATCACGAATATAGCGTTCATGATTATACGCAGGAATTATTACAGAGATCAGGTCGCTATGCATTTTTCAAGCCTCAAATTCGTTTAGACACTGGATCACATATTCTACCTGCCCATCAGACATTTGGGGATATAGGGGAATACTGACGGTTTGTTTAGATAGACGTTCCGCTACCGGGAAATTACCTTCGGAATATCCCAGATCTACATAACACGGTTGAAGATGAATGGGTGTGGGATAGTGCAAATTGGTGCCGATGCCTTTGCTGTCTAGAAAACTTAGAAGTTGTGATTGAAACTGAGTGTGCACAGCAAAAACGTGCCAGGCGTGCGTGCTTCGATTGCTTGTAGTTGGAAGTTGAATGGAAGATGAAGGGATTCCCTCCAAATATTGTTGCGCAATATATTGACGCCTATGGAGTTGATCGGGATAAACACTAAGTTTACGCTTTAAGCAAGCGGCCTGAATACAACTTAATCTTGAATTTGTTCCGATCAATTCATGATGATATTTCTTCAGAGCACCATAATTTCTTAACTTCGCAATTCTTTCCATCAGCTCAGAATCGTTACTCACGATAGCCCCTGCATCCCCCAAAGCGCCAAGATTTTTAGTTGGGTAAAAACTGAAAGCGGCTGCATCACCCAAATTACCAACTTGTTTCCCGGAATAATCTGCCCCATGAGCCTGTGCAGCATCTTCAATCAAAACAATCGGATGCCCATCTATGGCACGACGAACTTCATCGACATCAAAGGGATGTCCATACAAATGCACGCCAATAACAGCCTTGGTCTTCGGAGTAATCAGTGAAGAAATTAACTTTGGGTTGATATTGAAGGTAACATCGTCGACATCACAAAAAACAGGAATAGCGCCGACTCTTGAAATTGCAATCGCAGATGCAATAAAGCTATTAGTAGGCACGATAACCTCATCACCCACGCCAATCCCATACGCTTGTAGAATAAGTACCAGCGCCTCAAGACCCGAATGAACCCCTAAGCAATATTTGGCTCCACAATATTTTGCAAATTGCGATTCGAAATCTGAGACTTCCGTAGATAATATATAATCCCCCGACAATAATACCGACTTAAAAGCAGCAACAAGCGTATCTTCTAAAAGCAAATTTTCACTTTTCAAATCAGTATACGGAACTTTAAGCATCACGCTTCTTTGCAAGAAATGTGGCGTAATCTCTAATATAATCACCTTCATCGTAAGGCAATGAAGCTAAAACCATACAAGAAGACCCTGAACTAAATTGATAAAGGCTCCGCCAGTAGCCTCCAGGAACAAACAGTCCCACGTTCGGATTCGATAAAAAGAAGGTTTGTTTGGTTCCCAAGCCATCGTCCAAATCAATAAAAAATGAACCACTAATCGCCACAAAAACCTGTTGTAGAAAATTATGTGCGTGCGCACCTCGGCTTTCGCCGGCGGGGACATCGTATATGTAGTAGATTCGCTTTATTTCAAAAGGAATATGATGCCCGCCCTCAATAAATGATAAGTTCCCTCTGGAATCTTTTACTTGAGGAAAATAAAACGTTTCTGGTTTGTTCATAGAATTTTCATAATACCATGACAAAATTTTATTAATCTAGGCACATCACGGTTATGCAACAAAATTTCTGTAAAAGTGACTCCACAGGATCAAAAAAGTTAAGCTGAGAACAACCTCCTTCCGGTGGACCAATCATCATGTTGACTCATTTTTTTCATGGCAATCTGATAGCATTCATAGATGAATTTATCCGTTATCATCCCCACCTACAATGGTCGTCACCTACTTGAACAAACGTTGGCGCACAATATCGAGCGCCTAGGGTCTCAAGCCACGCAGTGGCTCATCGCTGACGATGGCAGCACCGACGATACCGCGACGTGGATTGCAACCCACCACCCTACAATCACCTATATTCGCTCCACGGCTAACCACGGATTTGCCGCCACAGTCGCGATGGGAGCAGCACAGGCAACGGGCACCCATCTTCTGTTTTTAAACAACGACATGGCCATTCAAACGTGGGATTGGGACACCCTTGTCGCGGCGTTTAACGACGAGACCCTATTTGCCCTCGTTCCCCAAATTATCCGCCCGAGCAAAGACAACAATTTTGAATCGATCACATGGGGAAAATTTGAGGGCGGTTGGCTAACAACGGAATCCTATGCCCCAGCCCAACTCACCCCCCAAACTGCATCCGGAAGACCCGTATTGTGGGCCTGCGGAGGTGCAATGGTGGTACCTCGTGCCAAATACGACGCACTGGATGGGTTTGACCCACTGTTCAGTCCATTCTATTTCGAGGATCTAGATTTGTCGTACCGCGCATGGAAACAGGGATGGTCATCCTGTTATCTCAACTTCGCGCTAGTCCATCACCAGCATCAGGCAACCATCGGTCGACTATTTACCCCATCACAAATCACCTATTTCCATCGCACGAATCACTATCTCATGATGTGGAAAAACCTGGACGATCCGAGATACAAAATCAACCACTTTCTAACCGCGCTTATTAAAATATTAACGTTACAGCTGACGGATTGCCGTGCCATTCTAGCGGCACTACGACGCCTACCCGAGATTCGTCGTTATCGACTGAATCGCCCTACGCCGACGGCGAGTGACCGCCAGATTCTGGAGTCGGTTTGGACGGCCCTACACGATCCCCAACACGCAATGGAATTTCGGGAATAAAGAACACGATCACAACAGCCACCAACATAATACCGGTACCCACCCAAAATACCTGATCGATCGCTTGGCTATACCCCAACCGAACAGCAACCAAATAATCCGGAAACGAATTCAACAAACTTTCACGGGTATACGTCGAAACCGTTTGAAATTGAGCAATGAGTTCGGATTGCCGTGCCATTGTGAGGGTGCTTTGCAACAAATTACTGTCCAGCGTCTTAAATCCCTCATCTGGGAATGCACGTCTCATTGTGACAACAAACGGATGTCGATTTAATAGGTCGACCAAGCTGGTCATTTTAATGTTAAGGACTCCCCCCATAATGGCCGTACCGATGGTCCCACCCAAATTACGGAAGAGCTGAACACCAGCGGTCACCTCCCCCATCCGATTACGATCAAACGAACTTTGGACCACCAAATTAATAATCGGAAACGTGGTGCCCAATCCCATCCCCAATATCGCCATCAAGATAACCAATTCGACCGGACGAGTCGCCAGTCCGATATGGGTACACATCCATAAGGAGGCCGTCGCCATCAATACGCCAACGACCAAGACCTCTTTATACCGACCCGTGCGAGAGGTAATTTGACCGCCGATGATGGATGAGGCCACCAGACCAAGCATCATCGGCATCATCATCATGCCAGACCGAGCCGGGGACACCCACAACACCCCCTGTGCAAAAAATGGAACAAACATAATCGCGGAATACATGGCCATGGCCGTCAAAAACGCAATTGATATCGACATCCAATAGGACCGTTTTTTAAACAGTGCAAAGGTCATAATCGGCTCTTCAACCCGACGCTCAACCCGTACAAATTGAATGAGTGAGGCGATCGACAATATGATCAATCCGGCAATCGGTAATGATTTCCATGGAAATACACTCCCTCCCCACACCAGTGCCAATAAAAAGGGAAATAACGCTGTCGTCAGCAGGGTCGCCCCAAGGTAATCCACTTTGCGGCGCGCAACACGCAACACCTTGGGAAGCCCTGACGCGAGAATCGCAAAAACAAGAACCCCCAACGGAATATTAATGTAAAAAATCCAGCGCCATGACGCAAAGTTGCAAATCCAACCCCCCAGCAGAGGGCCCATTATAGACGACACCCCGAATGCCCCCCCAATCAACCCTTGATACCGTCCCCGTTGTGCGGGTGGAATAATATCGCCAATCGTCGCAACCGCGCTAACCATCATGGCCCCGCCGCCAACCCCTTGAATCCCCCTAAAAAAAATCAGTTGCCACATCGACAAGGCCATTCCTGACAAAATCGAACCAACCAAGAACACCAAGATTGCCAGAAGGTACATGCCGCGTCGACCCATAATATCCGACAATTTGCCAAACACAGGCACGGTAATGGTTGACGTCAACATATAGGCCGTAAATACCCAACTCAAATGAGAGACCCCATTTAATTCCGCCACGATCTGGGGCATTGCCGCCGATACGATGGTTTGATCCAACGATGACAACATAATGGCCAAGGTGACGCCAATAAGGATTTTTTTTCGATTTTCCGGAGAAGTCTGTACCGTCATAACGTGTCGATAATACGCAATCTCATTGGGAATGGCTACATGTGAAAACGACGCCCACCAACGCCTCTAAAATACATTGCAAATTCGGAATGCAATTCCTAAAACACAAGGCATGCTAGGTCGATGGATCGAATTTCAACTCAAAAAACGACTCGACACAACACCCGTCGTCACCCTGTTGGGACCACGGCAAACCGGCAAGACCACGTTAGCAAAAGAAATCGGATCTAAAATCGAGGCGTTGTAATTAGTCAAATCACCCCGATATTACGTCCGAGACAGCGGGATTTTGCACCGGCTTCTTGGAATCGCAACTTACGACTCACTGAGATCCAATCCCATTTTAGGCAAAAGCTGGGAGGGATTTGTCATCGAGAATATCAAATCGATTCTGCCCAATACCGTCGAAATGTATTATTTCAGAACTGCCGCCGGCGCCGAAATCGACCTGGTGCTCAAATTTTCATCCGACGAATTATGGGCCATCGAAATCAAACATGGCACAAACCCCAAGCTCTCGTCAGGCTTTCACCTGGCAGCCGCAGACATTAACGCAACCCATAAATTCGTTGTCTACAGCGGTGGAGACACGTTTCCCATCGGGCACCACACCACCCTAACCCCGCTGGTTGATTTAATGCACCGGATTGAGACCCGATTGGCGTAGCCGCCTTTATAATCGAAACACAACCTTACCCCGATACCCCGCCCCAACGCAGGCCAAAGCCTCGCGGAAATCGGGCAATGCAAATGTCTGACGATCAGGTGCCATAAATGGACGACTTTCTAATAGTGTCGCCATTTGATTGAAGGCATCGAGGGTTCGTTCTACCCCCCGAGTTTCAACCCATCGAGACCTTAAAAAACCCCGAAACACTTGTTCTTTGAATATTAATGCCGTGTTGGAAATTTTAGGGGGCATTTTACTCAAGGCACCATAGGTCACAATCGTTGCACCCACCGTCAGGGATTGCGACATTAGGGCAACTGCATCCCCACCCACGGCGTTGAGCCCCACTCGAATCGCCGAGCCTGGGATGGCGCCACTATCCCGATCCAATTCCACGCAGTTCAACCCCAAGGCCGTCGCAAAATAACGGACCCACGCCGCGACAGATGAACGGGGGGCGTTCTGGAGCACAAAATCCCCTGGCATTAACGCCACACAATCCGTTAGCAATAGATAGGCCGTCAGACCGTTGATTGCCAGATGGGTCGCAACCTCGGTCGGAATAAAATCAGGAACAACCCACCAGTCGGTTTCGTCCGCAATCGTGTGGGTGGCCCAAAACCCATTACGATGATGAGGAGCGATCGAAATAACACGGTCCCCAAGCCGACATCGGGTGACGGAGGCACCAACCGCTATAACTCTACCCACACCCTCACGGCCCAAGACAGCCGGTAACGACGGTTGAAACACGTAACGGCCTTCAATGACATTAATATCAGACGGATTGATTGGACTTTCAAGGACTTCAACAACGACATCTGTTTGATCAGGAGTTGGCCTTGCAATGGGTTCATACCGAATATCCGCGCTCAATGCCCCTCCGTATCCATAGTGGACGAGGGCCATCGTCATTTTATGACAATCCGCTGGGTATCGACTTGAACCACTTGCCCCCGTCGGATTTTGCATTTTTTTCGGGTCTCAACACGCCCATCTACGGATACTATACCCTCGGAAATATATAATTTGGCTTGACCACCGGTGTCGCAAATACCAACCAGTTTTAATAGGTTATTTAGCTCAATGTAGTCGTCGGTTAATTCGTATTCAATTTCCATGGACTCATCCTAGCATGTCGACTTAATTTCAAATCTATTATTTTTCTGCAACAAAAGTAAGACTCCTTAAAATACATGCCGTTACCAGGGCGACGCCTGTCGAAAAATGGGAACCTTCACAGCTCCGATTAAAATGAGGCTACCCGGTGCCGCGAAGGCCGTTGGAGATCGCATTGATGGTCATAAGCACGGTCAACGTCCACATGTCTTCGTCGGGCCCATGATGCTTTTTCTCGCGACGCCATTCCTTGAGCGCAAAAATTTGAAATCGATGCAACACGTCCAACATATCTTTTCGTTTTGCAATGGTCCTCGCCAAGCGTGGTCGTCGCTCTTCAAACGGCGATCCAAACACCTGATCTAAAAGTCGACTTGTGAGCTGATATTCCTGCATAATCGGGCCCATAATAACCGCCCTTAGTGCCACGTTGGGTTCCAATTCCGAATACGCAATCATCCAGTCCAAGCTGGCACTCTTGAGCGCCATCTCCACATTGGTCAAAATAAATTCAATCTGGGGATAATCACGAAGCTGACTAAAATGAACCGGAGATTGAATCGCCAGCTGTTGCAACATCTGCCCCACCCCGTACCATGCCGTAATATTAAATCGGGACTGGCTTTGGCAAAGCGCAAACGGAATCGCCCGCAAATCCGCCAAGGTGTTAGCCCCAGTTCGTCGGGTGGGCCGAGATCCCATTCGGGCAAATTCTAGCACCGGCAATGGGGTCACATTACTAAAAAATCCGGCGAATTCCGGCATGGTAACCATCGTGCGATACGCCTCTGAAGCCACTTGAGTTGCCCGGGCAAACCATTCAGGCAATTCATAAACGTTCGAATTCGCGTTGTGATCTAACAATGCGCCTAATGCGTTTTGAATACTCCACGACGACATAAACGGCACCAAGTGATTTTGCGCGATGATTTGACCTTGTTCAGTGTATTCAAATCCCGCAACGTGACCAGGCGGCAAGCTATTACCAATCAAGTATTTGATTGGCGCAGCACCACGAATTAGCGTCCCACCAACCCCTTCAAAAAAAATGGGGGCATACCCGTTCGTCGCCAAAAATCGCGTAACACGTGCTCGGGTATCGAGCATCAGCCTAAAATTATCAATGATTCCGGTATCTTTTCCGCCGTCGCTATGGCCACACATGATCCGGACACCCGTCAGACCCAAACGAGATTCCCGATCATGGTGAAATTTAAGGGTATCCGCAATAATCGGATTTTCAATAAAAGGCTCTAAAATAGAGATGACTTGAGCGTGGTCTGCCGCAGTTTCAATAAGCGGCACGATTGGCATCATACAAATAGGATTGGCCCCTGCGGCATATCGAATCAGTCCCGCTTCGCGAGCCACTAACAACACCTGGAGCAAGTCGGAAGATTGACGCGTCATACTCACAATAAGTGACCCCATCCCATCAGGCCCGTGACGATAGATGGTTTCCGCTGCCACACGCAAACTTTCGATCGCGTCCTTTGCGGGGCCTTCCAATGGGAAATCGGGCGGCAAAAACCGGCGTGGGGATCTTAATTCAGTCGCAATAAAATCGCACCGCTGCGCATCCGACATTGCCGCGTATCCTACCCCATCCAAGCCGGATTGGGTCAAAATCCACTCAATTGCCGCCTGATACGACGCACTATTTTGCCGAATATCTTGGGCGACCAAATAAAACCCAAATGTCTTTAATTTAAATCGGACAATCGCAGCTTCGTGGGCCAGCAAATGCGCCCCGGCCTCGTGTAATGTCGCCACGAGAGTATCCATTTCGGACAGCAATGTCGTCATTGTATGGATTTCCAGTGCAGTCGCTAGCGACACACAATAGGCTCGCCAAGGTTCTTCATCCGGAAACCGATCTGCAACCAACTGCGGGACCGCCACACGATGACGCGACAACGACAATTGGTCACTCAACCCAATCAACAGTGACCTCGCCAAGTCGATTGCCTCTTGGCGATTACGAACCAGGGTTTCCTGAGTTTCGGCTGCGGTTACATATGGATGACCGTCCCGATCACTCGCCACCCACGACCGAAATCGAATACGGGGATATCGATCCAACGGCGGCATTTTATCTGGGGGGCACCCCAAACTGGCAAACGCAGTCGTAACTTCATTCACAAACAACGTTAATCCGTCCGGTAACGAACCCCGGATAATCCGAGTGATAAAATCCCGTTCAGAAGCCACAGATGGTTTGTCTTGGATAAATTCCCCAGTGCCCATCAACAACTCCAAGTTTTTTAAGATCAGTGCCCGCCGCCGGTCCGGCGTATGTACCGACTGAAGATCCGAAAAAAAGAGCCGCAATTGCGCAATTAACGACGGGCGGCGAGATTCCGTCGGATGCGCCGTAAACACCAATTCCAGCGCCAGTTGATGCCACCGTTCGGTAATTTCATCCCATCCCATGCCACGACGTCGCAATACAGCAATGACCTCGGCCACAGAGCCACTCACCGAATCGGGCCCGACCTGGGTGGCGACTGCAGTTCGAAATTCATAAGTCGCGTTTTGCTCAACCACATTGAGCACCTGAAACGCTAATGACATCAATCCCACCGCTTCGCGCTGATCGTCGAGCGACAGGTCAGCAATATGATGGGGGTCTCCAACAATTGGGAGAATCGCATGGAACCGTGACTTCCCAAACTCTGCCAAAATTTCGGTCAAACACGACATCATGATCGAAAAATCGTCTTGAATTTTTTGAAATCCATCATCTAATAACTGGGAAAACTGAGACATGAATCGGAATTATGAAAGGTTCCACCCGCATAAGCAAGATACATTATTTGGCCAAAAATCATACCAAAAAATCGCAAAATGACACTAAATAGGTCATTTAGTTAAAGTATACTTGTATTATTTAGTCAATTTAGTGATAATTACCGAAAATGAAGATCGATCAGGACGAAATAGTCAGCATATTATCCAAATTCAATCCGTGGTGGACAGACAAACCCATATCCGATCTACCCAACTGGAAACGCGCCGCCTACGGAGAGCTCTACCACTGGATTACCCAACCAGAGGTCCCTCGCGCCATTATGCTGTCTGGCGCCAGACAAATTGGCAAAACAACCTTGTTAATGCAGGTCATTGATGAGTTGCGCGACAGTACACCTGCAGCCAATATTTTGTATGCAACCTTTGACCACCCTATTTTAAAATTAGCCGGAATCGACGCGGTGCTGGATACATGGCGAACTCGAGTTCCAAAGCAACCCGGAAAAGAATATATTTTTTTAGATGAAGCCCAATTTATTCGAGATTGGGGGACCTGGGTTAAGCATCAAGTGGACTTTAATAAAGGCCGGCAAATCGTGTTTACATGCTCAGCACTACCATTGGTCAAAGAAGATCAAGAATCAGGAGTCGGCCGATGGCATACAATCAAACTAACAACGTTATCGTTTTACGAATATGTTCGGATTACAAAACTTCAACTGTCGCCCCTCCCCAAAATTCAATCCTTACAAGAGCTATTCCAATGGGATAGCGTTCAGTTACTCAAAATCCAAGAGCGGGCCCGAGACTACGTTAGTCATTTTCACCAATACCTGATCCGTGGGGGATTCCCGCAAACTGCGCTCGCCACAAGCATTACCCACACGCAACGGTTGCTCCGAGAGGATATTATCGATAAAGCACTCAAGCGAGATATGACTGCCTTATTTGGCGTCCGGCGGGTATTGGATCTGGAACAAACATTTTTATATCTCTGCCTACACGATGGCGGGATCCTCGACATGCAAGAATTGTGCAAAAATCTCGAAATCAAACGCCCAACGGCACAAAACTTTATTGATCTATTAGAATCCACCCACCTGATTTACCGACTGGCTCCATTTGGATACGGCAAAGAAGTATTACGAGGGAAATTCAAAGTATATCTGTCAGACCCATCCATCGCGCCAGCCGTTCTATTAAAAGATCAAAGTATTATCGAAAACCCACGGGAACTTGGCGTCCTGGCAGAATCTTCCGTGCTCAAACACCTTGTTGCACGATACTACAAACAAAACGTCAAATTCAGTTACTGGCGAAAACAAGATCGTTACGAAGTCGATTTACTCGCTGAATTGAACAACCAAATAATTCCATTCGAAGTCAAATACCGGACAACATTCCCACTCAGCGACTTAGACAGCCTATATCGGTTTTGCGCTGAAAATTCGATCGAAAGAGGCTACGTCGTCACCCAATCACCCCATGACATCGGTCGTCTACCGGACAACAAAAAATGCACGACACCCATTATTCGGATTCCTGCAGCACTACTATGCTACTGGATGGGAGAAATGGAAATTCAACATATACAAGGAGAGCCGCTTTCGGATTGATCGGATAATTTAAGTGGTTACACCTGCGAAACAAGATGGGTGGAAATCCGGCCCATCGGCATGTTATTTGGTCGGGGGACTCCCAACTAAATCTGGTCTATTTTTTTGGGGACATGCTCACATCGACAACACGCACATGAATCTTGCCTTGCGCAGAGTCCGGAAGAAGCGCCGTCAGGCGTCTTTTCAAATCCTCGGAGTTTGTGGGACGCACGCCGCCATCAAGAGGAGCAGCTTTCACCCCACCACCGGTCCAAAGAACAAGATAAATTCCAAACCCATCCGTCTTGGCCGACTTCGTGTATTTTTCCAATTGATTGCATCCAAACGTCCACAGTTCCATATGCCAATCACCTTTAATTTCAATTGGGATATCAAGTTCATTGCGAAACGAAACGCGAATATCAGCCCGATTATCGTTGACGTAATTCCCTTCCGATTGGCATTCAATCCCGTACGGGGTTAGCGCATTATTTAACTCATTTAGAATGACGTTCCGACATTCATTCTCCGATTTGTGAACCATATCTGTGCGGGTATTCCAAAATTGCTCAAATAAGTTTCCACTTTCATGTTGAATCTTTGCTGCAATATCGTCCAAATGGGCCAAAACAAGGTGTAACAGATCTTTTGGGGTTGTCGGCGCTCCGTTTTTTAAGATCTGAGAAACATCTTGGATCGGGGAAAAGGCAAATCCTGATTCTCGAATTCGATGAATCAACTCACGTCTCGCATTGTCCAAAATCGACCGAAAATGCTGGATATCCGCAATAGCAACCAGTCGATTAACTTCGTCGAGACCCTCCTGGCTACCCTTCGCGACAATTTTATCAATCAGCTGTCGGACCCGACTCCCACGCTTCATTTCCTCAGTCTCAAAACCCTGTCGATTCACCTGCGCGCCGGGGGCCAAGATCTCAATCAATCGACCTAAGGAATAAATGGACAACCGATCATCGAGATAAAAACCCGCCATCTCCCGATCCATAAATCTATGTATGAGATTCACCCGTTGCCAAGAGCTCCCTACATAATTCCAAAGTCGGCTCTCATATTGGTCAGGTGCCACCACAATTCCTGCAATGAGCCAACAAATCCGCTGAGATACGTCCATCCTTTTTAGAGATAATTTTTTTTCAATAATAGCTACCATACCCACATCGCAGGCAATTCCAGCCCTCAAAAGCCATCCAAGATAATAAAGCTGCGAGGCCGTGCTAAGGGCGGGAAACCCCTTTAAAAGGGTCGGAACAACCAACTTTGCGACCTCGCGGTAACCGACATCTTCCGCCAGAGAGTGAATACCATTGATGGGATCTTTCTTTGATCGCAAGGCGGCAATTGCATATTCCAGAAAAACGCCAGCAATCAAATTCGGTTTGTTTTTAAGCAAATGATAAACCCATTGGGTGGGTTCAGGGTTCCAAGTAAAATAGAAACAAATCATCCGCTTCAAGACCTCGTCCCCGAGCTTATCAATAGACAGGATGTCATCTTGAGCTTTCAATTGCATACCCAAAAGGCACGGTGTCGTAACATAATAACGTTCACCTTTAATATGCAGATTGATAATCTCAGAAACCGATGGCAGATCGGATCTTTCACCGGCGTTAATAAACCCAGATTCAGCCGCTTCACGGATCGCCTCGGAGTTATCGCAATAATTCTTAAACCGTTCTTCTGGGGAATCTCCTTGGATATTGCTAAAAAGGGCATCCCAAACACATGCGAGGTTATGAAGTGTATGCGGATTCACAGTTCCGGTCTTGATATGGTCGATTTCTTTATTCAATAAAACCGTTCTCTCATGTCGTTTTTTTTGCAACTCTTCTCGACGCGTCAATTCGCGAGTCATTTGATTTCGTCGCCATTCGGGAATTTCACAATCCATAGATTCTTTAACCCACGCATTCCTAACCGAATCTAAACCTGCCCAGTCTTGAATCATTTCAAATGACAGCCCGAGGCTGTTTTCTTGAAACATCACGGCGTACATTGCTCGATTAAAATGCACCCTTGCAATGCCTAAATTGCTGGCTTGAATCAATCGCTGAAAATGCCAAAGCCCGATGTCCGGTGGAGCACTTGCTTTTAAAAGGAATGAGGAGTGGCGATAAAGACATACATCTAGGTCATCGCGACTCATACAAACAGCAAAACAACAGGACAAAATCCGTGTATACCGTGCCGGATTCTGACTAATCCACGCTCCCAGGGCCTCCGCATGCTCATTTTCAATACCAATTTCTCCATAGTCGTTAACGCCAATAGAAAGCCATGAAAACAAACGGTCATCCGCGACCGAATCGCCATAAATTTCGATGGATTTAACTAACAATTTTCCGACTATTTCAGAAAAAAAATGATTGGGATCATCGGTTATCACCCATTCTTTATTGGCGGAAAAATAATCCAAAACGATCGGCAGCTGAGATGAATCAATTGCGTCAAATAACTTCATTAAAACCAATTTGTATTTGCCAATATATTCAGGTCGTTTTGGCGGGTGTATATACCGAAGCCATTGCTCAACATTAAGCAGAGGCACCACATTCGCCAAAACATCTCCGGCAAGATCGTCAGTGCGATCTTTAATTTCACCACTTTGAATCATACTGATAAAGCCGAGTTTATCTGATGTTGTAATCGACCCTTGTGCCAGCCAAATCTTAAGTGCCATTTCTCGATTTTCGTCCCAGTAGCTGTCATCCGTTGCAATCTGTCGTAACCGGCCGACCATCTCCTCTGAGAGGCTATTTTGCTCTAGCACCTTCAGAGCAAAATGCAAAAAAGTCTGCGATGCATCATTCCGTTCGTTAGATCGGAGAATTTTATAAAATTGAGGTTCGATTTCTGGATCGTAAAGGGTATACAGAGTTTTATTGTCATAAAATTCCCACAACAGGGCATCCCGATAATATCGAGATGCCTCCCCGATTCCATTTAAAATAGATTGTTTACAAGCCGATGGCATAGATCCAACGTCCCCGTACAGGAGAATTGTCATTGGATCTAGCATGATCAGATGAGACCGGGCTTTTAGACTAATCGTTGCTAGCCATGCAAAAAGTCCCCGAAGTCCCGATACCGGTTTTTGTTCATAGCCACAGAGCAAATTAAGAACCCGAAACAGTGGGAGTCCGCTTGTGTCAACCGCCTTTGCGATCCAACGAGCGGCCAGATATTCGGCAATACTTCGGTGGCTCGGCTCAACACGTTCCTCACAGTGCGTCGCAGGCACAAAAATCGAGGTCCTTAATGCAGCCCTGGCAGCACCAAGATTCGGAGGCGCATATGAAGAGAGTGTCGGATGTCGGTCATTGGCGCGTTCCTCGTCAAGCGCAATTCCCGACTTATCGCAGAGTAACAATGTGGCGAACAAATACCCCGACGCATCAAGCATATCGTCTACGGAAAGCGGGGCATTTTCGTCCCGCGATAGATTTCGATACCTCCTATTGGGCTCTGTCGCTTGCTGGCGCACAAACAAATCGAAAAGGGCCTTTCTCGTTTGAGGCCAAGAGCCTGAATGGTCACGGTTAATCCAAACATCGGACAGCATTCGTAACAATTGAGGATTGTTGGAAGCGCCTACTAGCCCTTGATTCTGTACCTGTCCAACAAACTCTCCCGGATCAGAAACCCCAAAAGTCGTCAGCAATTGATTGACCGCTTCCGGCTCCAGTGGTTGTAAATTAAAAACCCGTAAGTTTCCGTCTTGGGACGCCGAAGCGACATCCCCTCTATCACTGTGGCCGTACCAGTCGGCAGATCGACATGAAATTCTGAAAAATGGACGTCCTAATTGTTTCAGTTTATCTCGAACTTGCAGCAATATTCGCCTGTCCTGGCTAGCACGAATTTCATCTAGTCCATCCAGAAACAACGGCTTTTCTTGATCAACTTCGTTCAGAGCACTGTTCAAAAATTCAGCAACGGGAAGATAAATACCGCCACAACTCTCAGCAAGGTGTTTAAAAGAATGAGTTTTTCCGGAGCCTGGCTCGCCAAGCAATATCCACGCGGGAACAGCTGCGAGGTCGTAGAGCCTACATTCCGAGGGCTTGTCTTTGGGCGGTTCGACTTCGTTAACTCTTCGATTTGCTGACAGCACAATGTTATCCCAACCAACTCTGAATAGGCCGAATCAAAAATTCCCGAATTGGGATACCCCCTTCCCCAACGATAAGTGGAATAGTTTGAGGATATTTTTTACAAAACACATCAAGCCCGGTACGTTGCGCGGGCTTTGAGCCAGTCTTTACCTCAATAGCAAGCATCTTATTCCCTGCCGTTACAATAAAGTCCACTTCGTGTGGACTTTCTCTCCAATAAAAAACGCCATAGTCATCGGGACTATTATTAATCAAAAATGCGCCCACCGTACTTTCAACAAGGCGACCCCAGTACGATCGATCCTGTCGCGATTCCGAAAAACTATAGTTTCCTATTGCCGACATCAGGGCCGTATTATGAGCGTTCATTTTCGGCGGCGATGCCCGTCTCCGATGCTCGTGTCCTGCGTACTTTTGTAGTCCGGTCAAAAGACCTGCTTGTGACAGCAAATGAAGATAATCTGTCAGCGTGACAGTATTTCCAGCGTCCTGAAGCTGCCCCAATATTTTCGTCAACGAAATAATCTGACCTGAATACGCCCCGCAACCCAAATCGAATAGCTGCTTGAGTAAGGCTGGTTTGTCGACCCGAGTCATGAGGAGAATGTCTTTTTCGATATTGGGGCGAATCAACGATCCTCTAACGTAATTCCGCCACCGATTTTCGTCCCGAATTAAAGGCGCGCTTCCGGGATACCCTCCAAAATAAATAAATTCTTCTAATGAGAAATCAAACGCATCTTGCATTTCAGAATATGACCAATGGGACAATGGAATAGTCTCATAACGTCCGGCGAGACTCTCGGTTAATCCCTTTTGCATCAACCAAGGAGATGATCCAAGTAACACAATATGCAAAGGTATCCTACCCGCCCGGTCGTCATCCCAAAGTCCTTTCACAATCTCAGACCAACGCGGTATTTTTTGAATTTCGTCGATCGCTAAAACATACAATTCACCCTCTTGTAGCGCCATCGCTTTAGCCCTCGCACGAGTCCATTGTGTAACGAGCCATTCTCCAGTTGGCTTGGCGCCCGGGGTCGCGCTTGATACCGACATCACTGTGGCATCGGCAAAATCGACGGGTTGGTCGGTTGATACAAAATGACCACGGAGGTGCCGCAGCGCTTGACGGACCATAAACGACTTTCCGACTTGGCGAGGCCCCGCAACCACAACCATAAATTGGGGAAATTCTTTCAGCCGTTGACGAAGTATTTGGATTTGATTGCGCTCAAAATTTGTCATTTTGTATATCCTGAGTAAATTTACTCATAATATACAAAATTCATTCGTCATACACAATCACCCCAATCAAAACGCCTCCCAGCCCACCAAACCGCCAAATCCACCGACATCCCCCGATTCCGGAATCACGCTCCCAATCACCGCAGACAACCGATCATCGATCATCTGCCGCTGCTCTGGTGTCACCGACTCCGCCGTCCACCGGATATCCAATAATCGCCGCGTTTCCACATCAACGCTGGCCACGACCTCAATCATCACCCCGTCCACCTCAAACCGACCCCGGTGGGAGTATTTAATCGGTTTTGTTGAGTCCACAAATAATGTCAAAATCGTCATATTATCCTCGCAATCGGCGAATAATCGCGTTTAATTCGGTCTGAAACCGATGCATATCGTCTGACGTCGTCGTCCGCATCATACTGACCCGGAAGGCCCCCGTGGTAACCCACTCCGGTTTCCCCAACGCCCGAATCACCGCAGACGGTTCCACAGACCCCGTTGAACATGCAGAGCCCGTTGAAATCGCAATCCCATTTAGGTCTAACGCCCGCACAATCGCTTCGCCTGAAATCCCTTGAACACTCACGTTAATCGTATTGGGCAAACCATCCTCAGGGCTATTAATCGCAACATCCGACACCGTTTGAAACCAGTCTAAAAACGCCCCTTTAAGCTGAGCCAATCGGGACATCACGTCTCCCCGTTCCGATTCCACCAATTCAACTGCATCTGCAAAGGCCATCGCCAACGGCACCGCCTCCGTCCCCGCGCGTAACGCATGCTCTTGCGGGCCACCCCAAATCATTGGTTTTAGTCGGTCAGTATCCCGTATTACCAGCACCGCAATGCCTTTGGGGCCATAAATTTTATGGGCCGATATCGTGATTAAATCCGGCCCGGACTCAAGCCCCAAAAACGGGGTTTTACCCAACGCCTGAACCGCATCTGTGTGGAACAAAATACCCCGCGACCGCGCCAGGTCCGCCAATTCCGCGATGGGTTGAATC
>Ga0214917_10002643_pt1 | contig 21505 bp, 21 predicted proteins | sample LL_1208_BB_MetaG_FD_177983 | JGI IMG/M metagenome (GOLD analysis project Ga0214917, IMG submission 177983) | Freshwater microbial communities from Lake Lanier, Atlanta, Georgia, United States - LL_1208_BB | ecosystem: Environmental > Aquatic > Freshwater > Lake | place: USA: Georgia | collected...
GACGAACTCTCCGAAGAAGATCGCATCCTCGTCGGTCGTGCGCGTCGTATCCAGCGCTTCTTGTCACAGAACACCTTCGTTGCAAAGGTCTTCACCGGCATCGATGGTTCTTTCGTACCGCTCAGCGAAACCATCGCAGCATTCGATGCGCTTGCTAACGGCGATTACGACCACATCCCAGAACAAGCATTCTTTATGTGCGGCGGTCTTGATGACGTTGAACGTAAGGCTGCGGAATTGGCAAAGAGCTAATACATGTCAGATAAAACTCTTACTGTCGAATTTGTAACACCAGAGAAGCGAGTCTGGTCGGGCAAAGCCACAATGGTTTCTGCGCGCACTCTCGAAGGTGATCTCGGAATTCTCCCTGATCACGCGCCACTTCTTGGAGTTCTCGTTGACGGCAAAGTTTCTATCAAAGGCGTCGATGGCTCGACAGAAGAGTTCAATGTCAGTGGCGGATTCTTATCCGTTGCTAACAATCGTGTTTCTGTCCTGGGCGAAAGTGCGACGCAATAGCCTTGTAGTTTCGATGGCGCTCGCGCTGTTAGTCGGCGCTAGCGCACCTAGCCACGCGCATTTCCCAGTCACGCTCTCAACTGCACATAACAAGGCTGGTACTAGCCCAATCTTGATCGATGGCACTATTTCATTTGCGGTATACGCAAATTTTACAAAGGCAAAAGAAGAGCGCTTCGTGAGATTCGCTCTTGAGAAAAAAGAAGAACTTAATCTTGAATATCTCATCCTTGATCAAGCTCCCACAAACAAACTTAAGAACTCCCAACTTCCAACTGTTGTAGTCACCAGTCCTTCGGGTAAGAGGATCAATCTCACCATCAAGGAGCGAACACCTTTCTATGAACCATTCGGAAAGAAGAACTATTTTTACTTAGCTCGCATAAATCAGAGCGCTGAATCCGGTATCTACACTGTGAGAGCTACCGCAAAGAGCCGCGCCTCAATCGTTGTTGCGATTGGCCGCACTGAAACTCGTGGAGATGTTCTCAATGTTGGGATGACAAAAGGAGAATGTCCTCCAACAATTGCGAAGGAAGAGACCATTACGGAAATGCGAGCAACCCAGCTCATTGGTATGACGGAAAAGGCAGCTGAGGTCTGCGCGGCGGCGAATTCTTGGATGTTTCGGGTCGGAGAGCGCGATGGAGAACAGTTTCCGGTAACGATGGACTATCGCAGCAATCGGGTGACGGTGTCAGTGGTCTCTGGAACTATTTCTGCAGTAGCAATCGGGTAAAGGGGGCGGCGTGTTTCAACGCTATTTGGAACGAATTCAAGCAATCTCAGAATTTCTTGCCCGCGCGCCTCATCCAGATCAAGCGCTCGATTTCTTGAGTGCGCACATTTCCCCGATTGATGAAGTAGCAGTTGTTTCACGCGCCGTCGTAGATGGTGACGGGGTCATACGCGTCGAGAATGTCCAAGGCTTTAGTAAGCACGAACTCATGACAAAAGCATCGCTACACATTTCCCAACAACGTCCAATTTCAACAGCCGCACGCACCCAGAAGATTGTTTGGGCACGACGCGAAACCGTGAAAGATGATTTCCCTGATTTCATGCATTTCGATGAAGAGACGCCCTGGGCATCGTCTGTCACGATGCCAATCGGCTTGAGGTTTGTCTATGGATTTGGTTTTCCTAGCGACCTCGGTACTTGGGAGAATATTGATAAATACTTCGAAACCGTTCGTTCTTTGATTTCGATATATGAAAGCGCTCTTGAACTTAAAAACGCTCTTGGCTCTCGATCGTTCATTGAAGAAAGTGAAATACAACCACTTTCTGAGAGGCAAACCAAAATTCTTGATCTGCTGAAAACAGGAAAAACTAATAAAGAAATCGCTGACGCAATTGGTTATAGCGAATCACTCGTACGTCATGAAACGATGATTATTTACAAGAAACTTCGAGTTTCAGGGCGCCAACAACTCCGCGAAAGTGTCTAATCAACTCGCGTAACGTCTGCGCCAAGTGATTGAAGTTGTTCTGCGAAATTGGGATAGCCACGATCAACGTGATACGCACCTTCGACAAAAGTAATTCCATCGCTCACTAATCCAGCAAGCACTAACCCAGCGCCGGCTCGAATATCGGATGCCATGACCGGAGCTGCTGAAAGTTGGGGGATACCGCTAATGGAAGCGTGATGTCCGTCGACGCGAATCTTTGCGCCAAGTCGCACCAGCTCATTTACAAACATAAATCGCCCTTCAAAGACATTCTCTGTAACCAGGGCGTCACCATCGGCGATGGAATTGAGCGTAATCACAAATGGCTGGAGATCAGTCGGAAAACCGGGGTAGGGAAGTGTGGCTACATCTACAGCCGTCGGACGGCGATCCATCTTTACGCGAATGCCATCTGGAATTGCAGTCACAACCGCTCCAGCTGCAACTAACTTCTCGAGCGGCAACTCAAGGTGTTCGGGTTGAGCGCCGTGGATTGAAATATCGCCGCGAGTCATCGCGGCTGCAAACGCCCACGTTCCAGTGACGATGCGATCTGGAATAGCTTCGTGAATCGCTGGATGCAATGAATCAACCCCACTTATTGTGAGTGTTGGAGTGCCGAGGCCTTCAATCTTTGCGCCCATCGCAATCAAGAAGTTTCCAATATCGACGATATCTGGTTCGCGAGCAGCGTTATCGAGAATGGTCGTACCTGATGCAAGAACGGCGGCGGTCATGATGTTTTCTGTGGCGCCAACGCTAGGAAACTCCAGTTCAATCGTTGTGCCAGTTAGTCCGCGAGGTGCTGATGCGATGATGTAACCATGTTCATTATGCGCTTCAGCTCCGAGTGCTACCAAACCTTTAGTGTGAAAATCTAATCCTCGCGAACCAATCGCATCGCCACCGGGTAGTGCAACTTCAGCTTTGTGAAGTCGCGCGACCAGCGGTCCTAAGACATTGATTGAAGCGCGAAGTTTTCTGACGATTTCGTATTCAGCGCGATAACCAGGAACTTCAGGGACATCAATCCTGACGGATTGTGAAGAGAGATCACGTGTCACCGCGCAACCCAAAGTTTCTAGAAGTTCTGCCATCATTGCAACATCGGCAATATCAGGAACATTCTTGATCGTTGAAACACCCGGTGCGAGAAGCGAGACCGCCATTAATTTCAGGACTGAGTTCTTTGCGCCGTGGACGTGAACATCGCCACGAAGAGAGGTGCCGCCGAGAATTCGAAAACGATCGCGAGGATATGACACTTCGAACTCCTCTCGCGATCTCGGGCGTGGACTAGCGCGGCAGACTCTAATTGGCTACATCGTAACTACTCCAATAGGCTCGCCCCATGGTTAATCTGACTCGAATTTATACAAAGACTGGCGACGATGGCACTACTTCGCTGGGAGATATGAGTCGAACCTCGAAGAACGACCCACGACTTGAAGCGTATGCCACCGTCGATGAGGCAAACTCTTATATCGGCGTCGTGCTTGCGCTCCCCAACCTTGATGAAGGAATTCGCAAGTTATTGGTTCGAGTACAAAACGACCTCTTTGATGTTGGCGCCGATCTCTGTACGCCTGTTGTCGATGCACCGGCACATGAACCACTTCGCGTTCTAGAGTCACAAATCAGTTATCTCGAAGAGCAGATTGATCATTACAACTCCTCATTGGAACCACTTCGGTCCTTTGTCTTGCCATCTGGAACTCCAGCTTCAGCGCATATGCATGTTGCGCGCACTGTGGTTCGGCGTGCCGAGCGCCGCACCTGGCAAGCAATCCATGCCTTCGGAGAAGGTGTAAATAAATTGACGGCGAAATACCTCAATCGCCTCTCAGACCTGCTTTTTGTTCTAGCGCGATTTGAGAATCGTGAACTCGGAGATCAACTTTGGGTTCCAGGAAAGAATCGCTAACCAAGAAAGTTTTTAGCTACGAAGTATTGCTTGAGCAGCTCTGACTTCACTTGGAAAAACCATAATGCGAGGTCCTTGCTTAGTCTGAGTAAGGGTCGCTTTGATTCCATGTTCCAACAATTTACGTTTTAACATTTCACCTTCAATGTGATTACTAGGTGCAGCCACAACTTCAAGTAACCCGTATTCATCATCATTGCCAACTCTGCTCGGTCTTTCCACCACAGACTTTCCGCGAGAGAAAGTCCAGCGCAAAAGAATGATCAAGATTCCCAAGACAAAAAAGCCGGCAAACGAAGTTAGAAAGAGCGCGTTATTGATTCCGCCGAGCATGGCTAATTGCTCGCAGTCGGCGTCGGTGTTACTACTGGAATATATGTGTGGCCGAAAGTGGGCTTATCGCTCGCACTTCGATGGCAGATTACTCTGATTGAAGTAAGAAACACATCGGGTTCAATCTTCTGGCCACTTACTAAGAAAATTGTCGTTTGCACCTTATTTTTGCTGCCTGCAGCGTATGTGGTCAATGACCCTAACTTTGTGGGCTCAGAACTATCCTCACTGGGTCGCAAAACCTGAGACGTAACTTCCCACCATTCACATCCAGTCTCGGCGGCAGCAATAACTGCACCACACGCGAATTCTTGGCATTTCTTCACTACTGATTGCAATGTGACCTTTGCCGAGAGAAGTCCGACTAATTCTTTACTTGTTGGAACTTTTGCGTAAACACCATCTTTGCCCTTGAATCCTTGAGGTGGCCATTTAGGCGATGGCGAGGGGATTGGTTTGGCGGTTTTCTTCGCGACAACTTTCGTTTCAGCTGCTTCAATCGGGTTAGACAGAACGACAAGAAGGGCTGCGGTGAGAAACCCCGCAATAATCGCTCGAAATGTCATGGGCCCAATCTAGCCGTAAGTAATGGAGAATATCCCTGTGAGTCCGCGGAGAAATAAGCCAAAGCAGCGTAACGGTCGCAATAAGCCAGCTGCCGAAGATCGAGACATAGCCACATCACATGAAACTATTGAAGAGCATCATGAAGGCATATACATGGTACGTCGTATTACTGGATCAAGTTCGACAAAACCGTATCGCTGTCCGGGATGTGACCAACTCATTCCGATGGCAACGCCACATACAGTTGCCTGGATAGAACATGATGTTGAATCAAGAAGACATTGGCATACAGCTTGTTGGAGTAAACGCGATGTTAGAAAACCTAAGATTGAGAGAACGAGGAACGCGCCCCGATATTAAGAGTTAGCGACGACGTCGACGATGTAACAGATTGACTAGACGGATGATGGTTTTGTCTGCAAAACCAGTACGTTGAAATGTAGTGAATTGAAGTGGAATATTGAAACGAGTCTTGACCACGGTTCGAGGATAAGTGAATTCTAGAAGCCCTTCTGCGCCATGAATGCGGCCATAACCGCTATCTTTCACGCCGCCAAATGGGACCGATCCGATTGCGGCAAATGAAAATGCCGAATTTATTGAGACCATTCCACACTTCAAAAGCGATGCAATCTTCTTGCTATTCCGCTTTGACCAGACCGCTGCACCGAGACCATATGCTGTCGAATTTGCAAGATCTACCGCTTCATCCATGTTGCGCACCGTATTAATCACGAGCGTAGGGCCAAAAGTTTCTTCCGTCATCGCCTTCGAATCTTCTGGAACATTCCGCAGAATCACGGGTTGGACGTATCCACCTTTGACTGCGTTTTTATCGCCAATCAAAAACTCGCCGCCACGCTTCACAGCATCATCAATATGAGACTTGATGATTTTGAGCTGCGAGGGCATTGTGGCTGGACCGTAATGTGCACCATCTTCATAACCAGGAGTGATTTTTGATGCCATATCGACGATTGTTTGGGTGAACGAATCTGCAACATCGCGATGAACATAGACTCGTTCTGCGCCAATACATGATTGACCTGCATTCGCCATCGCGTGCCACAACGTTATTTCTGCTGCTCGCTTGATGTCAGCATCGTGATCAATGAGTACGGGGTCTTTTCCACCGCATTCCAAGACGACTGGTGTCATCCGCTCAGCACAAGTAGCCGCAACTTTTTTAGCAGTTCGAGTGGAGCCGGTAAAAGATATCTTTCCAACCTTACTTTCCGTTAGTGCAATTCCGGTTTCGGGAGTGCCTGTAACTACAGTGAAGATGTCGTTGAAAGGAGCGATACGTGTCCAGGTCTCGCCAAGCCAGGCACCGATAGCAGGTGTGTATTCACTTGGTTTAAAAACGACTGTGTTGCCCGCAGCAAGTGCATATGCGATAGAGCCCATTGGCGTGAACATGGGGTAATTCCAAGGTCCGATAACGCCCACAACTCCGTAAGGAACTCGCTGAACTTGTGAAGCCATATTGAACATCAGAAGGCCAGAGGGACGTGATTGGGGACTTAATACTTTAGGCGCAAATTTCGCTGCCCAAGAAATATGCTCGATTGCAATCGCAACTTCGAGTGCGGCATCGCTTACAGGTTTTCCAGTTTCACGATGAATCAAGTCAGCTGCGTTATCGATTTCCCGAGTTAATAGAGAAGCCCAATCTCGGAGAGTGATCAATCGCTTGCGGAAACTTAATTCAGACCAGGCATCAGATGCTGCTTGTGCGCGTGCTACAGCTTCGTGCACTTCGCGCGGTGTCATGTTGGGAAATACACCAACAACCTCACCAGTTGCGGGATTGAGTGATTCGAAGGTCTTCATATCTGAGGTCTAAACTTACAGGCATGGCGGAATTGATTCGACCCAGCACGGTTCTGCCCGCTACGAGGACACCTATCTCTTTCCTCACATCAGATGGTTTGCGCTTGATTGGCGAAGTGGCAACACCTGTGAATGGTGATCGCTCTCTGGGGTTGCTCTGCCTTCATCCATTGCCGACACATGGCGGAATGATGGACAGCCATATCTATAAAAAAGCGGCGAATCGACTTCCAGAGATGGCTGGTATCACCGTCATTCGCTTCAATACTCGAGGCACAGTAAGTGAGCAAGGCGCGAGCGAAGGTGAATTCGGTGGCGGCATTACTGAGAGAGAAGATGTCATCGCGGCTATCAATTATTGTTGTGAAGAATTAGGAGTTAAAAATCTCTGGGTGACTGGCTGGTCATTCGGTACAGATTTAGCTTTGAAATATGCACGCGATCCGCGTATCAAAGGGTTAATTCTTTTATCGCCACCGCTGCGCTTCTCAGAACCTGCAGATTTAGATTATTGGGCGAATGATCAACGCCCGATTGTTGCTCTGATTCCTGAATTTGATGATTACCTACAACCTGACGCTGCGCGAGCAAAGTTCGGGCCTGTGCCTCAGATTCAAATAGTTGAAGTCAAAGATGGCAAACATCTCTGGGTTGGTGAACCCTTTGTTTACCGAGTCTTGAGTGAAATCGTGAAAGTCATCAACCCAGCTCGACTTCCACTTCCGACCGAATTCTAAATTTAGGCGTTATCAGTCTTTGGGAAAACTACTTCATCCATAATAAGCAAGACGGCTGCTGCGATTGGAACTGCGAGTAATCCACCAACTAGTCCCAATAATGAGGTTCCAAGGAGAGCCGCAACGATTGTTACCAATCCAGGAATTGATAGCGAGCGCTTCATAATTCGTGGCGTAATAACGTAGTTCTCAATCTGTACGTAAAGCGTATAAAGCACGAGCGCCAGAAGCGCTTTAGTCGGCGATTCGGTTAGCGCTACGAGAATCACGATACTTGCGCCAATGAAGTGACCAATTAAGGGAATGAGTGCAACAAAGAGAATGACCATTCCCAGAGCCGCGGCGTAGGGAAGTTCAAGGCCCAAAGACAAAAAGAATACGAAGACTGCAGCGAGTGCGGCAATCAAGACTTGAGAGCCAACGAATGCGCCCACTCGAGAGATGATTGCATCACCGATCTTAGATATACGGTCACGTCGTGAAGCTGGCGCAAGGCGATAGAAAATCTTTGTGACGGTTGGGAGTGAAGAGAGGAAGTAGAGAGTCAAGACCATAACGGTGAGAGCGGAAAATGCGCCAGAAAGCACGGTGCGGCCAACACCAACAACTCCGCCGAAAGCTCCAGTGAAAAGCTGGCCATCAGAAATCAAACTTTGGAATTTGGTTTGGAGAGTATCAATTACTCCGTATTGTTTATTGAGATCAGCCAGTGTTGCATTGTTTCGTAAGGAATCGATGAGTTGTGGGGCGCCATCTATCAATTGGTTTGCCTGCGTAAAGACTGGCGGGATCACCACGAGAACGAAAAGGGTAATAATCAAAAGCGCGCTTATGACTACAACCGCAACCGAAGTACTTCGCTTCATTTTTCTTGCTTGCAGCGCTTCGACTGTTGGATTCAAACCCATAGCGAGGAAGAGAGAGATAATGATCAACACAAAAACTTGTGATGCTGATTGAAGCGCACGGAGAACAGTTATTGCGACGAGCGCGCCAGACGCGGCAAGAAACCCAAAGTAGAATGGGTGCTGGGTGTTAAGTGGAGCACCTTTTGCGCCAAAATCCTCTTTGCCATTTTTTTCTTGGGGTGATTTTGGTGTGACTTTGCTCAAAACTCGTTTAATTCGTGCCATGTATCTAGTGTAAAGCCTGAAAGAATGCGCCAGTGGCGCCACACAACTCACAACTTCGAATCACCGGTCTTGGTGAAGAGATTGCAGCGCTTTCAAATTTGCCGTGGGAGAAACCGTTAGAGGAGTGGCCGGAAGATCCATCACTGACTGCCCAACGCGGTATCTCGCGTCACGTGGTCCGCTTGGTGCGATCTACTTCAGATCCTGAGAGCGAGATTTATGCGGTAAAAGAGACAGTAGAAGAGTTTGCCACTCGTGAATATGAAGCGCTTCGAGAGCTTGGTCTGAGAGGTGCGCCATCAGTCTCGCAAATCGCGATAGTTAACGGACGACTCACTCCAGAACACGATGAACTTCCGTGCGCCATAGTTACTCGATTCTTGCCCTATTCGTTGCCATATCGCGTAGTCCTTAGTGGTGATATCACCCAACATGACATCACAAATATGGCTAATGCGCTTGCCTATTTGCTCGTTCGATTACACCTTCTTGGTTTTTGGTGGGGAGATTGTTCCCTTTCCAATACGCTCTTTCGTCGAGACGCTGATGGTTTCGCCGCCTATTTAGTCGATGCCGAAACGGGAGAGTTTCAGAAGAATCTGAGTAATGGCCAACGCGAACATGACCTAGATATCGCGCGCTTTAACGTTGCAGCAGAGTTGGAAGACCTCAAACTAGCTGGCGTTCTCTTCCCCGCTATGGATCCCATCCGTGCAAGCGAGTCAGTCATTACGCGTTACCGAAAGATTTGGAAAGCTTTGAGTGAACCACAGGTGTTGCCCGCAAATGATCGCCACGCAGTAGAACGAGCGATGCGTTCTCTACAAGATATCGGCTTTGCGGTCGAAGAAGTTGACCTACAACTTGCGGGTGATAAATCAACCTTAACTTTTACCCCAAAACTTGTTGCACCGAACTATCACTCTCAAAGATTAAGAGAGCTGATGGGACTGGAGACCGAAGAATTCCAAGCAAAGCGAATTCTTGCTTCCTTTGATCGTTTTAGGTCTCGTGAGATTTCACGCACACCAGATTTATATGAGGCGGCTCAACGTTGGCTACATGAAGTTTTTTACAAAGTAATTAACTCCGTTCCTGACGAGCTGATTGGGCGAGTGGAAGATGCCCAACTTTTTCATGAAGTGCTAGAACATCGCTGGTATTTGGGGGAGAAAGCCGGGAGCGATGTCGGGCTTGAAAATGCGACATCTGACTATATTGAATCGGTCTTGCCCCATCGATTGGACTCCGGTGCCCCAACTCTTTGAGAGAATTACGTCATGAGTTTGCCGCCGTTACCACAGAACATGGGGCGGGCATTTGATCTGAGTTCGCTCACAAAACCCAAGGTTGAAGCAGCTCAAACTTCACATGTTCCTGAGGCAACAGTTGAGAATTTCATGACTTCATTTGTTGCCGCATCCAAGGAAAAGCCAGTTGTGCTTTTGGCATATTCTCCGCGCAGCAAGGCGTCTGTTGATTTACGCGACCTCATGTTCTCTATGTCCGAAGCAGACCACCAGAGTTGGGCTTTCGCAGCCATCAATGCAGACACACAGCCACAACTTGCGCAAGCTCTGCAGATTCAATCAGTTCCAATGGCTCTTGCATTTGTCGACGAACAACCGCTTGCACTTTTTGATCGAGTTTATCCCCGCGAACAAATTGCGCTGGTGATTGCGAAGTTATTCGAAGTTGCAAAAGAGCGTGGACTTAATGTGGAAGTTCCCGAGACAAAAGAGGCTCCGATGGAGCCAGAAGAAGCAGCAGCCTTAAGCGCGCTAGAAAGCGGTGATTATTCAGGCGCTGCGATGGCATATCGAAACTGGCTACAGAGAAAACCTGACGAGGTCATGGCAAAAATTGGGTTAGCACAATGCGAATTGATGATCCGCATTACAGGTTTAGATCCTGCCAAGACGATTCAAGAAGCGGATTCACACCCCGCAGATATCACCCGACAATTAATGGCCGCAGATGTTGAAATAGCCCAAGGCTTACAGAAGCGGGCATTTGAGCGACTCATCACATTTGTCCGAAACTCTTCCGGAGATGAACGGAAGCAAGCGAAGGAACATCTATTGTTGATATTCCAATTAGTAGACCCATCCGACCCTGATTTAATCCGGGCACGAACCGAGTTAGCGAGCGCTCTGTTTTGAATCGACCGATTGATCAAGCTGAAAGACGAGGACTTCAGTCGCTCTTCTTCCTCTTTGGTCTAGGAATCATGTGCCTAGCTCCGCGCTTTCCGGACATTAAGGCGAATTTAAATGTCTCAACTACCTACTTTGGCTTTCTCATGAGTTCAGGCTCCATTGGTGCTTTTGCTGCTCAAATGACCATGGGCCATATCGTCCACAGGCTCGGGGTCTACAAGATCCTGATTGTGAGTTCTACTTTCACATATTTCACTCTGGGATTGCTGATTGAGATTCATAATCCCATCATTTATCTCATCGTTAATATCATTTTAGGTTTTTCTTGGGCTACGTATCACATATCCATCAACGCTCAAGCTCTGCATCGCCAATCTGAAAGTGGTACTCAGATTATTCCGATGCTCCATGGATTATGGAGTGCGGGAGCCGTGTCAACCGCTCTCATCGCTCTCCTTATTTCATCGAGCGTCTCGCTCAATTGGCATATCTTGCCTTTGATTATCATCGTATATCTCTTGAAATTGCGGACATTCGCTCGACTCAAACCGCTATTGCTCCAAGGCAATGAGGTAACTGAAGCCGATGAAGTTGTTACCTTTACCAGAATGATCAAATCATTCAGCATTGATTGGATTGTGAGCTTAGGTTTTCTCTGCGCTTTGATGCTTGAAGTATCGGTGGGCGACTGGGCCACCATCATGGCGCGGCAAGAATTCGGCGTAAGTAAATCGATCGCGGTGTTGCCGTACTTTCTATTTATGGGTGCGATGATTATCGGACGATTGAGTTTCAATCGATTTAAAGGTGATCGCAGCGATAAAGAGATTGTTCAACCATTTGCAGTCATGGGTGGAACGGTTTTCCTCACCTCACTTGGACTGAGTATTCAACTCAAAGATACAAATCTTCATCTTGCTTTCTCCATTTTTTGTCTTGGTATCTTCCTTGCCGGAATCGGAATCTCTTTTATCGGACCAGTGTTTTTTGGCTATGCCAGCGCACGATCTGATAAGCCTGGGGGAGTTGCCGTCGCCGAACTCGGCGCCCTCAATCAGGTACTTACTTTCGCAGGACGCGCCGTGATATCGGTTGTGGCAGGTGCAGTTTCCTTGCCTGTAGCAATGACAATTCCTGGCGTGATGTTGATTCTGGTCGTTTTCTTCGTTGCGGCTGCTTCACAACCAAGGAAGAAGTAATTAACTGAGTTTGAGCCAGACTGTAGCAAGTGGCGGTACTCGCATCACCACAGATTGCGCGAAACCTTTATGTTCCTCTGGAGCGCTCGCAAGTGCATGATTCACTACACCTGAGCCACCATATTTAAACTCGTCAGTATTGAGCACTTCTTTCCATATTCCCGGCTTGGGCAAGGGCAGACGATAGTTCTCATGTGGGACGGGCGAGAAGTTAGTTATTGAAATAAAAGGTTCTCCATCGTCTGACCAACGTACGAAAGCAAGAGTATTTCCAGCGCCATCATCTCCAACAAGCCATTGGAAACCATCGGCAAAGACATCTTTCTGCCATAACGAAGGGCTCACTTTGTACTGTTGATTTATCTCTGCGATGACATGCTGTACGCCGCTATGTTCGCCGTATTGAGTGAGATGCCAATCAAGAGATTGAGACTCGCGCCATTCATCATTTTGGGCAAATTCGCATCCCATAAAGAGCAATTTCTTTCCTGGATGCGCCCACATAAATCCATACAGTGCCCGCAGCGTTGCAAGTTTCTGCCAACGATCGCCCGGAAACTTATTTACTAAAGCGCCTTTGCCATGAACAACTTCATCGTGAGAAAGCGGAAGTAAGAAATTCTCGCTCCATGCGTAAAGGATGGAGAAAGTAATTTCATTATGGTGATAGACGCGATGAACCGGTTCGTGGTGGAGATATTGAAGAGTGTCGTGCATCCAACCCATATTCCATTTGAAACCAAAGCCGAGTCCATTCTCCGTAGTGGGTTTTGTGACACCGCCCCAGGCAGTGGACTCTTCAGCAATCATCATGATTCCGGGGTATCGCTTGTATGCAGTTGCGGTTGCCTCTTGAAGGAAGCGGACCGCAGCTAAGTTCTCGCGCCCACCAAGTTCATTTGGCAGCCATTCTCCTTCTTTACGCGAGTAATCCAGATAGAGCATCGATGCGACGGCATCAACCCGGAGACCATCGATATGGAACTCCTCTAGCCAATACAGCGCGCTCGTAACGAGGAAGTTACGGACTTCGTTGCGACCGAAATTAAAGATAAGCGTGCCCCAATCAGGGTGCTCTCCAAGGCGAGGATCTTCGTGTTCATACAACGCTGTTCCATCGAATCTTGCTAACGCCCATTCGTCTTTAGGAAAGTGTGCGGGGACCCAATCAAGTAATACGCCGATGCCCTTCTTATGAAGTTCATCAACGAGATAACGGAAATCATCCGGTGTACCGAAGCGCGAAGTTGGCGCGAAATAGGACGTGACTTGATAACCCCATGAAGGACTATAGGGATGTTCAGTAACAGGAAGGAATTCCACGTGAGTAAAACCCTGCGCCAGAACATAATCTCCAAGTTCGGTTGCGAGTTCTCGATAACTTAGACCAGGTTTCCACGAACCTAAATGAACTTCGTAGACCGCCACTGGTGATTTCCACGGTTGGTACATCGCTCGCTCAGTCATCCAATCATCGTCGTTCCATCGATAAGCACTTTCATTGACGATAGATGCGGTATGTGGAGGTACTTCTGTCTGTCGCGCGAGAGGATCGGCGTGATCAACCCATCGTCCATCGCGTCCTTGGATGGCAAATTTATATTTTGTTCCCGGACCTAGATCAGGAATGAATACTTCCCAAAGTCCATTTGAACCGAGCGGAATCATCGGATTAGTCTTCTTATCCCAAAAGTTCAGGTCAGAAATCAAACTAACATTACGCGCATTCGGCGCCCAGACCGCAAATGCTGTCCCAATCAACTCGCCATGTGCATCACGTTTTACATGGGCTCCAAGAACTTCCCATAACTTCTCATGACGACCTTCGGTAATGAGATACATATCCAACTCGCCAAGAGTGGAATGGGGATTGAGATAACCAGCAGGTGGCGATTGAAATTTCTGCCGCTTCCCAATTATTCGGGTTAGGAAGTCGCGCATGTGCGAACTTTACTTAACTTGGACTCGAGCGATATGAGCGACTTTCCCGTAAGGACGGGCAGGATCAAGGCGCACAAAAGTGTCACGGCTCCAGTTGTAGAGAGAGTTATCGATTAAATCAGTGACTTGGAAGTGATCATTTTCAAATCCAAGGGCCCACATATCCCAATGAACAGTGGTCTCGTGAGCGTGAAAACCATCAAGATTAACCACAACGAGAATCAGATTGTTACCTTCGCGTTTTGAGTAAGCGATGATCTGGTCAGAATCGGTGGGATGGAAGTGAATATTCCGCAATCTCTGAAGCGCAAGGTTTTCTCGGCGAATCTTGTTGAGCTGTGTAATGAAAGGAGCCAAGGTAAGACCTTTCTTTGCAGCTCCACTCCAGTCGCGCACTTTAATCTCATACTTCTCGCTATCGCGATATTCCTCTTTACCTTCTGCAATCGGAATGTGTTCGTATAGTTCGTAACCAGCATACATTCCCCATGACGGAGACATGGTGGCTGCAAGGACTGCACGAAGTGCGAAGACTGCAGGATTACCGCTTTGAAGATGGAAAGGCAAGATATCCGGAGTATTAACCCAGAAATTTGGTCGGAAGAACGCTGATGTTCCATGTGCAACTTCGCGTCCGTATTCTTCAAGTTCATGTTTTGTTACGCGCCAGGTGAAATATGTATACGACTGCTGGAATCCTGCTTTACCAAGTGAATGCATCATCGGTGGATTGGTGAAAGCTTCAGATAAGAAAACCACATCTGGATATTTTGAATTCACCGCAGCAATGAGTTCTTGCCAAAAATATACGGGCTTGGTGTGCGGATTATCAACGCGGAAGATCGAGACGCCCTTATCAATCCAGAACGTGACAATCCTGAGAATCTCCTTGAAGAGTCCGAGATAGTCATTATCAAAATTGATCGGATAGATATCTTGATATTTCTTCGGGGGATTCTCGGCATATGCGATGGTTCCGTCTGGGCGCTTTGTAAACCATTCAGGATTACTCGTCACCCACGGATGATCTGGTGAACATTGAAGCGCTAGATCAAGCGCCACATCAATTTTGTTTTTCCGTGCAACTTTGAGAAAGTCTTCGAAATCCTTCATCGTCCCAAGTTCAGGATTTATTGCATCGTGACCACCGTTAACGTTTCCGATACCCCAAGGAACGCCTGGATCGCTGGGTTTTGCCTCGAGAGAATTATTTTTTCCTTTACGGTGCGAGTATCCGATTGGGTGAATCGGCGGGATATAGAGAACGTCAAAACCCATCTCGGCTACTGCGGGGATGCGCTGGGCGGCCGTCTTGAAAGTTCCGCTAGTAATTGATCCATCAGCGTTTTTGAGCGCACCTTCACTGCGTGGAAAGAACTCGTACCAACTCCCCACAAGTGCTCGTTCGCACTCCACATTAATTGGAAATTTCTCGGTAGAGCTAGAAAGAGTTTTTTTGAATTCGCCCGGATTTTCGGCAATGACTTCGATGTAGAAACTCCATAGACCTTGAGTGGTGGGTCGGATACGCCCTTCAAACCTATTGCTCTTCGGCCAGATCTCGCGCATAGCTACTCGCGAGATTTCTTTCCCACGAGGATCAACAAGAACTACATGGGCTTCAAAACCATCGTGCCCCTCGCGAATAATCGTCGCTTGGACAGGAATCTCTTCATTTGGAATCGCTTTCGCACCAATTAATTCTCCGCCGAAGTGTGTAACGGGGGAGATATCCAGGATAGGAAAGCGACCGATCATCCAGTTCCTTCAGTATTTCCCGGATCTGCAGCAGTAACGCTGGTGAGTTGATACTTCTCAATTGCTTTCTTCACAACTTTTGCCGAAATCTTTCCTTCCTTAGCAAGTTGGGCAAGCACTCCAACAACAATCGACTCAGCATCAACTTTAAAGTGACGACGGAGTGCGCCACGGGTATCCGATAGTCCGAAACCATCTGTGCCAAGCGAAGTGAAAGGTTGAGGAACCCATGGAGCAATTTGATCTTGCACGGTGCGCATGAAATCGCTTACTGCAAGAACGCTTCCATCAAAGCCTTCTAATTTCTCGGTGAGGTACGCCTTCTTCTTTGCAGTTGGATGCAACAAATTATGGCGATCAACTTCGAGGCCGTTACGGCGCAATTCGTTCCACGAAGTAACGCTCCAGACATTTGCTTGAACTTTCCAATCTTCGGCTAGGAGTTTCTGAGCCTTGAGCGCCCAATTGAGTGCGACACCGGATGCCAAGATATTTGCCCGACGCTTCTTGCGACCCGACTTCGAGCTCTTGGAATAGAGATAAACGCCCTTCAATAAGCCTTCTACATCAAGGTTTGCTGGCTCTTCTGGCTGGACATATGGCTCGTTGTAGACGGTGAGGTAATAGAAAATGTTCTCGCTATTTTCGCCATACATACGCTTCAAACCATCGCGCACGATATGTCCGACTTCGAATGCATACGCGGGGTCGTATGCAACAACAGCAGGATTTGTTGAAGCTAAGAGTTGAGAATGTCCATCTTCATGTTGCAAACCTTCACCATTCAATGTGGTTCGTCCAGCCGTGGCGCCCATGACAAATCCACGGGCCATCTGGTCGGCGGCGGCCCAGAATGCATCACCAGTACGTTGGAAACCGAACATTGAGTAGAAGATGTAAACCGGGATCATCGGTTCATCATGAGTTGAATATGAAGTTCCGACTGCTGTGAATGATGCAGTCGATCCTGCTTCATTGATTCCTTCATGAAGGATCACGCCCGAAGTCGATTCTTTATAAGACAACATCAACTCACGATCGACAGCGGTGTATTGCTGGCCGTGCGGCGAGTAAATCTTCATGGTTGGGAAGAGCGAATCCATTCCGAATGTACGTGCTTCATCGGGAATGATTGGAACGATGCGATGTCCAAGGCCTTCTACTTTGGTGAGATCTTTCAGCAAACGAACGAAAGCCATCGTGGTCGCAACTTCTTGCTGGCCAGATCCACGGCGCGTTACTTCAAAGTGCGAATCTTCTGGTTGAGGAAGTGGCTTCGAAATTGCGCGACGGCGTGGAACAGATCCGCCGAGTGAGCTTCTACGTTCCATCATGTACTGGTATTCAGGTGATTCTTTTCCAGGATGGAAATATGGTGGCAATTTCTCGTCAAGTTTCTCATCTGGGATATCGAGATAGAGGCGATCCCGGAGCGCTTGTAGATCATCCATCTTCAATTTCTTCATCTGGTGCGTAGCGTTACGTCCTTCGAAATGTGAACCGAGAGTCCAACCCTTGATGGTCTTCGCAAGGATCACGGTTGGGCGACCCTTGTGATTCATGGCTGATTGATAAGCAGCGTAGAGCTTCTGATAGTCATGCCCGCCGCGCTTAAGGTTCCAGATATCGTCATCGCTCCAGTTTGCGACCATAGACGCGGTCCGAGGATCGCGACCAAAGAAGTTTTCACGGACGAACTTTCCATCTTCAGCTTTGTAAGTCTGGAAATCTCCATCCGGAGTCTTATTCATCAAATCAACAAGTGCACCCTCGTTATCCATCGCGAAGAGTGGATCCCACTCGCGACCCCAAACCACTTTGATGACATTCCAACCTGCGCCAGTAAAGAGCGCTTCAAGTTCTTGAATAATCTTTCCGTTGCCGCGAACAGGACCATCAAGACGCTGCAAGTTACAGTTAACAACGAAAGTTAAGTTATCGAGATTCTCGCGCGCTGCAAGAGTAAGAGCAGAAACACTTTCCGGTTCATCCATCTCGCCATCGCCAAGGAATGCCCAGACTTGTTGTTGTGATGTGTCTTTGATTCTACGATTCTGTAGATAACGATTGAAGCGCGCCTGGTACACGGCATTGATAGGACCAAGTCCCATTGACACTGTTGGAAACTCCCAGAACTCCGGCATCAAACGCGGGTGCGGATATGAAGAAAGTCCGCCACCTGAATGCGAAAGTTCTTGGCGGAAACCATCGAGTTGATGTTCGCTTAGACGGCCTTCGAGAAAAGCACGTGCATACATTCCGGGGGAGGCGTGACCTTGGAAAAAGATTTGATCTCCGCCACCGGGATGCTCTTTACCTTTGAAGAAATGATTAAAACCAACTTCATACAACGCAGCCGAAGAGGCAAAAGTAGAAATATGTCCGCCTACGCCAACACCAGGTCGCTGTGCGCGATGCACCATGATCGCGGCATTCCAGCGAATGTACGCGCGGATGCGTCGTTCTAGAAATTCATCACCAGGGAACTTTGGTTCTTTTTCTGGCGGAATCGTGTTCATGTAATCGGTGACGCGGAGATTTGGGAGATTGATGTTCTTCTCGTGCGCTCTCTTGAAAAGCGAGAGCATCAAATAACGTGCGCGGGCAGGGCCGGCGTGCTGGATTAACGAGTCGAGAGATTGGTGCCATTCGGCGGTCTCATCCGGATTGGTATCGACCAGCTGGTCGACGTGGGCATCCTGGAGGGAGTTAATCTCGTTCTGACTCACGGGGGCTATCTTTCCGCCTCAAGGCGATAAGCGCGAAATCGGCGCGTGTGAGATTGACCAGCGCAAGCCTCTGGTCGGAGTTGCGTAATGCGCCTCGGAAGTGTGGACTTCTCCTACTCGTTTCAGTATGTGAGAGTTAAGGAGAAGGCATTGAGTACCCCGGTGGGGCCAGGACAACTGGCATCCCGTATGGGAATCCAAAGTGGCTTTCTCGTTCTTGAACGCGGCTTCGGTGATGACTCCGACGAATCAATCCGCAAAGAGATCGTATCCACCACAGGTTCTGAACTTCTCGATGAAAATTCACAAGAAGTAGTCGACGCCGTCATCACATGGTGGCGCGAAGAAGATGGTGATTTAATCGACGAGCTCGTTGATTGCCTCACTTATCTTTCAGAAACTGGTCCGATCTGGTTACTCACTCCAAAAGTTGGCCGTGATGGACATGTCGAACCGAGCGATATCCAAGATTCGGCACAAACTGCCGGACTAAGTCTCACCTCAACAATTCCAGCTTCTAAAGATTGGACCGCAACACGACTTGTTGCCCGAAAGAGTGGACGGAAATAATGACAATCTCAGTTGGTCAAGAAGCGCCAGATTTTGAACTCCCGAATCAATTCGGAGAAAAAGTCTCACTTTCTTCATTCCGCGGTAAGAAGAGCGTTGTTGTCGTCTTCTTCCCATTTGCTTTCACTGGGACATGTACCGGCGAACTATGCGCACTGCGCGATGATCTCTCAGTCTTCCAAAACGAAAATGTCGAACTTCTCGCAATTTCTTGCGATGCAATGTTCACACAAAAAGTATTCGCAGAAAAAGAGGGCTATCAATTTCCATTGCTCTCCGATTTCTGGCCACATGGAGCAACCGCACAGAAATATGGAGTTTTTAACGCAGAGCGTGGTCTTGCGCTTCGCGGAACATTTGTGATCGACAAGCAAGGAATCGTGCGCTGGACCGTTGTAAATAGCCCAGCCGAAGCGCGAAATCTTGCCGATTACAAGACTGCGCTAGCCTCGTTATAGACTGCGCACGCATTTCGATAGGGCGCTTAGCTCAGCGGTAGAGCGGCTCGTTTACACCGAGTAGGTCGGGGGTTCAAAACCCTCAGCGCCCACCAGTTTTTCAGTGTCCATCTTTAGCCCGATACCACGCTGTAATCTTGGAATATGAAGCCAACCGAAATTGAAATGGTGAAATTCTTAGAAAGTCTCAGAGCCCCACAATGTCGCCGAATCGTGGATACATTGCATGAGAAGCCACTAACTGAAATCCAGTTAATCAAAAAGAGTAAATTGAGCAAGAGGTCCATTGAATTGCATCTACTTCCATTGATTCAGGCAAAACTGATTGTAAAGAAGAAACAAGAATCAAGTGTCTACTACGTACTGAATAAGAAACTACTAAAGAGAAATGCAGATTGGTTCGCTAAGTTCTTTTCGAGTTAATGAAGAATTTAATTATGGAATATTCAGGCCGTACAAGATAAATTGGGCATTGGTTTCAAACTGAATAGCGCATATCTTCATGGTAAACAAGAAAAAAACAAACTCTCAGCGACTGTACGAAACTTTTTTCTAATCTAAACCCCAGAAAGATCCGCTTAATCCGACTTCTCTAAAATACTGCAAGGAAGTAGATGGATCTCTACGCTGATACTCCAATTCAAGCCTTCCCTCGTACCAATGTGAAGCAAGTGCCCATAAAGTAGAAAGACCCATCACATAGCCTTCTTGATTATTTGTTCGGTGTAGCCAAGTTTCAAGGCAACTTTCATTGCAGAAAATTCTTTGGTTGCCACAAGTGTGAACTACATCAACCCACATTTCCTTTGTTGGAATCAGAAAATGAGCAATTTGCTCACCTTGTGGCGGAGTATCTGGATTCACCCGCCAAGCGTGTGCAGAATTGCAATTCGGGCAGGTAGTTGCAACAACTACTTCTTGAATTAATAAGTTGGGTAGTGCAAACGAGTCCCACGAGCATCCTCCCCACCAGAGTGTCTTGGCTCCCATAACGGAGAACCCCAGCGGTATAGAAGAGAATGGATGAGCCATGAGAATTTCAAATTCATCATTGATGGCAATATGCCGTGCTTCCGCTAACTTTAGAAGTTCATCTCTAACCTGATCTTCTGAGATATCAAAATAACTGGCAATTTGAGAAACGCTTGGAGCAGTGCCAAGGTGACTAAACTGCTTATATACATATAAGCGAATCTCTTTCGTTAACACATGTTTAGATTATCAAAGCAAAGAATTAAACGGTAGATTGTCGATGAAACGGCATCGATCTTACTGACCGAACAAGATATATTAGGAATTGGTTCCAAACTAAATAGCGTATATCTTCTTAGTAAACAACAAAAAAGGACAAACTCTCAGCGCCTACCAGCAAGAAAATCCTCAACGGATTTCTCAAAGATCAATTCCAAGCAATCTTCCGGATCGATTTGATCGCCGGTTTGTTTGAATCCAAGTTTGCTAATTATGTGCATCGAGGCTGCGTTTTCTGGCGAAACGGTATAGCGTAAAATTTTCACTTCGGGGCGCTTACAAATCATCCGCCACATGCCCAACAGCAATTCTGTGCCAAATCCATTATTTTGTTTCTCGTCAACGATTCCAAAACCTATTTCAATCATGCCGTTTGGGTCCGGGAAATTGTGGAATCCAGCTGAGCCAATGATCTCTTTAGTCGACTTTAGGACGGCAAGAACTATTCCGATTTCAGCAAAAGCAGCGTTAGTTTTCACTTTGGGAATTCGATGAGGGAGAGGGCTTGGACCTTCAATCAAATGCCTATATGGATTTGTTATGCCGTCCCACTTCGGTTCTTCATTTCTTTCGAATGAGGCGTAGTTTTCCACGCTCAATGGGATGCCGAAAAGTCTTTCGGTTTCAAACGATGCTCTCTCCATATTGGGAAGCTTTATGAACCTTCGTAGGCGAGTCGCATCTTCTCAAGGTCAATCTTGGTCATCGTCAACATCGCTTGGGTAGCACGTTTTGAGCCTTCGGGGTCGCTTCCGCCGAGATACTTCATCATGTCTGGAGAAGTTACTTGCCAAGAAATACCGAACTTATCTTTGAGCCATCCGCACTGACTTTCTTGACCGCCATCTGCTGTGAGTAAAGACCAATACTTATCAATTTCACCTTGATTGGCACAAGGAATTTGGAATGAGATTGCTTCTGAATGTGGAAATTGTGGCCC
>Ga0214917_10002644_pt1 | contig 21487 bp, 20 predicted proteins | sample LL_1208_BB_MetaG_FD_177983 | JGI IMG/M metagenome (GOLD analysis project Ga0214917, IMG submission 177983) | Freshwater microbial communities from Lake Lanier, Atlanta, Georgia, United States - LL_1208_BB | ecosystem: Environmental > Aquatic > Freshwater > Lake | place: USA: Georgia | collected...
GATAAACCGGCAGCTTTCGCAACTTTAGGAACAGTCACCATCATGTGACCAAGCAGGTTCTTGTGTCGTTCTTCTGCGTTGCTAAGTCTGTCCAGACCGTCTCTGTTTTTGGGGATGAGTAAGACATGCACGGGAGCAGCAGGATTGATATCCTTGAAAGCAAGGACTAGTTCATCCTCGAACACTTTCGTCGAGGGGATCTCACCCTTGACAATCTTGTCAAAAATAGTCACCGGTGGAGACATGGTCCGCGATACAAATCGTCTTAGCATCAAAAAGTACATTAGGGAAAACGCAACAAACACAGGGTTTTATAGGAATTTGGTCATACGCTTCTCAGTGGTTCAGGTACAGGGTTGACTGGTTGATGCGAATAGAAAGCCCTGACCTGTGAAATTGCTCATACAGCTCAGGCATCCTCTGGGAGTCCAAGAACCTTTGTTCTGAATACCTTGGTCTTCTTTAGAACTTCGTCTTCCTTGGGGACCCAGGATGCCAATCGTCTGAGTGTGAGAACCATTCGTGGAGAACCACGTGGTGGTTTGTCCGCTTCAGTTTCCGATGACTCGAAATTGACATAATCGACAACAGCCTTAGATTGCTCCAATACTCTACCCTTCATTAGGTTATCAGCAACAAAAATGGCAGAACCAATAGCATTACCTAATGCAGAAACCTCAACTGTTTCGATTGGTTTCTTCAATCCCTCCAATGGATTACCGGCTCCATCATAACCCGCCAACATCAAGCGAACCAACCGGGTATAAGCTGTTCGAGGTCGGTTCAATGAAATCTTGAGCCTCAATGTGCCGTCCGTATAGTCAGCCTTCTCCTTCTCCTGTTGAGTCCTCTCGGAAGCGACTCTCGGGGCGCGTTGTCGTCTTGCGGAGCGCGTGTTCTTGTTCTCGGACTTCGACTTCTGCTCCGAAAGTGGGGCATCCGCTTTTGGTACATTCTCTTTATTCCCTTTGCGCTGTCGACGAACTCTTCGTCTTCTGTCGCTCTTCGCGTTCGTATCAACTTTGACGTCGATGTTCTTTTGTTCGGATAGCACAGGATCTACCATAGTTTCTTTAGCACTTTATAAAACCCTAGAATGTGGTTTGATATATAGGTTCTTGTAGATAGCTTAACAGCATGCAAAAAAACTGATCGGAAAATTTTTCGAATGACGTCTACCGTAGCTCGAATCCGAAACAGGGTAAATCGTTGAATACTCTCTTGCTGAGTGAACATATATGAGTTAAATTCTACGACTATATCTCCTGGATCTACTCGCGTACGCAGAAAAGAGGGGTCATCACCATCGTCACCGTACTGACAAGTTTTATGAGTACATGCACACTTGGACCCGCAGTGTCCTTACAAGGATCACCAACTGTGTCGCCTACGACTGCGGCTTTATGTGCATCACTTCCCTTGCCCCCGTGTTTTCCGGTTTCGATGTATTTCTTTGCGTTATCCCACGCTCCACCAGCATTGTTCAGGAACAGTGCAACAAGTATTCCCGTTACTGTTGAAAACATGAGAAACGCAGCAAGTGCTTCAGCGCCCATTAGAGAATTTGCGCGATACGTACCCAGCATTCGGAATATGATTCCGACTCCGATCGGTGTGAAGGATGCCAGTAATCCCGGTACAACCATTTCCTTCAAAGCAGCTTGGCTTACAATTGCAACACATGTTTGATAATCAGGTTTCTCTTGAAACTCCATAATACCTGGCCGTTCACGGAACTGTCTTCGAACTTCTTGGACGACTTCTTGAGCTGTTCTTCCAACAGCTCGCATGGCCAAAGACGAAAAGAGAAACACAAGCATTGCTCCAATCAGACCTCCCACAAACACCTCTGGGATCGCCAAATCTACAGTCTCAAAAGGTTTCCCAGTGTACACACTGACTTCATCAAGGAACGCTGCAAAGAGGAGGAAGCAAGCAAGGGCAGCCGAACCAACAGAGAATCCTTTCGTGTTTGCTTTCGTAACATTTCCAACGGCATCCAGACGATCAGTGATGGCTCGGACTTCCTCCGATTGATGGCTCATTTCCGCGATCCCTCCTGCATTGTCTGCTATCGGTCCAAAGTTACTCATCGCAAGTACAAACACAGCCGTACATAACATTCCCATAGTAGCAACTGCGGTTCCAAATAACCCACCAATTGAATGAGCAGATTTCTCCATTGCCAGCCCATTACTGATCGCCTCTATTCCCATATAGTATGAGGCAATCAGTGCGGTTCCAATCAAGATCACTGGGAGTGCTGTTGACTCCATCCCCACAGCCATACCGGCAATAATATTGGTTGCTGGCCCAGTCAAACTTGCCTCTGCAATTCCTTGAACTCTCTCGAATTCGTAATCCGTATAGTACTGTGTAATGATCACAAACAAGTACGCAACAGCCATCCCCAACATACCACATCCAGCGTACCATAACCATGCAGTTGGATGGTCCGGTAAGGTGAGCATAATACGGCATAGAATCAGAAACCCAATGAATGCCATCCCGATCGTGATCCGATACGCTCGGATCATGATGGCTAATGGGTTATCAAAGTCTGGGTTCAATTTGTTTGGAACACCTTCCGTTGTTGATACAAACATTGTACCGATTGAAGACACTAAAAGATCCATACAGTGAACGCCAAGTGGGAACAAAACAAAGCCTCCCGCAACCGATGAACTTGAATGCATTTTTTCTGCCAATGCACCCCCAAGTATCATTGCACTCATAATCTCAGCTGCAATTGACTCAAAAGTGTCTGCACATTGACCTGCACAATCCCCTACACAATCACCCACTAAATCTGCAACAACTGCTGGGTTTCGTGGATCATCTTCCGGAATACCTTGCTCAACTTTTCCAACCAAATCGGCACCAACATCGGCTCCTTTTGTGTAAATACCCCCACCCAGTTGCGCAAACATAGCTACCAGGGACGCTCCGAACCCATAGCCAACAATTAGTAATGGGGCTTGATGAATTTTCAAACCCGGATACATGAGCCGGAGGAGAATCATTGTTCCGGAAAGACCGCAAATGGCGAGTGCAACATTGATGAGAGAAGCAAATGCTCCGGCTCGGAAACAAAGTTGCATGGCACGATTATAACAGTCGCGAGCAGCATTAGCGACCCGTACATTCGCTCTAACGGAAACCCACATTCCAGCGTATCCTGCCAGAGCGGAACAACCAGCACCCATTAGGAACGTCACCGACGTAATCACAGCCATCGCAAACGGTGAAATATGAGAAACGTTGATCTCGCTTGAATCCTTGAATATGTACAACAAAAACAATGCAATTGACACAACGATTGAGATCTTTGCGATTGAACCATACTGAACTCGAAAAAAACCTTCACTTCCTTCCTGGATTGGTTCCGAGACAGCAAGCATGGATGGAGGACCCTCCTCGTGCGCAAACACCCATGCAGCCAACCACAATGAGAATCCTAGTGCTCCCACCGAACTTAAGAATGAAAAAACTAGAAAGAAAGAAGAAAACTCCGAGCATACCAGGTACGCAAGGAATGCGACCACCGATAAACCACCAACAAATATAAAATTCAAGCGGGACTTCTCAGATGGATCCAGATGAGAATATGCGAATATCCTTCTCTCAAACTCCGATTGATAACCTCTAGCAGCAGGGTATTTGGTTGGTGCGAAGGCTTCCGGAATCACCGAATCTGTCTCGAGTGCAGACATTTCATAGTTTCCGTTGTTGGAAACCGGAATATATGACATGAATCACTAGATTGGTTTCATTAGTATGAGAAGATTCTCTGAAAATCGCATGATAAGTGCTTCATGTCTACCGTTTTCAAAAAATTTAAAATGCAACCTAAGTATCGGACCACCCAATCATTATTCGAGAGTCATATGACACACGCACGTTCCCACGCTGATGCTGGTGAACATTCTCTCGCACTAAGAGAGTTCAAAGAAGCTTCTCGTCTCCGACCACGGGATAAGTCGGCTCGAACAGAAGTCAGGCGTCTCAACGAAATCGTAAATATATCAGAATCTCCACCCTCACGCGTCGCTTCGGAGCGTATAAGCTCGATATTCAATCTCTCCATTCGATACTGGGACCGGAATATGCCATCTGCGGCATTAAAAGAGGTAATCAACTCCGCTTTCCGTGACATTTAACTTTCTTAGTGTTTGAAGGCGTATGAATTATTTGAAGAATTGGGTCTTCCGTGCACTTGTATCAATCACAACGTAGACGCAATCAAGGATATTATGCTTTCGACACGCTCCCGCGAAAAGGAACTGCGGTCAATGATATCGGGAAGGAAGAAAAACAGCTTGCCAATCAATTATGAACTGGCCTCTCTGTACTATGACCGACGAATGCTAAATGTCGCCGAAGCGAGTCTTACTAGATGTCGCGATTTAGCGGGTACTATGCGCGATATGGTCGCAAGTCGGTATTCCACAGCTCGTGCAGGAGTGAGTCCAACCAAATTCGACAGTCAGAAAGTATGTGATCGACGAACTGAAGAGTTAAACGCGACATTCGCGACGGAAAGCCGGAAAGCTCGCGAGCGAATTCAGGGAATACAAACGGACATTGATCATGTTGTTGAACTCCAGGGAGTATACGCTACTCTGACTCCGGAAGTACCAGTTTTACCGTGTTTGCTATCGCGATTCACAGAGCATGTAGCCGACTGTGAACAATGGTGGAGGGAAGTACGGAGCAGCAATCTCATTGACTGGTTCAATTAAGACTCATTTGATTGGAAGACCTTTTGTCGTTATGACTTTCTCCCATTTCATTCAATCGTAGTTGTATGTTAAGTACGCTATTGCGGATCCCGCGGAGGTTCCACGTGACTAAATCCAGCGGTAATAGCGATAAAACGGCTCAATTCGCTTTTTTGAATCGCGACGGCTCTACAGCACAAGTTACCGCCTCATATGGAAACACTGTACTGGAGGTTGCTCATGAAAACAACGTTGAAATCGAAGGTGCATGTGAGGGTTCCCTTGCTTGTTCGACATGCCACGTCATCCTAACTCCTGAATTATTTGACAGTCTTGAGGAACCTTCCGAAAGGGAAGAAGATTTATTAGACCTTGCTCCAGGGCTCACGGATACATCAAGGTTGTGCTGTCAACTCAAGGTTGACGAGAGGTATCATGGAACGAAGATAAGACTACCGAAGGCGACCATTAATTTCTATGTAGACGGGCATATTCCTAAACCACATTAGCATCTAGCATTCGATTGATTACCAGTTCATCACTACTGTTGGCAAAGGTAGCTCAGTGAACCCCTTTCATGAATAAAACAAGTGGAATCGAAAATTTTCCGCAGTGAATCTGCTTTTTGGCATGTCGTCATCCTCCGCACGAATATCGATTTCGTCTGACGAAGTCAATCTGCTGATCTATAGATACCTTATAGAAGCAGGTATGTCATTGTGTGCCTTTTACTGTGATTCTCTTGCAGGATTCAAACATTCGGCTTTCGCGTTTCATGGTGAAAGTCTGTTAAGTCGGTCTCCGAACCTCGTTCAAACGGATATGCCACCCGGAACGCTCGTGACGCTCCTACAAAAAGCACTACTTTTCCTGTATGTCGAAACTCATGTCGCAAATGATGGACAGACGATTCAATGTGATGAAGCTTTTAGTCTTCTGAAACCTCATGATCATGATCATGGTCCTCTAGACGCGCAGATTCAGTTCGACGAATCGATCGCAGATCATGTCGATGTATCGGGGAAGCGACACGGTGCTTCGGTACAGGATGACAATGAAAAGGAAGAGTCGTCTTCTTCGAAACCTCCACCGATGAAAAAGTCCAAACAAGTGAAGACATCGAAGCCATCCGGTGAGACTGTTGAACAGACCGAGATACAGGATCAAGTTATGGCTGATTCAGAAACTGTACCGTCCATTGAAACTCTTGCCACCGAAGCCGAGCAGGGACCTGATGCCTCTGCCGAGAATAACAATATCGCAGATCCAGTTTCTAAACAGGACGAGGCGGAGGAGGAGGTAAAGAAACCAGATGAGCCACAAAAGGACATTTAGATGGTATAGTAGATCACATCCGTAAGTATATGAGCTATCCGATTCATCACTCTCTATTTACTAAACTAAGAAAGAATCTATGGATCCGTAAATCTTCGGTGAGTTCGGGATGAAAGCACGTAGCGAGAAGGTTGTTTTGGCAAACTGCAACAACTACATCCTCTCCGTGGTAAGAAATGGAGGCAAGAATTTGTGCCTCCTCACCTACTGATACGATCGCTGGGGCTCGAATAAACATCGCAGGGAATCGGTCAAACATCGGGTTCGATGAGTTTGTCATAATCTCAAAAGACTTTGATTGACGTCCAAAGAAATTGCGACAGGTGTTAATCTCGATGCCTCCTATATGCTTCTCTCCATAAAGGCTTTCTGCACTCACTGACGAAAGAGTGCGGTCGCCTTCATTGGAACCACCTCCCAAACTTGATGATACATGGTTAGATAACAAAATGCATCCTGCACAGGTTCCCCATATTGGTTTCCCCGCACTGGCAAAATCCTTTAGTTTCTTCCAAATCAAATCTACCGGACCATACAGTCACGAATTTATCATAAACATACCTCCTCTCTGTTCGGTTCCCTCACTGATTATACGCATGGCGGTAGATTCGCCCCCAGGGAGGATTATACAGTCGGCTTTGTCCACATCGTCCGCAGTGCGAATTTCGAATGCAGAAAAAAGCCTTCCGGGCTCACTGCAGTTTCTTATAGCTGTTTCGTGCTCGGCAAACGCCCCCTGTTATATATAACTTAACCACGAAAATAGACATACCTGCAGTGCGAAAACACCAACATATATCATTTACTAACAACCTATCGGGATTAGATAGAATAATGATTGAGGTGACTAAAAGAACACGACTGCGTACCACTAAGAGTAACGCTGAAAAGCGCGCTTTGTAAAGAGAACGAATATGCATTTGCTTACAACCACACAGTGCCTTGAGAATTTTTTCTTCGAGCTCACAGGGGTAACGCCTAAAGGTTATTGATACTCCGAAGACATTGAAAAAACATGGCGCTAACGGATAGAGTCGATATGGCGGATATACAGGACTCTTCCTCGGAGGCGAGCGGCCAGAATTCTCATATACGAGAAGTTTGGGCGCATAACCTTGAGGAGGAAATGGACCGGATTCGTGACATAGCTGAAACATATCCATATATTGCAATGGTATGACTTGAAAATGCAAATTCATCATTATAATCATTCTAGGATACGGAGTTTCCGGGGGTTGTTGCGAGACCAGTTGGTCCATTTCGTGATGGTCCCGATTATAATTACCAGCGAATTAAATGTAATGTAGACTTACTCAAGGTGATCCAGATAGGATTGACATTCTCGGATCCAAACGGTCGATTACCGACGGAGGACGGTCACCCGTACAACACATGGCAGTTCAACTTCAGGTTCGATCTTGGTTTCGATTTGTATGCAGCTGATAGTGTTCAATTTTTGCAGAATTATGGTATTGACTTTAATCGTCACTACCGAGACGGTATTGATCCTAACCTCTTTGGTGAATTATTGATGTCATCAGGTGTTGTGTTATCCGATGATGTTCGCTGGATTGCATTCCAGGGAAAGTATGATTTCGGTTATTTGATCAAGTTATTGACTTGTGATCATTTGCCCCCGACTCAGGAGCAATTCTTTGATTTGCTTCATACATACTTCCCGAATATCTATGACATCAAATGGTTACTTCACAATGTGCATCATGAGCTAGAGGATCAGGTTAATGCAGTTTCTGCTCAAGCTGCAGCATCTAGCGAGGCATCAGCTGACCTAGCAGCTAGTACTACAACAACTGGTGCATTACCAAAGGGTCAGCGAGAGAAGGGTCTTGAAGATTTAGCAAAAACTCTCGAGATCCCTCGAGTTGGTACTGCTCATCAAGCTGGGAGTGATAGCTTGTTAACTTGTGAGGTTTTTTTCCGCCTTGTTCATCGTCATTTGCCCCACGTACTTTCAGGAGCACCTCATTCGGAGACTACAACAGCAACAAGTGGACCTTCATCGCCGTCGAGATCACCAAACAAGGGATCAAGAGGTAGAAGCTCAAGTGTTGGTAGTGATGGGTTGATCATTGAGGGTCGGCAACAAACCACCGCCCAGTGCCATTTGAGAAACGTGTTGCATGGCCTGGGTAGGGGATACATTCAACCTGATAGGGATCACTCGCAGTTATCGAGAGCATCTGCTGCGGTTGCATCCACAAGTACAGCATCTCCACCACCTCCAGGCACGAGCGCGTTTCTCATGGGTGGCGCTGGACCCAATCGTCCAGCGCTGTTCTCACCGATTCCACCTCAGGTACCACCTGTTGGAATCCGAAACGTCGCTCCACCACCTTTGAGTGGTGCAATTCGATTCGATGGCAGCGGAAGCGGGCCCCCACCCGCACCAATCACTGCCGTACACGATTAGAGTTGTCGTCAAGTACCCCACGTAGGATTAGTGGTTTCATTGTATCGAGCACGCACCCACACCGCCATCTCATTTCTCCTGCAATACGAGAGGCGCATCGGCAAATCGTGTAAAAATCGGTGATTCTTCTATCTATGCCCAAAGCAGCTAATCAGACAAATATAGCAGTTTTACCAAAAACAAAAAACCATAAAGAGTATAAATATGACATGGATTAGTGTATAGCATGTACTGTAAAAAAGCAAACCAAAAAAATTTGTGGAAGAAAGCTAATCGAACTCTCTGGCGTGTTACCCGCGACGAGGCTCTTTACCGCCTGTAAGCGGGCGTCAAACCCGGAGAATATTAATCGCGACTCATTCATATGTCTGGCGGGGTCAACTCAAAAATGTTGACTCGGTCCTTCTATGAGCTTACAATATACCGTACAAACTATATTTGTTTTGAGGTTATTGGTAAACTACCTACTTTTGAATTGAATTACTAGAATCGGTGCTGGTAAAACCGGAGGGTCACCTCATGACCCTCCCTTGACTTGAACCGTTCTCTTTCAGTTTCGAATTATTGATATAGGGTCGAATACCCAAGCTTTTCCCATTGAGGTAATGTGCATCAGTGTTTTCAACACATAGGTAAACAGATCGAGGATCAGCAAACGTTACGAATCCGAACCCTCGGGACATGTTTGTTTCTGTATTGAGTACGATGGACACATCATCAATTTCACCAAACTGTACAAGATGTTGCATCAGTTTGTCTGCGCTTGTGCTTGTAGATAACCCCCCAACGAATACTTTTCGGCAATTTAATTCATTTTCACTAATATACCGATTAGGCGACATATCGCAGTCCAAAAACCGTCTTCCAGGGAATGGAATTTCCAACGTTCCCATATCATCAAACAGTCGGGGTCGAAAATCTCTCCCAAGGTTCAATATTGTTGAATCCTTGTAGTTTTCAACATTATGATGCCAACCTTGAACACGAGCCCACGAAACCACACAGACTTTGTTTGACTTGTAAAACGGAAGAGGGTAACCGTGAAACTTGACCATAAAGTCACGTGCCATTTCTGGTGCAATGAGATCTATAAACAGATACCCAATATTTCGACGTGTACGGAAATCAACAGGGCAGTAGAAAAAATTAAACAAATACCCCAAACTCTGAAACAAGGCTATAAGTTCATCCTGTGTGAACCCAGCAGGAACATTACGTACCAAAACCGTAGTGTAACACAACTCTGGTGGTGGTGCTGGAACCAGATTCATGATCGGTATAGCACAAGACTCACCCATATAATGAGGTCCACCACAATCATCTGAATAAACCAATCCACCAGGGTGAAGCACTGAGTGAGGTGGTGCAACTATCGGTGGTAATACAGCAGCACTCATACATGATGAATGATCTGGTAGACGTGTCAAATTTCCACGAAATTCATTCTCATAATTACCTCCTGTTGATTGTGAACAAATACTGTCATATCGCATAAGCTCCTGTGGACTTGTTGGTGTTGAAATAATCTTTGGTGTACAAGCATCCCGAGCGGGTGATACTGGAGACTCCAATGTATCCACATCACTCTTTTGGAACTCCTCGATATCCCGCTGATGTGCTTGACCGTGATCGTCACTTGTAAATGTACTTGATGTCTGCGACGGATCGAATGAACCTGAAGAATCATCGCTAGGAGGAGGAGTATCCAACTCTCCATAACGCCGAATCATCTCCTTTCCTTGAAACATTGTTGCATCGGGTGTAGTGTAACGTCGTCGAGGGAACATCTCACCCGGCATGTCAATAACTCCTTCCGGATTATTTTCCTTGCCAAATGTGAGGAATGTCCTCTCCATCTTGACTTCCTTGTGCTTGGAAAGTGCATCCTGTGCTGTCTGAATCGGATGCATCACCATGGGGCATTGCATAGCGGACGAGCACAAGTATGGAAAACAACTAGGAAGTTGATGAATACATGCGCATACACAAATCACGACGTCTACACAATGACACGGACACTCATCAGGTTGGATAGTCACCACATGTCCATCACCAATTGCGGTGAGCTCAAGAAACACATGGGTGCGATGATGCTCGGAATTCCATTAATTTACATGACACGTTCTGTTTTTTTTGTTCCATGCAGTCTCCGTTGAATATTATTCTCCAAGACAAATGGAGAGAAGCAACTCGGGATGACGAAGGCTACACAGGTACCTGTTTAGAAGCGAGTTGGTTGGAGAGGGTTAGGTCCATCCTCCACGAAAAGCTTGATTGCCTAGGTATCGGAGGAATGGCCACCGATGCCCTAGCACTTCATCTAAATGTCGATGACTTTTCGATGGTACATCTTTGGTATTCGTCCGGTGCCCTTGATGAGTCAATCATGGAGCTGAAAGTTAGTCGCAAGCTTGTCGCTAATGTGTTAGGACTGAGGGGGCTCAACCTGGATCGAGCAAACTTCACAGTTGTTTTCGAGGAATTCCTTCTTTATCTCAATGCCGATACCGATTCCGGATTCATCGATTTCGAGGATTACATGAAGTATTTCCCAATATGGTATGTTTCTCGTCGATGGCCATCGAATTCCGAGCAGCTGAATCAGTCGGTTATTCTCGAAATAATACGCGCATGGGACAACCTTGATGTTTCAGATTCAGGCCTAATATCACGACGTTCCATGGAGAAGTTTCTCCTTCCTTTTGCATTTCGTCTCTTGTATCAAGACGAAGCAACAAGTCTTCTCCGAGAGCGATGGATTCGGTTCATGCTGCGAATCCTAGACTGTACAAGGTCTAATTGGGTTAACCATTGGATGGAGTACATGTTTCTGGATCCCTTGAAATTCACACAAGATGATATTCCAACTGGATCAAATCAAAAGAGGGTGAATGAGTTCGTTGAAGACGCGCTTACATTCGCTGGGTTATTCCCAATGTCCGACGAACAGTTCGCCGCACATGTGTCGGATTATCTGAGTTTGGTCACCCAAACGACCTCATCAGTGGAATCACGATCAAGGGCTATTGCTTTATGGATAGTGTCCAGAAAAACACGATTCACCCGGAATTTCGTCCCGTCCAGTATTGCTGAACAACTGATACCTAGAGAGCCTCTTATTCAAGACTGGGACGTGATCCGCAGCAGCCTCGCCGATATTTGGAACACCTACTTTCCCCCAGGTGAAGACGGGCGCATGCAACATCAGACCCACTTTGATATATGGTTAGGTAGAATGATAGGAGGACTTAACATGCGGAAATCACCTAAACTCTTGATGCTAAGAAAATCATTGAACGATAAATTCATCTCCCAAATTGAGGTCGAGACACTCTGGGACGAGTTTTTAGGACGCAAATCGATCCGAATACCTCCACACAAACTAATCGCACTTCTTCATGCGATTTATAAAGACTTTTACGGTGAGGAGCAGCTCAGTGAAGGAAATTGGGTCATACGAGAATGGCTTGAAGACATCACAGCCCTTGCCCTTCTAATACCAGAGAATCACCCGGACGTAATTATCACAAAAGATGTATTCTTGGTGGTTTTCCCCATATGGTTCTCGTGTGTATTCCCGAAAGCCTCGCAGACAGGGGATGATCGAATGGAGGACATCTGGCCAAAGTCGACTGAAAAACGCGTGATTTTCTCGGAACCAAATTTGCGTGCATTTCTCGGAAAAATGTGGAACTCAATGATGCCAACAGACATTGGAATACCATGCCCGGAATGGTGGCTGAGGCGTTGTTGTAACCGACTCGCTCTACAATCGGAGAGTCAGGGCGTTACTCGGCAGTTGTTTTCGTCAATTATCTTCTCCCCTGACGAAGTCAACTACATTTACGAATATTATCAAGTAATGAATTCGCAAACTTTGATCGAACTGTTGCATAACAGTATCGATCGTGATCAGTATCCGGATTTCCCAAATGAACTTGTCGAAGAGTTTTTCCTTATCGCCGACACACCCCCTCCGCGTTCAGGAGGGGAGTTTGTGTTACCTCATTCAACCTTCGTGTTTGCCTTCCCGCTATGGGCAGCTGCCCATGCCAATTAATCTACAGTATAATTAGAACTCTCTCCAATTGTTTCATGAGTCAGTTACATGTAATATTCAAATCGAGTCTAGTCGGATCATGTTCGCTTCTGATCGTGAAAGCGGTGGATCTAATCGCGCCACTGCATAAGGTATAATAAACCCGACCCAAATATCTCTGGGAATACCTCCTCGTTCCCAGAATCCACAGAGACTGAAAATACTAACGGCCAGCAAACGAGCGTCCTTGTCGAATACGGCATGCGTTTCCGGGCTCCAAGGTTCCTTCGCGCTCAGAACATACTCCACCGCTTTGGGAATAGCAAGACCAGATCTGACTCGCTCATTCTGTATCTGTACCGCAGCATCAATTGGGGAAATCCAGCGTTCATCATGTATGGAAACCCATGGGCCATCTACCTCACTCCTACGATAAATATCTGCGCCACTCCGTAGTAGATCGAGTATGACGTCTTCCCGCATCTCCGCCATGTAATGAAGTCTTGAACAGTATCCGCGAGTAGCCGTCAAGTACCTTACTACCATGTGAGAAGCAGTTAGAATAAAAGTGGAGTCGTCGTGACGGCTCGCTCCTGCATGAAGTAAAAGTTTAACCATATCGAGGTTTCCATCAGCACATGCTTTTAAAATTGGAGGGGAGGCAAAAATCCATTCCCCAACAAGACCATGGTAACCAGGACTTGCTTCCACGTCGGCTCCATACTGGATCAAAATCCGAGCGCAATCTATATGCCCACCTTGAACTGCTACGTACAGAGGGGAAATATACCGGAAATCGCCTTGACCAACGATGCGACGGATCTCACAGGGAGATTTTTTAAACGTGGTGCGCAAAGTTTCTAGTATCCAAGCGATTCCCCGCGAGTCCCCACTTTGAGCCGCTAGCCAAAGAGGACTCACTCCGACCTTTGTACCAATCACAAGCATGTCTAGAGCGATCGATTTCGACTCGCTTGTATTGAATGAAAGAACCCGATTCAATATACTCTTTGCCAGGCCGAGTGCCCCGGCACCCAGTGCGACAAATAAAACGCTCCGACCGTCGCAGTCGCGATACGACAGACTCAGCGGACCTGAACGCTCTAGTAGATATAGGGAGACCGAAATATGACCGTATCCGACAGCGAAAAATATCGGGGGCCACGCTTCTCCACTGACCAGAGTAATCAAATCGGTACCACATGCAGGGCAATGTTTATAAAAGAAATCAATCACCCTGAGATTTCCCATGATACATGCAGTACCAAATGGAGTCAACCCCGTGAAATCGGGCTCCTCCATCTCCGCCCCGTAACTATACATCAACCTCAGTAACGGAACATTACTATTTCGGGAGGCATGCCAAACGGCAGTGCGGGACTTTGTGCATTTCTCATTTATGTTAACTCTGAATCGAATTAGCTCTTCAATACACTGTGGGAATTGCATGGTCGTGATTTTCAACTTACCTGTATAGAATCCAATCGTGCTGCCAAAACTAAGAGCGGTTCACCCGAAATTCGATGATTAACAAGATCGAACCCGGAATCATGCAACAGACGAAACTAGATAATCTGTATCCGTCTTGTCAATTGAACATACAATGTCCCGATCATTTGTCTTGCAAGCAGACAGCAACGCAAAATCGGCATCCTGTACGACACCCATGCTGTCTCGAAAAATTATCGGATTCCGCTATTCTTTGAATATTCCAAAACCTAGTATATACGGGATTATAAATGGTTCTTGTTGAGGAAGTTCACACCAAGGAAACTGATGTCCACATCTCAGACGAGTCCTCCTCGGAGTCGGGTGACGAGATGCCAACTCTCGAGAGTGCTGGCCAAGAAGGATTCGACGCCAAGCTCAACCGAGCTGAAAAGAAGGCACGAAAGGCCATGATGAAGCTCGGTATGACCCCAGTTGAGGGTGTTTTCCGAGTCACTGTTAAGCGCAGCAAGAGCGTTCTTTTCGTTATCACCAGACCAGAGGTGTTCAAGAGCACTGCCAGCGATACTTATGTTATCTTCGGTGAGGCTAAGATTGACGATTTCGCTGCTGCTGCCCAGGCTTCTGCTGCCCAACAATTCACACACGCTCCAGAAGTTGCCAAGGTGGCCGCTTCGTCTTCTTCTGATGCCTCCAAGCTCGGCGAAGAGGTTGACGAATCTCAAGTTGATGAGACTGGACTCGATGCTAAGGATATCGATTTGATTATTGCCCAAGTTGGATGTTCTAGAGGTAAGGCTGTGGCTGCCCTCCGAGCTGCTAATGGTGACCTCGTTGAGGCTATCATGCAGTTATCTTCATAAAAAGAAGAATAGTTTCTCTTTAGTAAGTGAACAGTCACAAAAATTTCCGCGTAGACTATCAGTTATGTACCTAAACATATCATTAAAACACCGGCTATCTGGAGGATAAACGCCCCACCAAAAAACATACGCTGTCGCTTGTCTTTGATCTCTTTATACACGAAGAAAGATATGCATGATGCCACCAGAGTTGGCCCCACTGCACCTATAGTGTACCCGGCGGCGTAGCCGAGACCTGTCAAGGCAAAGAGCATTGTGATGTCACCCAGTACCCATAATAGTCCTCCTATCAGAGCTGGACGAATAGGAACATGATGCACCAGTTTACCCCTCACAGTGGCATAAGACGATTGCAACCAATATAGCAGCGAGCTCATCAAGAAAACACCCAAGCATTGCGAGAAGACGAATTGAATATCAGTCATCCGAGCTCCTTCGGCTGTGTTGTTCTTCCATAAATCAAAAGGCATAGTATTTAAACCCGTTGCAATTCCAGCAAACACACTGAGAAGAATTCCAACAATCCGACGAGTCCGATCGTTGGATATCCAAATCGAGAAATACTCTTTCTCTTTTGGTTTTCGGAGTGGGGAAGGCGACAAGTTGGCGTCTTGAACACCTTCCTCGACCCTACTAGTCTCAAGCTCCTTCTTTTGCCGTTCCTTTTCATCGTTTTCTGGTTTGACGAAACAGAGAGCAACGAATGAAAGAACCAAAACAATAACACCGAAATCACGCAAGAGTGGAATCGATCCCGAATCCTGCTTCATACCGAATATACCAAAACGACTTGTCGTGTACCCCGTACATAAATTCACGATATGATACAAGGTGAATCCGAGAGCCAAACCAGTGAGATGAAGTAGTGGAATAACTAGGAAATTTGCGAAACCCCAGATCAACCCACATGCGACGCCGTACAGGATCACCTGCGGATCCGATGAAGGCCAATCAAGCCACATCAGACCAATAACTTCAAGAAGAACACCACCCATCATGATTCCACACGCCATAAACCATTGGAAAACGCAACCATCATATGTGCTGTACTTTTTACACGGGACGTATTGCATTCCGTAGAACACGGAGCACGCAATAGCGCATACCAACCCGACTGCGAAACTAACCATAGTTGGTCTGGAATTTTTTTTCGTCTCGAATTTTAAACTTGGTTCCGACAATGCAAAATGACCCAAGACCCCAAGAAATACGACCAACCAGATCCTTGTGGGACCGCCTAATCAAATACATTGTCGATCCTCGGAGAGTCGCACATAAGTACCTCTTACAGTTTCTTCTGTGTCTGTTTCTATCCGGTCCAACATTTTTCGACAACTTCTTCAATGCCTGTGTGACAGACATCATTTCGCGCCTTGGAATATCTCATGAACGATTCTCGCTTCTGATCTCAATACCCTCGATGACAGGTGTGTTTTGTGGAATTGTAGCAGGTATTGTTTCAGCGTACGGGTCAACATTGACAGCTTCGATAACAGCGATATTTTCGTACATTGGTGCCATAATCCTCTGTTACGGTATATCCGAATCGAGCTTTAGTACAATGATGGTGGGTAGGCTGATTTTTGTCCTGTTTTGGAATTTGCTTGGTTCGGTTCAAAAGGTGATTATATTTCGGGAGTTTACAGGAAATTCCCTTGCTTGGATTTTCGGGTTAAAAATTGTCGCCATTAGAATGGGTGCAGTATCCGGTCTGTATTTCGCAGGAGACATTATGACCCAGGTTGATAACTCTCTTCCTAGCGCTTTCTATTTCGCCCTCGCTTTGTCAGGAATATCACTTGTGTGCACGATTTGTTTTTCCTATTTGAGAAGAGGAACCAGTACGGCACGCCTCATACTCCCTTTAATGGTTGGACACCGGTCTTCTATGCGACCGACTAGTTCGAGCTCGTATGCTCCGCGCAAGACTTTGTTTTCGATTCCGAGAAATTCGTGGATATGCTGTCTCATAATATTCTTTTATTATGGTGGAATCGTCCCTTTTGAGACCTTTGGTGTTGACTACTTGGTCACGGACTATGGAATGTCGAAAGGGGACGCGGGTAAAGCGATGGCGCTGCTTCCGTTTTTCTCGTTTTTCTCACCTCTAATAAGCCCAGTGGTGGCTTCGTTGAAAAATCAACTATGGGCCCTCGTGCTTGCTCAAGTAGTTGTTGCCGGGGGAATTCTCGCAGAGGTACTACAGGCGTCACATGCGCCTGTGCTTTATTTGTGTGTGATGGGTATTGGGCACTTGGTCGTCGCAAACGCTGTTTGGCTCGCGCTTGCCAGTCTGTCACCGTCTGACCAAGATAAGACTAATGCCGCGTCTATTTCTTCCGCCATCTACGCGCTAAGTGGTTTCTTCTTCAACTGGTTGACGGGGACCGTTCGGGATTTAACCGGAAGCTATGACGCTGCACTCGTTTGGCTTTCGGTGTTGGTTTCCCTGGGTACAATCGTGGCTGTATATCTATTGGGATGGGCTTCATGGCATGAGCCCTTCACCGGCAATGAAATGGACCGGATTCTTCTTGATGATTCGCAACACCAATTAGATGATACACCGAGCGTTGCGACTACTGGAATGAGAACGCAGATCGATCCAAACCATTTTTCCACGTAGTATTAGCAACTTTTATCAAATGCATTCTGTTTACAGTACGGAAACGGAATCTGAAAATTTCAAAATGCAGTTTGAGAGGACACGAATCCAGTCGATGCTGGCGACATTGTCACCATTTCAACAGGAACAAGTCCGTGTGAAAGTGGAGGCCTATCGGGCTTCGCTCATTGCACAACGATACCCACCCGCTCAGCTGGCGAACGCGACACATGACTTCTGGAAAACAATGGTGACCTACCTGTACGAACATTCTGGTGGTCGCACGCCGTTATCGACCGCGTCTGGTCCGGCAGGAACCCCGGCTAGCCGCCCCGTCGGCCCTGTGCGTCCGCCACCTCCTCGAAGTGCGCACCCGCTCTCCGTTTCAACGGTACAGCCGGGGTACATCCAAGCAGCCGGGAAGGCTGTTCCACAATCGGGTCCAAAGACCAATTTTGTTGATAAATCTGGCGGTTTGATACCGAACCTTATGCGCGGTTGTGTGATGCCAGTTGGTCTTCAAGATTGGGCGAACCGTCTCTACTATATGGTAGAGACTCAACGCCCTAGTTTGAAACCCAAAGCAGACCAATTGGTGACGGAAACGATTCAAAATCTTTCCTCATCTGGTCAGTTGTGGAAAATGAATTGGATAGTTTATCCAGTGCCATCCCTTGCACAGCTAGCTTCTGTTGGATCTCCCTCTGTCGTGATTGATCTCGAAGATAAACAAACAAAAGTCTCAAACAATGATTTTACACAAGATTTTGTCGCCTTTGGATCATCGAAACCCGATGCCCCAAAAAAGAAACGTAAGACTGAACCTGTTCTCATATCGCCCATGAGTAGTCCCCCACCCCCTTCCTCCCCCGGTATAAAGGTGAACAAGGAAGAGTTGCGTAAACGTAACGAGCGGGCTAAGAAATTCAAGGACCATTTGATGGACGCTCCATCCACGAGCAGTACAGGTGTGTCCAACACAGTGATCACGTCGTCTGTTCAGTATGAGTTTGGTAATGACGAAGATGACGTGTTTGAAAAAACTGGACAGTATTCAGTTGTGGGTACATGCAAAAATTTAGAAAAAAGATATTTGCGTCTCACATCGGCACCAGACCCAGCCCTAGTGCGTCCAGAACCCGTCCTTATTCAATGGATCGATCAGTTGACTAAACTATGGACTAATCGCGAAAAGGACTGGAAGTATATAGAGGATCAAATGAGAGCCATTCGGCAAGACTTGACCGTACAGAATCTTCGTGGTCCTTTCACTACTCGTGTATATGAGACCAATGCCCGGTGGGCATTGGAATCCGGGGATTTAGGCCAATTCAACCAATGTCAAACTCAATTGAAACAACTTCACTCGGAAACAAGCACTACTCATTTGGATACGAAATGCGAGTTCCTCTCGTATCGTCTCATTTATTATTGTTTGCAATCTCTTCGAGTTGACGAACAAATTTTCTTGAGCCAAATCCTGTCTTCAGATCCTGCCGTCCGACACCATCGATATATTGTGTACGCCCTCGCTCTTAGACAACATGCGGCCACTAACAATTTCGTCAAGTACTTTGAGTTGTCAAGTCTGGCTGATCTAGGTACCCGGGGCGGTTCACCAGATTGTGCTCCCGCGCCTCATATGAAGTACCTTCTTGGTGCATTTGAATCGCGCCAACGAGTGTTTTGTCTGATGGTGTTGTGCAAATCCTTCATCACCCAACTCTCTGTTTCGTGGTTGAAAGAGATTCTGCAATTTTCCTCCCACAATGACTGTGAAGAGTTTGTCGTGACTCACGGTGGTGTTTTGAAAGCAGACGGGATCATTGATCCAAAAGTTTCTTTTCCCAACTTTTCAAATTCGCCCCTCTTGGTAAGTAGTAAATTGAACCTCATGGGATAGTTTTAGCAGATGCATGCACAACGGATATTCTACTTACTGTACGACACGGAGGAAAAATTTTTTCATTTCTAATTAAGGATCTTCCTGTCGACGAGGCCAATCTATACGACTTCGGCTCAAGGCGATTCGGTAAGAGAACCAATCGGTTCCTCGTCCACCAGCTAGCGAGACTTCTTTGTCAACTTTCCGCAAAAGTACTCGTTGGAAAGTGACAAGAGGGATGATGAAAACGGTGATTACTGCACCCCCAATCACCAGTAGAAGAAAGATCAACCAGTTCGAGATCCGTGCGTAATTTATAAGTACGGATCGACACTCACACCATGTGACGACCGGAAACGTTGTGTTGGAGGATGGTCCACCAAAGAGCGAGTTTACGTACACCACACATTCCCTGAGTTCAGTCTCTGATGGTGGAGATCGGGTGGACCATTTCTCAAATTCGGTTTCCATCGATTTATCTGTGCAATTGAACGGAGTTAGCTGGATTGGCGATTCAGCACAATCAGGCACTACGCAGTTATTTCCACTGCATTCCCCCGCTTGCCACATTTGATCAAACTCAAGGGCAAAGTTATGAAGCATAGTAGCCTCTGGCCCGGGATGGGAGAACCAGTAATCAACAGGTTTGTTTGCAAGTGTTGTCAGGAGCTCAAAATTTTTATGCGCATTGCCTGCAAGGAGAATATTTCCACTTACAAATAACGCGAAAAGAATAAAGAAAAAAATCAAAGAAAGTCCATGTTTCTGAGCACGCGTTTGAGCACCCATATATTTCGGAATATGGTGAGGATCTTGAACGTCACGAGATTCTTTGGCCCGGTGACATCCCCAGATAGATGCAATTACAACGAGTGTACAGAGAACCAATGTGAAGGTGAATAAACTGGAAGTCTCAAACGAATTCAACGCTAATGCTGACAAATAATACATACAAACGACTATTGTGAGGAAAGCAAGAACGGAGAGAACCGAATAAACGACCATTTGGGCCGTTCGAGTTTTGCGTAGTTTTGATGAAAGAGTCATTAGTGGAAAACTAGGCATGTGGGGATGGGGAATCTTAACAGGATAGTGTCGGGTTGAGACTAAATATTAGAACCTGATGGAGCTGCGGTGGCTGCAGCTGCTATGAGATTTTCCACAGCTGTGGGAGCATCCCGCATGCATTTCTGGATCAATGGAAGTTTCCTCTTGACTGATTCTTCCATTTTTTCCATTGAGCTACCATGCACAACTATCGCACCCGACGGGAAAACAATCGTCTTCATTTCATACATCACATCGTTTACGGAAGCCGGACCTCCTATCATGTCCGGTTCGATAATCGTTGTACTGTAATCGGAACTAATATCCAACCAGACAAGGCCAGGGTACTCGTCAGGCTCGAAAATCGCACTAGCGGAAGGATCACACTTGGCATTTATACGCATCTCAAGTTCCATGAGATCCACTACCGATTTTGTTCCGATCGGCCAAGCGTTGGCGCGCGCAACAAAACTCAGCGTCTTATACGGTGCAATCAATTTCCGATTGCCCGAACTTGGCGATTCAGCGACGGCGACTGTAGGCTCGAGGGTTTGTAGGCGAGCGATGGCATCCGTGTAAAATTGATGCGCGCATGCATCGGCAACGTGGAAGTCGTCTGCAAAAAGGAAAATGCGGTCCTGCGTTTTTGGCATGGCGATAAGGGACAAACGAGGAGGGTTTGACAGAACGTATACTGACAGAGTATCAGATTGAAACTAGAAAATTCAACAATGATGCGATCAGCAACATACCTGTTTGAGCTGCCGTCGAGTAAGCTGCTGAACCAATCTTACCCGTGAATGTTGGTGACAAGGTGGAAGCAATACCTCCAGTACAACTTGTTTTAGAGATAACTTAGTTTCGACCACCATGGAAAATTTTTGAGTTGAGCACGATGAATGAACATGCGTGACCGAGAATTCCTAGGGAATAGAACAGGTGTAAGTGGATAGAAGATGAGATGCATGCCGTTAACATTGGAATCCTCAATCCATCGCGTTGGCATTCCGTCAAAATATCAGTATCGCCATAACGAAGTGCATCATCGGTGATAAATGGTTTCATAAAGGACAATTCTTATTCATTATGATCCGTTCTTGTCACCCGCTGAT
>Ga0214917_10002645_pt1 | contig 21478 bp, 19 predicted proteins | sample LL_1208_BB_MetaG_FD_177983 | JGI IMG/M metagenome (GOLD analysis project Ga0214917, IMG submission 177983) | Freshwater microbial communities from Lake Lanier, Atlanta, Georgia, United States - LL_1208_BB | ecosystem: Environmental > Aquatic > Freshwater > Lake | place: USA: Georgia | collected...
GGTGACGGGCCTCGCGGTACTACGTTCGCTTCTTATATTTCGGGTCTGAAGAAGACCTTCCCTCATTTTACTGCGGCGCAAATCTTTGCGTCAAATCCAAAGTCTTTCTATCATAGTAACTGGTCCGATAAGACCTGTTCCGATGTGTTGGTCTCCTGTGCTTCCAACAATGTAAAATTGTATATCCATGCGCCTTATATTATCAATCCGTGTGCTTGGACTGGAGGTGGTGCCGAGAATCCCGATGGCGAGAAGATTCGCTCGCTCGTAGTGAATCTTCTGACCAAGGGGAAGGCGATGGGTGCTTACGGTGTCGTGATTCATGTAGGCAAGTCGCTGAAATTGGGCGAAGAGGAGGGAATGCGGCGAATGACTGCGTTCTGCTCTGCGGTCCTTGATTCCGTTGGCGACAAGGGTTGCCGCCTTCTGATTGAGACGTGCGCTGGTCAAGGAACTGAAGTAGCCCGTGACCTACGTACGTTTGGCGTATTTATTCAAGAGTTGGTTGGCCGATACGGCGAGAGTCGTGTCGGCTCTTGCGTAGACACTTGCCATGTCTTTGCGAGTGGCTACAAGATGGAGGGACTATGCACTTTGGTTGGAGAGACCATTGGTTGGTCCAATGTCGGTCTTATTCATCTCAATGATAGCCAGACTGCGTGCGGTGCGCGCGTAGACCGTCATGAAATCGTGAATCACGGTAAGATTGGCGGCGAGGCGCTCTCAACATTCTGTAAGGCGGTTCATGCGGTCCGACCCGATATGTCCTATGTTCTTGAGACACCCATGACGGAGGATGGCGCTTCTCGTGTTGTAGAAATGGACTGGCTACATGGACTGTTTAACACGGTCTGAAATCACATATAATCTCTTTGTTAGGAATTTATGTGATTTACATATTTTTTAGTTATTTACAAGCGTGCTACACCGAAGCCGCCGGCGAGTTGGGAGCCGAGGGCCAAACCAGCGCCCTGACGGGAGGTCAGGCCGATGGAGGGGGAGAGCAGGTCCAGGATGGCGAAGACAACCGCGGCGACTGTGGCGACCACGACGATCTCCTCCACGTTAGGGACCTTGCGAGGGATGATGACCATCGCAACCGCGACGGCCAGACCCTCCAGGAAGTATTTGATGGCGCGCGTGAGTAACTCAGTAGCAGAAAAGCCGTCCATGTTCTATATTCGGGGAAAAGGTTTTTTTTGTTTGGAAACCGGGATAAAAGAGCACCGATGCGTTCATATTCACGTTTTAATATCCTGGTAAAGCGGATAGAGGAATGTCCGCCGTACCTGAAGTAGAGAAGAAAGAGGTATATCTGGAGGCCGACCGTGAGATTCCGGGACAACATTACGTTTGTCTCAGTTTCATTAGTCCCAATAAAGTTTTGAAGAACAAGGAGATTTACCTGCTTCGTGAATTTTTGAAGGACTATGAGATTCAGTACAAGGTGAAGGCTACAGAGTCGTTTATTATGAAGCAGGTGAACGCTCTCCAGGATGTCGCCGCATCGGTCCAGGATACTCTGGAGAACCTCACAGCCAACGCAGGGGCCGCAGACCTGAGCGGTGCGCTTCAGAAAATCAAGGACTTGCGTGCGAGCACCACTAGCAACGCTGTTGCGGCTCTTGAAGAGCACGTAAAGGCAGAGAAGAAGGACTTTTCCGAAGGGAAACTGCTGGATGCGTACGAAACCTTCGTATTCAAGAACAAGAAGAAACTGGAAGATGATTTCTTTGCGCAAAATGAGTTCCGTACAACTGTACAGGGCTTGAAAGTGCGCGGCGTATACGACACGTACAACGAGGCCGTTGGTCGCGCAAAGACACTCCAGAAACTGGACCCTTCCTTCAATGTATACGTCGGTCAGGTCGGATTCTGGCTCCCGTGGGACCCGGACCCAATGGATGTTGCTGACCAGGAGTATGCCGATGACCAACTCAATACGCTCATGAAGAAGTACAAGGAGAATGAGTCGCAGCGCGATGAGTTCTACGCCAAAACCAAACAGGAGCGCTCCAAGATTTCTGGAATGGAGCAGAAGAGCAAGTTTGGAAGTGGTGGACCCGCCTCTGATTCACCCAGCAAGGATATGTTTGGTGCGGAAGATTTGGCTTTGGCCAGAAAGCGTGAGAATGCGAAGAATACTATTGAAAACCAGTAACCTCGAGAACCAAATTTAGACCGATGAACATTCAAAACCGGCACCTTTCAGGATACCGGTTGTGAATATTCTCGGCCCCTAGACACAACACAACACTTTCAAACGGGCATAAAATGCCCGTTTGAAATGTTCGTTGGTCTAAGTTTTGTACTAGTGGGTAGAAAATTTATAACCATAAAATAAAATGTCTAATTCTAGACGCATCTCGTTTCCAATTGAGACAGATACGATAGGCTTAATACAATCACAAACAATACAAGAATGTGGTCTTGATGCAATTCAGCATATGTTATTTTTTGCCGATGGATTTCGTGAATTCTGGGCATACAAAGCCCGAGGAATTTTTATGAGCTATCCGAAGGAAATTCTAACAGCAAAGTTTGAAGGAATAGATCGCGAAATGATACAGTACTTGGATTTTCCAACCCTGAATATGATAAGGCGCTATGTACTCAAAAAGTTGGAGAATTGCGGATATAATGCTGAACGAATAAACCACTTTTTTGGAACTACTATTATCCCTCCACGGAGACCATCATTACCCAAGTCTGAATCGATTAATGTACACGCAGGAACAAACACAGCAGCAAGTATGGTTCCATCTAACAATAGGAGACGTTTTGATATCAAACTTGCGGACAATAATAGGTTTGTTTGTCAAACAAGTCGTCTTCTTAGTATATATGATATTCAGGAACTTATAACCAGAACATTACCCTACATGCGTTTAAGTGAAGAATTATTTCAAATGAGGCATTATACAGGTACTTTAGATTCTATTGATGGTCGTTTTATAACTGCCGTAATTTTATTTATTAAATTAGTAGACCGCGAAATTGGTCACTTTACTAGTTTTATAAGATTTAGGGGCAAACTTTATTACTGTGATAATGAAATTGGACGAGGAATAGAAATAAATAATGACTTTAATAATTTACTTCAATCTGGGAGTGTGAATATCAATAAAATAACAATAGAATACGGCCCTCATATAAACATTTTTTATGATGAAAATATGATAGGCTCAGTTGATTCTACTAAACATCATGAGAATAAAACCTATAATGTTCATCAAGTACTCGTGTTATATCGAATAAATGACTATGAACTTCGCACTGATGAACCTTATTCCTGTAACAATATAGGAACCTCACCCACGTCAAATAATGCATCAACACTTCCCAATAAAAGCAGAATGAATGTCGAAAATAAACCAGATTCCAATGAAAACAGAAAGAATGTCGAAAATAAACCAGATTCCAATAAAAACAGAAAGAATGTCGAAAATAAACCAGATTCCAATAAAAACAGAAAGAATGTCGAAAATAAACCAGATTCCAATGAAAACAGAAAGAATGTCGAAAATAAACCAGATTCCAATGAAAACAGAATGAATGTCGACGGTGGTAAGCGAATAAATAATATTTATCCTGAATATGAAATGCGCAATATGACGCGTAAAAACAGCCGCAAGAATGCTCGCAATGCTTCTCGTAAATCGCAACGCGGCGGAAATCCTATGTTACAATGGGGAGGCGCACTCCCTAAACACTCCGCAACGATGCACGGCATCAACCACTGGCACAAACATATGTTTGAGAAGCTTGGTTGGATGGTTCTAGCCAAAGCGAAGGGTTACAAGGAGAAGATTGTCCAGTACAAACATGGCTTGAAGCATTTACTGGAAACGATTGACCATGTCTCTGCGGAGTACAAGGACCACAATCGCAAACACGATTTGAATGTGCTTCGTATGAATGTTGTTGAACTTCATGACTTTGTGATGAAACATTTGTAAGATTAAATAAATACTATTTCATATCTATTAGTAATGGATGCGAAACAATGTCCCTGGTGTAACCGATGGTGCCTCAAAGATAACGCTTGTAACTATATATTTGCCTGTGGATTACAAGAGAATGGTACTTTTATAATAGGCGCAGGATGCGGTAGGTCCTGGTGTTGGTTATGTGGGAAAAAGTTTTGTACCCAACATTATTCTGAAACGGGTCAGAAACTCAACAACAAAACCGACCACAACGCAGAGTGTTGTAAAAAGGAACTGAACTTCAAACAAGAGGATTATTGCGGCGGTGGGCATAATAGTCACTGTGAGAAGCGATGGTAACGGGGTAAAAAAATGATTTTGTCTCTGCTGCTGCAGGAACAGCAAACATGGGTTACACGCTGTATATTTGCCCGAATCAAGAGATGAAAGAGACATACAGCACGGCTGCTGCTGTGTATCTATCTAAGCCTTACACAGAGCGCGACGCCGGCTTTGATGTATTCTGCGCTTCAGACAAGACTAATGATGAAACAGGTGCTATGCTAGGAATGGGTTGTAGTGCTGCATTCTGGGACAGCGACCGTGGAATGTTTCGTGCGTATTGGCTACTTCCTCGCAGCAGTATTTCTAAAACACCGCTGCGAATGAAAAATTCAGTGGGACTTATTGATGCGGGCTATCGCGGTGAGTTGCTGGCTGCGGTTGATACACGTGTATATAAGTACACCTGTATGAAGGGAACACGTCTCTTTCAACTCAGTAGCCCTGACCTTCTCCCGTGGGACGATATTCTTATTGTAGATACAATTCCAGGTGGACCTACTCTCCGTGGAGCAGGTGGATTCGGTAGTACGGGTTCCGGTTCCTGTACAGTTCAACAAACTAATGGAAACGAACCGGCGACAGGAATGTCGTACTTTGTATAGGTGGGCATAAAATTGACTCGCTTAATATGACTTCATAAACCAATTTAGACCAACGAACATTTCAAACGGGCATAAAATGCCCGTTTGAAATGTTCGTTGGTCTAAGTACACCCCAAAAGGGGTGTACTTAAATTTGGTACTCGAGGGTACACATGAAGCGGCGCGCCATGCTTTCTCACAAATAGTTGATAGTATTGAAGAGCATAAAATACTATCAACCTTTTATCAACCAACACCAGACCTCCTACGCACCCTACAATAATTCCAGGAACTTGAACCATTCGTCGCACGTTGAGCGCTCTGTATGAAGTTGAAAAAGATCAGGTTTTTTATTTACACAAGAGAGGGTCACATATTGATCCATAATTCCCGCAACTTTCGCTTCATCATATTCCATCAATGTTTCGTCATACAGTTGGCTAAATTCCCTCCAGGCTTGTTTGTTTCCATAAATGATGGCGTTCGCTAGACACACAAAATCATGCGTATAAAAGGGTTGCTTCACAATCGGACGAATTTGCTGTAAATGGATGTGATTATCAAGAATTATTTTATTCCGTGTGGTGAAATCAAGATAGGCACGATACGATATATCATTGCGCACACATCCTGCGTCGCACCAAATGTAGACATCGGCATCTGGAACAATCTCTGCTGCGCGCAACACAAACTCTTTTTTCTCAAACCAAATCGCACCTAGTTCTGCTGTATGAAAATAGGCAGAATCCCTTTGTTTTTGTCTATCCCAAAAATAACGACCGAATTTTTGAATCGCTTCAAAATCTGAAAATTTCAAACAAATAAACCGAATGTGACTTAGGTCCAAGTATTTTGCGAACTCCTCTATCACGTCAGGTGTGGTGAAAAAGATAATCTGTTTATTTTTGGAACCTTGAAAGAATCGTAATAGATGCTGAAAATAAAACGCATGCGGCTGCTTGGAAGGAATCTTATAATAAGCTGAAACTATACATGCTTTCATTTTATCTTATTATGAATAGAGGTGGTTTAGGCCTGTGAAAGTAAAAAAACAATATGTTTTTTCCACTCTGCGAATGCTGCGGGACTTGCTAAATAACCACTCACTTGTGTATATAATTTTAGAATCTCACCCAATTCGTAAAGGGTGTTGTTTAACTCTATGTTTTTGTAGTATTCCAGATACTCATCAAACGTCATGACCGGTTTACCAATCCGTAAATTAATATCGTTATGAAGGTCCACAAACCAGTGCTGTACAAATGCGACTTGCTCAGTGTAGGAAAGTTTGGGAAACTCTGTTACGACCATTTTTCTCTCTGCGAGCGATGTATTGTAATGCCCTTTACAATCTGGACATGGAAGTATGTTTCCAGTTCCTTGAATTATCTTTCTCCACGCAATCATCTCATCGCGTTGTGCAAGTGGGTCGGTCTGTACGCCGGCTCTACGCGACAAAGTATGGAGAAGAAGCCAAATTTTTGGACCCCATTCATTTCCAACAGGCACATAAATCGGGCTATTGTTACAATCACACATTTGCTCCATAAATGGTATTTTTGCTTTTGCTATAAAACGCGGGGTCAGTATTTCTTCACTTGCACAATCGGTCCTTTCTGAACTCCCGTTCCAGATGATGTGAGCATTGGATATTGCTCCCCCGCCGCTTCCGCTAGTTCCTTCTGTCGGTCAATCTCCGCCGACCTTATCCACAATTCGCGGCTTCCAATTTGAAAAGCGGGTTTCGGCTCCGCCTTGTAATAAAACACACAATCCTCAATCTTGTTTGTCTTAGAGCCATTGTGAATCACCAGACATTCGTAATTCTCGGTACATTGGTCCAGAATCTGACAGAAGAGTTCAAAATTGGGAAAAATGCCTGCGAACTGTTCATAAATACGCTTGCGCGCCGTCACAATATTTTCGCGTAAGATAAAAACATAGTCAACCTGTCCTCGTAGCACAGGTGGAATACCCATCACGTACTGAAGAGCGAGGATATACAGAATACCGAAATGACGACCATTCATGAACAATGAACGAATGCCGACATCGGAAATCCATTTGTTGTCGTACATACAGTCGTCCATAATTACCATATTGCGCCGGTCAATGGATGACTTTCCACGGACCGCCTCCTCCTTTCGCATCTGTTTCGTCAACGTTTCCTGACGCTTCAGCACATTTCCTACAATTTCCGGGCTGAAATTGCTGTGAATTAGCAAACTGGGTACCATGGAAGAATAAAACGAATTGGCGCTCTCCGTTCCAGAGATGACTGTACATACTGGAAATGCTTTTTTATGATACATAAGGTCCTTAATCAACCACGATTTCCCTGTACCACGACGCCCAATCATCACCACAACGGCATCATCAGGTATCATCGCCATATTGAATTTGGAAAGTTTCAAATTGAATGTGGGTCTAGCAACTGTATTCTGCGCAGCAACACCAGGAAGAAAACTACTTAAATTATTGGGAGCAGACATTTCTGATATACTACACTGCGGAAATGTAAAATATAAATCCCCGCGTCAACGCTTAGAAATGCCTGCTAGACGAGGAAGAGGACAAGGTGGAAAACCAGGAGCCGCGGCGCCGCACGCCAAAAATACAAAAAGCAAATTTCCGGTGGCTGCACCTGCTGTCGCACAACTTCCTGAATCTCTCACAATTCCAATTCATTCGTCCACCTTACCGGAGATTTTACGTACAGGACTTACGCAATTTGATGCGATTCAACCGTATTGGTCAGGGCTGGAGAAACTGATGCCTGAGTCGGCGGGGACACACTCTATCTTCACAAATTGCTGGACGGGTGTGAGTGGAGAGTTGATTTCCGATATTCAAGTGAGTCCTGAGAGTAATTTTTACGGAACGCTGCGAATTCAAGGGGAGGAGAAGCCGATTTTTATCAAGCGCATCCATTTGCTGGATGCTACACGCGCAATGGAGGGAGAGTATATTTGGCCACGGGATGGCGCTCTGCCCGCCCCATCCGAGTTATGGAAAACGGCGCTGGCCAAAATCAATGACCCGCTAAATGAAGCGTATGTAGATGCGCTGTTTGCGTTGTGCGCTGACCGACTGGTACGCAGTGGAATCAGCCCCCATTGGTGCCTCTGCTACGGTACCTTCACAGCACGAGCAAAAACGTACATGTACGATATCACCGATGATTACCACGATTTACGTTCAGAGCCATGGTGGAAACGGAATCAGCGACAGGGACTCTTCACATTGGTAAAATCGGACGATGACGATCTTGAGGATGATACTAAGTTTTTTACAAGTGGTATTAGTGAAATTGCCGATGCCGATTTCCAAGTGATTGATGCGGATGCACCTGGCGGTGATGAACAATGTGAAGTGGAGGAGGTGGAACCAGCTTTGCAGGCCGAAGTGGTGAATCTTAAAAAACCATCCATGAAGATTGAGAAATTGGAGACCGGTGATGACTCGGACTCCGAGGAAGACGAAGAGATTCAACATCAAGTAGCATTTGAGAATTTCCCCGTTCAAGTGAGTCTGCTTGAATGCGCCGACGGAACGATTGACGAATTGTTGGATGCCGAAGATGAGAATGATGTGACGATGGCGAGCACAAAAGAGGAGCGATGGAGCGCTTGGCTCTTTCAAGTGATTGCTGCGCTAACAGCGGCCCAATATTATTACGGATTTGTTCATAACGACCTTCATGCCAACAATATTATGTGGTCCGGTACTGGTTTAACGCATATTTGGTACAAGGTCGTGAAAGGAAAGACGTCGTATATGATGCGCGTTCCCACATTCGGTCGTATAATGAAGATTATTGATTTTGGCCGATCCACCTATACACTCCCTGAGCCCGCCGGTTTTATCATGAGCGATGCGTTTTGTGTAGGAAACGATGCGGGACATCAATACAACTGCGAACCTTATTATGACCAACGTGAGAAACGAGTAGAGCCGAATCCTAGTTTTGATTTGGGCCGACTCGCAGTCAGTTTGTTAGAGGCGCTCTATCCACAACGACCAGAGGCGGTCTCACCCGTAAAAATAATGAGTCGCGAAGGAGCGAAACTCTACACGGAGACAGTGAGCCCAGTTTACAATTTATTATGGGGTTGGCTACAAGACGACAATGGAAAAAATATTCTCCGTAATGCTGATGGAACCGAGCGTTATCCAGATTTTGACTTGTATCGCGCTTTGGCTGCCGAGGTTCATCACGCCGTACCGAAAGAAATGGTAGAGAAAGAGGTGTTTTCGCGGTTCCGTGTCTCTGAGAAACTCTCTGCGAGCGCCGAAGACGCAATATACGTTCTGAATATATAATTCAAAGAATTGTACAAAGTGTCTAAAGTTGAGTTGTTATACACCACATAATTTGTATCGTAATTATCAAGTTCATGCTCACTCGGTAAGTTTGAAATTGGATTATTTCCATTATAAATCCGAATTGTATGAAATACAGCGGACGGAAACTCTTTTTTTAGGGTCTCAATCTCTGTGAGATATCGTAAATCGTGGAGAATCGCTATTTTTGGTGTGTCCTGTTTTATCTTATGTGCGACGTGTTTCGCAAAGTAATCTTCTCCGTGCTGATGTTTTTGCTCGAGCGCATGATAGATAAGATAATATCTCAGTGATTCTGGTCCAAGAGTGCTATGAACAATAGACTTCTTCCCTTCCTGTGTATCACATAACTCTCGTGGAACCTGGTATTTTTCACTCACTTCATCCTTCACGAGGTCGCCAAATCCGTACATGACTGTTTTTCCGTAAATCAGACATTGCTCGTATATGTATTGTGCTGCGGTCGTTTTACCGTGCCCTGAATATCCTACAAATGCGATAAGTATCATTGTACTGTTTATTGCGGTAATGTGAATGGAAGCAATTTTTTTCGGGTTCTTTTTCGGCCGCCTTGATAGAATGTCGTCTTATTTCGTTCATAAAATGTATGCTCTGGCTGTGCTACTGGTAGTCATCGGTGGTCTCAATTGGGGCTATCTCGCCTTCACTGGAAAAGACTTTGTCTCTCTGATTTTTGGTAAAGGGGCGGTTGCGAACGGCATTTTCTTGGCTGTCGGTATCGCTGCTATCTGTATCGCCTTCTATCGTGATACTTATTTGCCTTTCTTGGGCAGTTCTGTTTTGCCTTGTAGCGTATTGGAGTCTCGTACTCCCGAGGGGGCTGACTTTGAACGCCGTGTTTTGGTCCGACCCGGTGTAAAGGTCTTGTACTGGGCCGCCGAACCCGCAAATAAGGACTTACAAACCATCCAGGACTACAAACACGCGTATCTAGAGTATCGCAATGCGGGTGTCGCTGTGGCCGACAGCGACGGATACGCAACACTTCGAGTTCGCAAACCGCAACCGTATAATGTACCCATGAAGGGCGAACTGCCTGCTCATATTCATTATCGTGTCTGTATGGGAGAAGGATTCATTGGTCCTGTCCAAACAGTTGGTGTAGATGGAACCGAATGGTTTGAGAACCTATCCTCAAATGAAGAGACGAACGAACAGAAGGAAATGTTTGAGAACGTCCATTCGCAGGAAGAGCACGAAAAGGCAAAGGGACCTGCTATTGCGTATCCGATTCCTGAAAAGAGTGTTTTTGAAGTGAATACCGTCGCTGCGAACACGGCTCTTCGCAGTCTGATGCCTCAAGAGGGTGCGTTTGATGAGGCACCTCATCCTGGTGGATACGATATTGATGAAGCGTACCGTCCAGCAGGTCCTGCTTCTTTCACGGCGGTAAATTATTCGTAGACCAATCTGATTTCTAAATCAAGTGAAACTTGAATGGGAAATGTAAATTTATTGTGTTTAGAGGTCCGTAGGCGCTGTGCGATTTCCACCGCGGCTCGCCAACATATCGCGTTGCTTTGAGGTTGTGCATACGCATCCACTTCCGCAGGAATAGGACGCAGGGCAGCACTCAGGCTTGCACTGATTGTTCTTGAAGATGAACAGATTATCAGGGCCTAGTGGAGGCTCGGGACCCAAGAGTGGTTCATTGGGTGCTGGTCCGCGCCATTCGCTCTGTCCGTGCTCAGGAACCTTGCGTACCGCGTCATATGTTCCGATGGGCTGGTAATCCATTGTAGGTGCTGGCGCTTGATTGATGACGTAATCCACAAAGCCTTCATCCACTTTGAAAGCCGGATAGTTCGTAAAACCCGAAATCATTAAGAAATTGGCCAGTAGCAACAGGGCTAACATGGTTAAAACAAATACAATACGAGGATTCATTTCTATTTATACCTGAAGTTTTTTCAAAGTTGCCTCGTATGTTGATTCTAATTGCGATGTTCCGATATCGCTAAAGTCTCTACAGGTGATACTACGAGTAGCGGTTTTGATTTGAAACGTTCCATCCTCTGTAAATAAGTTGTACCACTCGGTTCTAGGGGCGTCTTGCGGTTCACCTTCAGGATGTGTCCATAAGTTGTCCTTTATCCACACTCCAGTGCTGATACAGGTGCTCTCCAATAACGTCACTTCTTTGATTAGACTTGGATGTAGATTCACAATTCCCGTAATAACTGTGGGTCCATTTTCACTGTATACAATATCACCGGGACATAAACTTTCTATTGCGCTTGTTCCATTCGGCGTACAAACTTGTGTTCCCTTTGCGAATGCCGCTTCCGTTGTTAATGTTCGTTCCGATGGAATTGATGTTGGATTATGGTTATTCAGAAATTTGTACGTACTTTGATACCATCCTGATAAATTCTCAATACCCTCAATCTCCTCCCAATCAGCAAATACATGAATTCTGGAATTTCCAACAATTGGTATTGTGTGTGTTGACGTGACGAGACAATATAATTCTGATGGTTGAGGTATCTTGCGCGCCTCTGGATGCGCTTTCACTAAAATTGGGTTTCCTTCATAAAATACGATATGGGACCCAGCAACGCGGATTCCGTCTAATTCGTACAAATCGTACATGGCGTGTTTGAATTTTAGGATTGCTTGAATCTGTGTATGTTGGTCAATGTACTGTCCCAACTTCAGTGACGATATAGGAATCGGTCCGTCCTTTGTTTGAACCCTTGTATCGGGCGTAAAGCAGAACGATTCCGCCATACCGCCGACTGCGCCACCCATTGCAGTAGCAGCGATGATTCCAATCACTGTGAGAATCATAGGGATAAATGGGGCGAGCACGAAAAAGAGCAGAATCACCATCACTACGAGAATCACCAAAATCGCAATCACGATTTTCATAACGAGATCCAGAAAACTGGTCATTGTGTGAATAGTGCTCAATCCAGCAAACATACTACTCACTGCGACACCGTACGACTTCTCCATTGAATTGTAAATTTTTGTGAACGTGACGCGAAATTGATGGAATACGGCATGGAAACGTCGTGTGAAAATATCCGTCATGGAATTCCATTTCTTCCACATATTCGCAAGAAGCGCATTCACATTGAAAATACCGTTCATGGATTGCGAAATCGCCTCTGTGAATAACTTAAACACCTGGAATACAGGTTGTAAGAGTACAGCGAATATTCTCGTCAACATTGCTAGCACATTATCTTTGAAATTATCGGCACCAAATTCCAGCCGGGACCGCGGGTCCTCGTCAGGTTTGAACAGCGGCGCCGCAAACATGTAGAATGGGTCAGATTTGTACTGCGACCAATTCGCCATAATCTCTTTGCGGCGCATAAGGGCCGACAAAAATATCAGTCCAATGAAAAGAGTAATTGTTATAGCAATAAAGAGCCACATCCTTGCTTTATCTTGCGGTATTCCGATGATGACGTTTGCCGAAAATCAGATTGAAGAATAGAAAATGTCTCTGCTGCTTCTCACAAATAATGAATACGACCGTAGTAAGCACCGTAGTGAGGGTGCGTTATTCGCAACCCATGTGGAAGCAGTGAGTGGTGTCCGTGCGTTCGCCGCCGACATCGTTGGCGCGTTTGGGAACAAATCTGAGTTGCTTACAAAAAAGACCGATGATGCTATTACGGCTGCGTATCGTGCTTTGGTTGAGCGGGCTCGCGCCACGTATAGTAATCTATCCGGAATTTGTGATATTCGTATATCTGTGAGCGGTATGACGAACGAGGATAACCGTACATTTATTTTGACTACCGCCACTGGAACAGCGCTTGTTCCTACGTTTGATAAAAAGGGTGGTCGGTTCACAAGAAAAAACAGGGACAACAACAGGAGAAATGGTATCATGTGAAAAGGGTGAAATCTATCGTAAGAGCTATACACGCAAATTGAAGAGTGGTGATGTTATTCGTGTTGCGGGAAAATGTATCCGTAAAACAACACGCTACACATCGAAGGTAAAATCCACTATGAAGAGCCGCTTACGAGGTGTTCGTATGTCTCGTCGTGCGTTGCGCTCCTGTCCTTCTGGAACTATCAAGCGCGACGCATATATGCGTTACACACGGAGCGGAAAGCACGTTTTAGTACCAGAGTCATGTATCCGTGATGTTGGTGCTCCTGGTAAAGGATTACGTGGTGGTCCCGGTATCGGACCGTTGCGTCGTGGTGAACTCGCAAAACATGGATACACAGCGGTACAGAAAATGAGTGTAGACGACCGTCACGCTGCGCTTGACCGCGCTGTAGGCGAATTTGGTGGTCTAGGTGTTTGGCGGAAACTGAATGCCGTCGCCATTTATACTCGTCGTACATCACCAGAGGCGAGTCGTGTATTCAAAGCGGACATGGACTATATTCGTAATAAATACGGACTAAAGGCATTTTAACAGCCATAAATATAGAATGGGAAACTTTGTTTCAGTAAGTAATTGGGATGATACTGATGAGAATCTAAATCCGAATATTCAAAAGAATACTGAGAAAAACACTGAGAACACTGAGAAAAACACTAAGAAAAACACTGAGAACACTGAGAACACTGAGAACACTGAGAAAAACACTAAGAAAAACACTGAGAAAAACACTGAGAAAAACACTGAGAAAAACACTGAGAAAAACACTGAGAAAAACACTGAGAAAAATTCAGGAAAAAGGAATGAAAGCAAAGAACCTGCTACACCTGAAGAGAACAATAAGCCAGTTCTAAACGAAGCAAACAATCAACATGCTAACGCTACGGCTGCTACTGCTGCTACTGCTGCTACTGCTGCTACTGCTGCTACTGCTACTAACACCACCGCCGCAATTGCGGATAACAATGACCCATCAGAATTAAAAAATACAAATGAACCAGCACCTGTTGCGAATAATAATGCTCACGTTATAAATGAATCAAAAAATGAACCATCTGAACCTGAATTGAATAAAAAGTATATACCATCTGAAGCTCTTGCGAATGAACCGAAAGCAGTCAAAGGTGGTCGCAGAACACGTAAAAATAAAAACAAGAAACGTGCTCCTAAAACTCGTGTAGTACATGAAGCAAATGAAAATACTACATTCATGGGTGGTAGCAAGACGCGCCGCACGTATCGCAACAAAAAATCCACCTAAGTTTATACTATAAGAAATCATATAGAGCGACTAAGTAAGATGGAAACGATGGAAACAATTCCAAAACCAGATTTCACCTGGTCAGCTATAAAACTTGCTGTTCTCACAGTTATCTTTATAGTGCTATTAGTACTGTTATTTACACTAGGAAGCCTTCAAGAGATTGCTGGTAACTTCCCCCGGTACCGTTGTAACCCATTAGTTATGCCTTTTGCGTCTAATTTCGGTTACGATACAAATGAAAACTTTCAATACTGTTTGAACAACATCTTTTTGAAGAAAGCCTCTGAAATTTTTCAACCCATTTACAACTTATTAGGAAACTTTACCGAAGTGATAACATTGATTGTGAATGTGACTCTTGGAATACGCAAGTTATTCTCAAACTTTTTGCTTGGCGTGAACGGTTTCGTACGCAGCGTTCGTGACCGTATTCAATCTGTCTTGTTTAGTATTCGTATGAATTTTATAAAACTCAATAACTTGATGGGACGTGTGTATGGAACAATGTTTGCTGTTATTTTTATGGGAATGAGCGCAATGACTGCTGGATTTAATATTGCCGATAACGACTTAGTAAAGTTTTTATTTGAATTCTGCTTTGACCCGAATACCGTTGTGACCAAGTACGGCGGTGAGCAAGTAAAAATTCGCGATCTACAAATTGGAGACAGATTATTGGACTTTGCTGGAAACCCCGTTGTTGTGACGAGTACCTTTCAATTTGATGGCTCAAATACACCCATGGTGAATTTACACGGGACAAAAGTCTCTGCGCAACACTATGTTTTGTATGAGCAAACAATGATACCAGCAGGCGAACATCCTGATGCCGTTGTTGTGAATAGTATTCCAGAATTGACTTGTTTAAATGTATCAGGGAATCGGTTCATAATTGGCGAAGACATTTTTGCTGATTACGATGAACATTGTGATGCGCGCATTACTCAGGAAGCAAAGAGAACTGCTGAAAAAGCGTTGAATGCCGTGAGTGGTAAGTTATGTAGTTCTACGTATGATTTAGGTATAGACCCTACTGCGTTTATAAAGATGAACGATGGCTCTCATAAACAAATTCAAGACATACAGATTGGCGATATTCTAGCAAATGCTGGAAAGGTGCTCGGTATTGTCTCAGAAAAATGCGAACATACTTGCTTGCTTGAAGGGATTGTTCTAAGCAGCGATTCACTCGTTTGGAACGAAAATGAGTGGGTTCGTTGTGGAAAGTTCAACACCATAAAATCAGAAAATACAAAGGCAACCATTTTGAAACAATTTATAACGGAGCGTACAGGAGTGTTGGAAGTACGAAAAAACGGTAAATCCCTATTTATCAGAGACTATCGTGAAGTGCCTCTTCCAGAGATGGAGGAAGTGTATGAGAAATACTTTTAGAATAATAAATTAAGAATGTCTCTCTGCGTCAGCACATTGATTATATGTAAATCATCGCTCTCTGCGTTTCAAACAAGTGAACGGAAAAGTAGCGATAATGTTCAATTTGTTAGCGCAAAAACATTGTACGGTGATGCGGTTGAATTAAGGACTCATGCTTATTCATCACACAGCGATTACCTGAAAATGTTGCGCATTCAAACGCAATTGACGAGTGGGTCATATAAACCCAAAAATAATTGTCCATAAATAGAAATGTTTTCCCGAGCCGTTTGGTTAGCATTTTTAATGGTCGCAAATGCGCAAAATAGTGCCGTTATAACAAACTGTGATACTACCAGTATTTTTCAAGTACAGTCGTTGGATATTCAACCATCTGTACCGGTGGCCGGTGAAAATATCACAATGTCTATCACGTACGATGCGCCAGTTGAGGTGACCGATGGAATTGCTCGTTACAGTTGTATCCTAAATGGTCTTCCTTATTCATCTTCAAATTCTCTGTGCTCTCAAACAATATGTCCTATCCCTATTGGTCAGCATGTAGAGCAAAGTTCTAGCGATTATTCTGGTTTAACAGGAAAACTAGTTTGTACAATTGAATGGTTAGATATGGATGAATCCACATATCTTTGTGTAAAGAGCACTATTAAGTTATCTGGTGCTCTACGAGGGTCAGTAGTGTCTTATAATATGAGCGCTCCTTCCTTTTATCGTAATTATAGTGAACCTTTGAGTTATAACTACGACCTTGGTTTAGCTCTTGCTCTTGCTCACATAAAAAATTGACCTAATCTACCCTATGAAGGTTATTGAGTAAAATGCTCTCTGCTGGTGTTTATCAAACGGATGATACAAAGTATCTTGCGTTGAAAATTATGGCTCCTCCCGTTCAAGAACGGGTTCCATTCCATCTTGTACTCGTATTAGATGTGAGCGGAAGTATGGAAGGCGAACGACTTGACTCAGTGAAGCGAACAGTCGAGTGTCTCATTCAATCTATGCGGTATTCCGATAGTCTTAGCATTATTACGTATAGTAGTGATGCGCATGTTATAGTGAACAATGTTCTTATGAATGAGAACGGTCGCAATACACTCCTCGCTGCACTCACGTCGCTACATGCCGATGGTGGAACAAATATGGAGTCGGCGCTCTTTGCTCTTCGGCAAATTCAGAATTTTGATGCGGTATTTCTACTCACCGATGGGCAGGTGAATCAGGGAGTCGCAAGCCGCACTGGTTTGCTACGCATCTTTCACTCTGTTGTTCCATCTGGAATTCCAGTCAACACTCTCGGCTACGGGGAAGACCACAACTATATGCTCCTTCGTGATATGTCCGCTCATACCTGTGGTTCTTATACATACGCTGACCGAGAAGAGCTCATTCCCGCAATTATTGGTGATATTGTGGGCGGATTGGAGAATACCTTCTCCAAACGTGCCCAAGTATTCATTCCTGAGGGTTGGACATGTGAAGAGATTGGAATAGTCGAGAACAACAAGTACAATATTGGTTCTTTGATTAGTGAGAAACCTCAATGGGTCTTATTTCAAGCTGACCAAAATACCCCTTTGCCGAATGAAATAAATGTGTATTACGCAGGTCAAAACGGTCAAGAGAGATGCTCTGTTCGCGAATATCGTGACCACAGCGACGTTGTTGTTGCTATTCAACGAGACCGATGTATCGTTGCGAAGGCGCTCCTACGGGCCAGTGAATCTATGGAACGTAGATCACCCCTGGAGGCACGGGACCAACTCATTCAAGCGCAAAACATTCTTGAGCACAGCATCGCTGCGAATGAACCGCTCGTCATCTCAATGCGTGCGAATATTGACGACATGCTCTCTAGAATCCCGGCCACTCAGCAGCACTTCTTTCCACAACCAGCACTTCTAACACGACTTGTGAGTGGTACAGCGGTGCTGGGTAATCAACGTGGGTTCTACATCTCTTCGCGCTCCACTGAAACAATAACAGACCCAATTCCGCTTCAGGCGACATTTAGTAGTCCACTTCAACAACGCACAACACACGAGATGACTTCGCGATATTCGCAAATGACTTAATTCTTGTGAATCATAAATGAAAACCGAAAAACCAATTGGGGACCGTGTGAAAGAGAGTGTAGAAATAATGCGAGATTTTCAACGTCTTGAAATACCACTTCAATGCCCAGAAGTGCTTGAATTAAAACAACATCTAGATTTGTATATAAAGGAGGGTACGTGTTGGAGTGGGTCTATTGATTTTTTGCGATTTGGACGAATCGCTGAAGTTGATTTGCCTCGCAGAGCCGATAAGGCGATTGAGGTTCGTCTCCGTGTCCCTCGCGCTACGCACAAATAATTTTTACGTTTTCTTTCATAGAAGTATGTCCCGATATATTGATAATAGTCGTCTTGTGTATTTTGATAATACAAAAGGCGATTTAACTATCTCAGGTACGCTTTCGGCGAGTACAATTTCAGGTGCTTCCTTTTCCCTCGGTCCGAATGTATCTTTCAGTTCAGTGACCGCCAGTACCCTGAATGTCGGTACAATTATTGTGCCAACGCTAAGCAGCATTCAATTCAATACTAGTTCAATTCGGGCTAACACTGTAATCGCAGACCGTATTATTACGCCCAGTTCTATCGCTGCGAGCACCTTCACAACCGCAATCAGCAGTGCGAATGCCGTGATTAGTTCCATCAACGTAATCAATGTGAATGCGAATGGTTTCTCACAGAACCAGGTGATTAATATCCAGGGGAATCCTCTACCCAACTACAGTACTCTTTTTCTGGATAGCACACAATCAAATGGAGCACCGTTTCCAAGTCCCGCGTTCTCAACAAAGTTCACTACTACAACGACAAATATGTATATATTTGCGAATCCAAATACTACAGGAGCTATTACAGCGACTGGTTCCTACGCTTACAATTCAGGTCTTATAGTTACTCCAAATACATTTGAAACAAATATTCAAATAAGGGGTGATATTTCGTATGACGACGGCGCTATAATCAACTTGAATGGGTATACAATCAACACCTATGGTCCCAATTGGGGCAGTTCAAACTTCATAACATCAAGTGGAACGATTATTTATACGTTTGATGTTTCACAAATTGGAGTAAATAATGGCGTACAATATAATTCACTAAGTTTTGGATTCATTCGTCGCAACAATGGATTCACACTATACTCTGCTAGCAACGGCGTGAATAAGCTTGTGTATGATTCAGGCCCGATTGCATTTGCGAATAATAGCATTCCAATTGTGATTGGAGGAAATTACAATCGTCCTTTTACAACGATTTATAGTTTGAATGAATACCCTGTGACTGCCTACAATACTCCTCTTGGTACTTGCGTTCAGATGCCGAATAGTATTTTATTGAATGCGTCTGCGAGCAGTTTGAACGTCAGCACGAACGGATTTTTTGTTACACCTGTGAGAAATCAAAGCACAACCTTCAATTACATACAGTACAATCCAAACACAAAGGAGGTTTCGTATACAACCGACATGTCCATAAATAATAGTTCAAGTATCACTTCGCGTTATGTGAGTAGCGGAATTGTGAATGCTGGCTCTGTGACTGCCCAAGGCTTATCAAGTATAAATGTCTATGCTGTGAATAGTTACACAACCTCAAACTTCTCACAATATCTGAGTACTGGTTCTGCGAACGTTAGTAATCTGACGGCTCAGCTAGTCTCAAGTATCCGCAACAATACAAATACATCGTATGCTGTATCAAGTTTCAATAATTATTTGAGTGCCGCGGTTGTCGCCGTAAGTTCTCAAACTGTTGTTGCGTTGTCTGCTACAAATATCTCATCACAAACTGTTTCAAGTATGAATAACTATGCGGGCAATTCGTATGTTGTGTCCAGTTTTGCGAATTTTCTAAGTTCCGCTGTTGTGGGAGTTAGTTCCCTAAATGTAGTATCTCTGGTAGGCACATCCTTGGTTGCTCAAACTGTATCAAGTCTCAATTCCTATACTGGGAATAACTATACAACGTCCAATTTTACAGAGAATTTAAGTGCTGGAACCGCGATGATTGGTACATCTCTAGTGGCGCCCACTTTATCAAGCATAAATCTGTATGCTAGCAATGTTGCGGTATCATCGAGTTTTACACAATCTTTGAGTGCTGGAACTGCGGCGATTGGTGTGAGTTTGACTGCGCCGTTGCTCTCAAGCATAAATCTTTATACAAGCAATGCGACCGCTTCATCCAATTATACTCAGTACCTTAGTGCTGGAACTGCGGTAATTGAGTCATTAACAGCGCAGACAATTTCAACAGTGAATAACTATGCCGGTAATTCGTATGCTACTTCCGCGTATGTGAACAATCTGAGTGCTGGACAGGCAACCTTTCATAACATTCAAACCTCTTCCATAAATGTAACTGGAATTTCCTTTTCATCAGGTACAATCAGTTCCATGAATAGTGGAAGTATCTCATCTGGTGCTATCACTAGTGGTACGGTGGTGGCTGGATTCATGAGCACTGTTGGATTGAATGCTGGTGTAATCAGCACCTCTATGTTACGACTTGTAGAGCCGAATGTGTACCTCGGTGAAGGAACCGCTTTGAATAATTCTGGAAATCATAATGTCGCAATTGGTGAGAATACAGGCGTTAGCGGTAATAGTACCGATAACGTTGCGGTGGGCTCGTATGCGGGCTATGCGAATCAGCAGGGATACGGTGTTGCGATCGGTTATGCCGCCGGCAGTAATACACAAGGCGGCTCTGCGGTAGCAATTGGTGTGAATTCTGGCCAAATTTCGCAACATGCGTATGCAGTCGCGATCGGCAATCAGGCTGGAAATTCAAACCAGGGGTCTAGTGCGGTTGCGATTGGTTTTGGTGCTGGTTCTAATTCACAAGACGGTTATTCGGTTGCTATCGGCTATCAGGCAGGTAATTCGACCCAACACGCTTATGCTGTAGCGATTGGTGAAAATGCCGGTGCGAGCAACCAGGGTAATGCGATCGCTATTGGTTCCGGGGCCGGTTCATTAAATCAAGGCTATTATGGTGTTGCTCTCGGAACAAACGCAGGTGTAAATTCACAGGGTAGTAATGCAATCGCTATCGGTAACCAAGCTGGATGTAACAGTCAATCCATAAATGCTATTGCGATTGGTCAATATGCTGGGTTTACAAACCAAGGCTTGAACTCAATTGCGATTGGATACGCTGCTGGTTCCAATAACCAACCTAATTCCAATATTACAATCAATGCGACTTCCACTGCTCTCGATGGTACAAATAGCGGATTTTATGTTGCGCCTGTTCGTAACGATAACACAGTATTATCCAGTTTTATGATGTATAATCAAATAACCAATGAAATTACCTATACCTCGTTACCTGGAATCAATGTTTCAGCAATCAGCACAAACAATCTAGCAACAGGAACACTCACTTCACAGCAAATAAATACGATAAACATGTCTACCAATACCCTAAGCACCAATGCAATGACTGCGACGAATGTTACGGCTACAACACTTTCCAGTATCAATCTCTATGCTAGCAACGCCTCAGTTACGTCCAGTTTCGCACAGTTCCTGAGTGCTGGTACAGCCGCGATTGAAGGAGCCTTGACTGCTTCAACTGTCTCCAGTATCAATACATTTGCAGGTTCATCCTTTGCGACATCTCTTTTCTCTCAGTCATTTAGCACCAATAACGCATATATTGGTTCTTTAACTGCCGGTGG
>Ga0214917_10002646_pt1 | contig 21474 bp, 17 predicted proteins | sample LL_1208_BB_MetaG_FD_177983 | JGI IMG/M metagenome (GOLD analysis project Ga0214917, IMG submission 177983) | Freshwater microbial communities from Lake Lanier, Atlanta, Georgia, United States - LL_1208_BB | ecosystem: Environmental > Aquatic > Freshwater > Lake | place: USA: Georgia | collected...
GGACATCAACCTCTCCCTGGGTCTCTCCTCCACCGGCAATTCCCGAATCCTGCTCACTTCCCGGAACAATAAAGGGTGCGACCTTCCCCCTCAAGAAAGGCGGAATGTGGGCCTTCAGGTCGACATCGTTCCCCTCATACTTCTTCTCCAAAATCCGCCCCGCCCGCGCCAGCAGGGCCAACAGTGCCCCTTCGCTCTGGGGCACCTTGAGGTGTACCCGCATACTCCAGGCTGAAAGCATGGCCGAAAGTTCCGAGAAAAATCCGGGCATGCCTTCCCCTGTTTTTGCGGAAAGGAGCACGCCGTTGGCCACCCCCGCAGCTTCCCGTTCCAGCCCGAACCTGCTTTCCGCGCGATCCACTTTGTTCCAGACCGTCAGCGTGTGTTTGTCCCCCGCACCGATCTTTTTCAGAACCTCCTCCACCGCCCGGATCTGCTCCGCCCGCTGCGGATGACTGGCATCCACCACGTGAATCAAGACGTCGGCAAACGCCACCTCCTCCAAGGTTGATTGAAACGACTCCACCAGGTGCGTCGGGAGTTTCTTCAGAAATCCCACCGTGTCCGTCAGCAGAACCCTCACCCCGTTGGGCATCCGGAACTGCCGAATGGTGGGATCCAAGGTCGCAAACAACCGGTCCTCCGCCGCCACCTCCGCATGGGTCAACCGGTTCATCAGGGTCGACTTTCCCGCGTTGGTGTAACCCACCAGCGCCGCCACCGGCCAATGCTGACGGAGCCTTCCTTCCCTCTGAATGGTCCGATGCTTCCGCACCTCCGCCAAATCCCGCTCCAAGCGCGTAATCCGCTCCTGCACCCTTCTTCGATCCACCTCCAGCTGGGTTTCCCCCGGGCCCCGCATACCGATTCCTCCCGTTTGCCTCGAAAGATGGGTCCACATCCGCGTCAGTCGCGGCAACAAATACACCAATTGGGCCAGTTCAATCTGCAGCTTTCCCTCCTTCGACTTCGCCCGCTGGGCAAAAATATCGAGGATCAGCTGCGTGCGATCCAGCACCTTGCAGGAAAAGATCTGTTCCAGATTCCGCGCCTGGGCCGGACTTAACTCATCGTCAAAAATGACCGTGTCCGCCCTCTTTTCCTTGGCCGTCTTGGCCAACTCCGCCGCCTTACCACTCCCGATATATGTTGGCGCTACCGGGGCCTCCATTCTCTGGGTGGCCCGATCCGCCACCTCTCCCCCCGCGCTTTCCACCAGCAAACCCAGTTCGTCCAGGGACTCTCCCACCTCCCAACGGCTGCTTTTTGGGGTCTCCAGTCCCACCAGAAACGCCCTTTCGGTCGGCCGGTCCCGCCCCGTGGAAATAATCATCCGGAAAGAGCCTCTTGTGCCAGGGCTTGCACCATTTTCTCCACTCCCGCCGAAGGCAGGCCGCTTCCAGGTTTCGCTTCGATAGCCATTAAATTAGGAATGCGCTTCAGCCAGGTCAATTGACGCTTCGCATAGGCCCGGGTAGCCGCCACGATTTTGTCCCCTGCCTCCTCTCTTCCCATTTTTCCAGCTACCCAAAGCTCAATCTCCCGGTAGCCGATGGCCCGACTGCCTGGACAGCCCCTCCAGCCCGACCGCTCCCTGAGCCTCCGCACTTCCTCCCCCCAACCATCCTGGATCATCCCGGCCACCCGGGTCCGAATCACCGCTGCCAAGGCCTCCAGATCGGGCACCAAGGCAAAGATCTTCATCCCCACCAAAGGCCCGCGAACCGTCTCCTCACGCTGCCAAGAGGACATCTTTCGCCCTGTCTGACGAAAGACCGCCAAGGCACGGATCAAACGCCGCCGGTTCTGTAAATCCGCTTTTTCCGACCACTCCGGATCTACCCTCCAAATCTCCTCGCCCATCTCCGGAGTCGACATCGTCTCCAGTTCCGCCGCCACCTTCGGATCAGTACCCGGCGCCTTGGCGAGGCCCTCCGTCAAAACCTTATGATACAAACCCGTTCCCCCGACCCAGATCGCTTTTTTTTCCCTCTTTCTCAGGTTTTCCAGCACATCCCCTGCCGAGCGCAGATAATCAGCCGCCGTGAATCCCTCTTCCGGCTCCACCAAATCGAGCAAGTGGTGGGAAACATCCTTTTGCGCCATGTCGGAAGGCTTGGCTGTGCCGATGTCCAACCCCCGGTAAATCTGGAAGGCGTCCACTGAGCAGATCTCGGCTCCGGATTTCCGGGCCACCTCCATCGCCAACCGTGACTTTCCGGAGGCCGTCGGTCCAAGAAGAAAAATCACCTCGCTCGCTAACTCCAGTCTCCCAACCCCGTCGCCCCCTTCACCCGCCAGACATTCACCAGGTCCCGGTTCAACTCGTTCAGAAACCGGGAAGGCGTCTGCCAAGCGTCCCCACCCTTGCCCATCCGCAAGCGGGGATGGGTCAGATACAACTCGTCCTTTGCCCGCGTCACCGCCACGTAGAATAACCGCCGCTCTTCCTCCTCGCCCTCCTCGGTTTCCATCGCCCGCGAGGACGGAAACAGGCCGTCACAAAGCATGATCACAAACACCACCCCGTACTCCAACCCCTTGGCCTGGTGCACCGTGCTCAACCGCACCGCTTCCCCCTCGTTGTCCCCCTGCCGCGCCGCCACCTCCGTTTCCGTGTTTCCCAAAAGCGCCAGCTCCGCCAGAAAATCGGCCGTGTTGGCAAACCCGTTGGCATAATCCTCCAGTTGCCTCAAATCGTCCAACCGGTTCACCGCATTGGCGTATCTGGCGCGGACGTGATCTCCGTAACTTCCCTCGACCACGATCTTCACCTGCTCCGCCGGAGGTTTCCCCGCGATTTGCTTCAAAGTCTCCACCAACTGGCTCCAGCCCTTGGCGCTCTTTTCTGAAACCTTCACCTGCGCCAGGGCTTTTCCACCCGCCACCTCGTTCCACATCTTCGTGGCCGATTTTGGCCCCACGCCCGGCAGCAGTCGCGCCAGGCGATGAAACGCCACCTCATCCTTCGGGTTCGCCCCCACCCGCAAATGAGCCGCCACATCCTTGATATGGGCCTGTTCGAAGAATCGCAGACCCGAAGTAATCGTGTAAGGAATGTTCCGGCGGGTCAGTTCCAGCTGCATCTCCATGGCATGGAAATGGGCCCGATACAGAATCGAGATATCGGAAAGATTCGTCCCTTCCTCGTGTAACTCCAAAATTCGCTGGGCCACAAAGGCCGCCTGCTGACCCCCGTCCTCCAGCGCCACCATCGCCGGCTTTACCCCCGCCGCCCGCACCGCCCGGAGATTCTTGGGAAACTGCTTCGGGTTGTGGCTGATGGCGTGGTTGGCCAGCTCCAGAATCTGCGGGATGCTGCGATAATTCGTTTCCAGGCGGACCACCTTGGCCCCGGGATGCCGGTTCGGAAAACTGAGGATGTGCTCCACCTTGGCGCCGCGCCAGGAGTAGATGCTCTGCGCATCATCCCCCACTGCCATAATCTGGTGATGCCCGGCGCCGATCGCGTCCACAAAATCCGACTGCAACCGGTTCGTGTCCTGATACTCGTCCACCAGCACGTGCTGGAACCGCTCCCGGTACCGGTCCCGCAGGTCCGACTGCTCCAGAATCTGCGAAGAGAGGGTCAGGAGATCGTCATAATCCATGGCGGCGCTGTCCCGTTTTCGCCGTAGATAAATCTCCCCCACCTTGGCTATCCAGCTTTCCAACTCCGTGAAGTAGCCGAACTGTTTCTTGAGGATGCTTCCGACCGTGGTCCGGTGGTTCGCCGCGAGGCTGAAGATTTCCGCCAAAACCTCCGGTTTGGGAAAGCGCTTGTCCTTCGGATCCACCCCCGCCTCTCCCAAACTCGCCGAAATCAGATCCTCCGCATCCTCCCGGTCGAGAATTGTGTAGTCCTTGGGGTAACCCACCCGGTCGGCATGGCGGCGCAGGATCCGGTTTCCCACATGGTGAAAGGTTCCACCCCAAAGACGGGAAAGATCGTGCGGCAGGAGCGAGGCTACCCTTGCCAACATCTCCTTGGAGGCCTTGTTGGTGAAGGTCAGCAGCAGAATCTGCTCCGGGGCTACCCCCTGCTCCACCAACCAAGCCACCCGGTAGGTCAGGGTCCGCGTCTTGCCACTTCCCGCCCCGGCAATCACCAGGATCGGCCCCGGCGGAGCCGTGACCGCCTCCAGCTGCTCCGGATTGAGTTCCGCCGCGTAATCAATGGTCGGCCCGCCAGCAGGCCGGCCCTCTTCCCTTAAAACGTATTCCACCCGCACACCTCGTCCGCCAAGGCCCCCTCGTAGAGGGCCCTGCCCACAATCACTCCTTCCACCCCACCAGCCTTATTCAGTGCCTGCAAATCCTTCAGGCCGCTGATGCCACCGGAAGCGATCACCTTTCCCGGAAAACTTTTCACCATCTCCTGCACCGCCGGAATGTTCGGCCCGGTCATCATCCCGTCCCGGGTTACATCCGTGTAAATGATCCGGATGACCCCGGCCTCGGTCATCCGCGCCGCCAGGTCTTTGGCCTTCCAGCCACTCGGCTTCGTCCACCCCCGTGTCTCCACCACCCCGTTCCGGGCATCAATGCCCACCACCACCTTTTCCGGTCCGAATCGCTTCACCGCCTCATCGATCTTTTCCGGTTCGTCACAGGCAATGCTGCCAAAAATCACCCGGGCGGCTCCCATCATGAGGATTTTTTCCGCCACCGCCAGATCTCGGATCCCGCCCCCCACCTCACACGGCATCTTCACACTCCGGGCGATTTGTCCAATCATGTCGAGGTTTCTCATCTCGCCTTCAAACGCACCTTCCAGATCAACCAGGTGCAACACCCGCCCCCCTGCTTTCTCCCAACGCCGGGCACAAGCCATCGGATCGCGGCTGTAGACCTTTTTTTCGGTGGCTTTTCCCTGGGCCAAGCGCACCACCTCTCCGGCCATCAAATCAATCGAAGGAAGTATGAACATTTTTATCAAAACCTTTGATAACGCTTAGTTCAAGCAGGGCAGACAGGCTATCCAATCCCTTCTCTTGCATGGAGGAGTTCCTTTTTGGAGAAATAATGCTTTTTCATGAACAAGCCAACTACCGGAGGACCACGCCGCGATCGGAGGCACCCACAAATTCAAGCAACTCGGCCACCTCGGCCGTCTTCGGCCCTTTTTCCTTCAGATATTCCCGGGCTTGGGAGAGGTTGTACTTGGGATTCAGCAGGACCTTGAGAGCGTCCTTCAGACCCCGGATCGCCTCCTCCGAAAAACCCTTCCTCTGCAGGCCCGTCAGGTTGACTGACCGCACCACCGCCGGATTCCCGTCTGCGATCATGTAAGGCGGCACATCCTGCACCACCTTGGTGCATCCACCCAACATCGCATGGCGTCCGATCCGACAAAACTGGTGGACGGCGGAAAGACCCCCGATCACCGCAAAATCTCCCACCGTGACGTGTCCCGCCAGCGTGCCGTTGTTGGAGAAAATGCAGTCGTTGCCCACGACACAGTTGTGGGCCACATGGGCGTAGGCCAGAAAGTGATTCCGGCTTCCAATAACCGTTTTCTCCTTCGGTCCGGTTCCACGGTTTACGGTGACGAATTCCCGGAAATTGTTCTCGTCCCCCACTTCCAAATAGGTGGGCTCTCCCTTGTACTTCAGGTCCTGGGTGCGGCCTCCCACTGAACAAAAGGGGTGAAAAAGATTCTTGGTCCCAAACCGGCTGGGTCCCTCCAGGTTCACATGGTGACGCAAAACACATCCCTCTCCGAGTTCCACCCCCTCTCCCACCACGCAATAGGGTCCGACTTCGACGGAAGCCGGCACCAGCGCCTTCGCATGAATAACCGCCGTGGGATGAACCGCCACTGTGTCTTGCCCCTCAGCGATCCATGATCGCAAACATCAACTCCGCCTCACTGACCACCTCGCCGTTCACCAAGCACTGCCCGTAAGCCTTGCCGATTTTTCCACGGGATTTCGTCAGTTCCACCTGCATTAGCAGGGTGTCCCCCGGCATGACCGGTTTGCGGAACTTGGCCTTGTCCACGCTCATGAAGTAGCCGAGTTTCCCCGCGTTTTCCGTGTTCCGCAGAAGCAGGATGCTGGCCACCTGGGCCATCGCCTCGATCTGAAGCACGCCCGGCATGATCGGATGCCCGGGAAAATGCCCGGCAAAAAAGGGCTCATTGATCGTCACGAGCTTCAGGCCCACCGCCTTGTTGTCCCCCTCAAATCGCAGTACCCGATCGACCATCAGAAAGGGGTAGCGGTGGGGGAGGACCTTCATCACATCGTTCGTGTCGAGCGCCCGTTCCCCGACGGGAATGTTTTCCACCGGCATGAGGGAAGATTGGTAGGCCTTCCACGCCTTGAGCAGGGCCTTGGCAAATTGCAGGTTCAGGCCGTGGCTGGGCTTGGCCGCAAGGATATGGCCGCGGATTCTCACCGGGAACAAGGCCAGGTCACCGATGATGTCGAGAATCTTGTGGCGGACGAACTCGTCGGGATACCGGAGCGGTTCCTTGCTCATCACCGATTCCCCACGGATGACAATGGCGTTCTCCAGACTCCCTCCCTTGATCAAACCTTTGTTCAGGAGAGGTTCGACCTCCTCGTAAAAAACAAACGTGCGGGCCCGACCGATCTCCTCGGCGTAGTTCTTTTCATTCACCTCGATGGACAGGAACTGGGTGTGGTGGCCCGTGTGATTGGCATTGGTGCAGGAGACCTTGAAGCCCTCATGGGGCAAGGCGGCCAGATACCCTCCATCGGGTGAAGTCACCCAAACCGGTTCACGGATTTCAAACGTCGCACGGGGAGCATCGAGCTCCTTCCGCCCGGCCTTGTGCAAAAGATCCAAAAATGGAGCGGCGCTGCCGTCCCCGATGGGAGGTTCGTTCGCATCTAGTTCGATCAGGGCATTATCGATATCCAGCCCTCGCAGGGCGGAAAGCAAATGCTCCACGGTGCTCACTTTGACGCTGCCTTCCGCCAGGGTTGTGGCGCGCTCCACCTGTTTCACCTTTTCCAAAAAGGCGGGAATCAAAGGCTGGTCGGCCAAATCCATCCGGCGGAACTGGTACCCCGTGCCGACCCCCGCCGGCTTCACCGTCAGACGGACCTTTGCCCCGCTGTGCAGGGAGATTCCTGTCAGGCTGGCCTCTTTTTCGACCGTCGTTTCGCGTGCCGTCGGCATCCCGCTTTCTACACTTTCCCCTTCCCTGAGTCATCCCTCTTATCTTCCCGGGTTGCCCCCTCTGCTAGGCTGAGGACTTGAGCCAACCGCTTCAGGATGAAGGGATTCTGTTTCATCTCCGCCGCCAGGGGGAGACCAGCCTGCTGGCCGTCTGGTTGACCCGGCACCATGGCATCGTCCGCACCCTCGCCAAGGGAGCGGCCAAACCCGGCAGCCCCATGCGCGGCCATCTCGATCTTTTTCACGAATGCGAAATCGGCTGGGAACCCTCCCGGCGAACCTCTCTCCATCATCTCCGCGAGGCTCGCTTGACCCGTCCCCGAGCCGGTCTGCGCAAATCGTATCCCCGCATCCTTGCCGCCACCTACTTTGCCCAGACCATCGAACAGTCCTCCGAGCCGGATGCGAATCTGGAATCCCTCCACACGCTGCTGCGCCTGGCTTTGGACTGGCTGGAAGAAAAAGAGCCACACCGGAAGCTGGTGGAGAGGTTTGAACGTGCCGTACTTAAGCAGCTCGGTGCTGATGATCCCCGCCGCTCCGCCCGTACCCTCCTCGACGACCTTTCCCACCGCCGCCCCAAATCCCACGCGTCTTTGCTCAAACTTCTGCAATAATTTTTTCTCACTCTTTTCGTGAACGTGAATGTTTCACGGTAACGAAAAACTGAGGTTTGAGAATGGGATCTTCTATACCGTGACAGGCGTGGCCGGCGCATCCACCCACTTGCCATGTTCGCGGATCAGATCCTTGAGACGATCCACCGCTTCCGCCTCGGGAATATTGAACTTCACCGGGGTCTTGCCGACATACAGGTTGATTTTGCCGGGAGCGCCTCCGACGTAGCCGAAATCGGCATCCGCCATCTCCCCGGGGCCGTTCACGATGCAACCCATTACCGCGATCTTGACTCCCTTGAGATGCTGGGTGGCCGCCTTGATGCGGGCCGTGGTGCTCTGCAGGTCAAACAACGTCCGCCCGCAGGAGGGACACGCCACGTAATCCGTCTTGAAGATACGGCTGCCCGCGGCCTGGAGGATATTGAAGCCCAACCGAAGACAGGCGCCCGGAGCCGGTTCGCCCCGCACCAAAATGGCATCCCCGATTCCGTCGCAGAGCAGAGCCCCGATGTGAACGGCTGCCCGGATCAAGCCGGAGAGCCCACCTTCGGATGCCGCCGGTTGGAGCGTATCCTTGAGGACGATGGGGTGCCGGGCCGGAATTCGGGAAGCCAGCAACCGCGTGCCGGACACAGGATTGATCTCCAGGCCGTCCTTGAGCGCCACCAGCACCGGCTCTTTTTTCGTTTGCAGTGCTTTGACCTCGGCATTGTTACGGGGATCCACCTCGGTGATCGGGGTCTTCTCGTGAACCAGTTCCGGCGCGAGATCGCCCAGTTGGGCCAACCGTGGCCGAAGTGCCTCCTCCACCTTGGCGGAGACAAGCACCCGGGGCGGTTCTTCGCCGCCGATGGCCACCCCCTGAATGATGATTTTTTGGCTGGCCCGCTTGGCGAAGCTGAAGGGGTCGTAGGAAAGCTTGGCATCCTCGTCAAAACTACCCTTCTGACGCTCTTCCAAATATTTCACCAAGGCCCGCCCGACGGGAATTTCGTGCACGCTGTCTTCCGTGAGGCTCACCCGGATGGTGTCCCCCAGCCCGTCGAGGAGAAGCGAGCCGATCCCGATTGCACTCTTAATCCGGCCATCTTCTCCGTCCCCGGCCTCCGTCACCCCAAGATGCAACGGGTAGTTCCAATCCGGGCCCTGCTTGGCCAGGGAGGTGACGAGAAGCCGGTATGCTTCGATCATCACCTTGGGGTTGGAGGATTTCATGGAGAAAAGGAAATTGTGGAAATTCAGCTTCCGGGCGATCCGGGCGAACTCGAGGGCACTCTCGACCATGCCGTGCGGCGTGTCCCCGTAGCGGTTCATGATCCGGTCCGAGAGCGACCCGTGGTTGGTGCCGATCCGCATGGCAATTTTTCGCTCGAGGCAAAGCTTCACCAGCGGGGTGAAGGTCTCCTCAATCCGCGACAACTCCTCGGCGTACTGGTCGTCCGTATACTCCCGAATGGCAAACTTCTTCTTGTCGGCAAAGTTGCCGGGGTTGATGCGGACCTTGTCGACCCACTGGGCTGCCTCCATGGCGGCATCGGGTTTGAAGTGAATGTCGGCCACAATCGGCACGTCGCAACCGGCCGCCAGCAATTCCTTTTTGATGTTTTTGAGGTTGGCCGCGTCCTTTACCGTCGGAGCGGTGATACGGACGATCTGGCATCCCACCTTGACGAGATCGAGCGTCTGTTTGACCGACGCCGACGTGTCCATGGTGTCGCAAGTGATCATGCTTTGAACCACGATCGGGTTGGAACCCCCGATCCCCACCTTCCCCACCCTCACCTCGCGGGTGGAGCGGCGAACGTACCGGTAAGGACTGGCGCCGTACCCGGTCATTTCTTCTCCGGGGCGGAACGAAACACGGGCATCTCCGTGGATTCGGCAGGTTTGTCCATACGACGCTTGATCCTAAGGGAATCGTGGTAGGTGACCAAGAGGAAGAAACCGGCCAGCAGGATCACAAAGGCCGTCTGGATCCGCTCCACTGTCTTGGCCCGCAACTGGCGCCGCCGGACTGCCTCCACCAGGGAAAACAGGATGTGTCCACCGTCGAGCACCGGAATCGGCAACAGGTTCAACACCGCCAGGTTCACATTGAGAATCACGCTGAAATAAAGCACGAGCCGGGGATCGGTCTGAAGCAACGAGACCAACCGCTCGAAGATTCCCAAAGGACCGCTGAGATGCTGCACTCCGACATGGGAAGCCGGCGAAACCAACGCCCGCAGGGTTCGGAAGACAAGACCTGCGGCCGATCCGACCTGCTCCTGTGGGGTGGGCCGGGTGATCTGCATGTCGCTTGGCTTCCAGACCACCCCAATCATCCGGTCCTTTCGGTTGATGGCCTGTTCCGGACGGAGGGAAACTGTTCGCCGATGCCCTTCGGCATCCTCGACGACGAATTCAAGGCGATCATGACCGGACTCCACCGCGGCCTTCACCGCCGCCGGATTCCAGATTTTTTGGCCATCCACGGAAACCAGTCGATCTCCCGGATGAATGCCGGCACGGGCGGCCGGCCCACCTTCAATTACCTTGTCCACGAGGGCCGCTTGGGACGGATATGTTTCGAATCCAAGACGACGTAGACCCTCCAGTGCCTTGTCCGGCTCAGGAACAATCCGAACCGTGACAACTTCATGTCCGTCCCGGTCCAGTTCCAAAAGAATGTCGCGGTTTATGCCCAGAAGGATGCTCTCCACCACCGCTCCGGGCCGGCCAGCCCACCTCTCTGGCCGCTGACCATCGATCGCGAGGATCTTATCCCCTGGGAGGATGCCAGCCCGTGCTGCAGGGGAGTCCGCTTCCACCCAGCCGATGGTGGTGGTGCGGTAGGTCATATTGGTGGGCACGCCGAGAATCCAAACACCAAAAGCACAGGCTACCCCAAGGGCGAGGCTGGCCACGGGCCCGGCCAAGGCGGTGAAAATTTTCGCGCCAGGGCTGGCCGGAGGCAGATCCTTGTGCTCCTCGGCCGCCTTCCCCTCCAGACCCTCAGCCGGACTCATCTGGGGCAACTGCACAAAACCGCCCAAGGGAAGAAGATTCACCTGCCACTCCACGCCATGGATGACCTTGCCGTAAATTTTGGGGCCAAATCCGATCGCAAACCGCTCGACCACCAGCCCAGCTTTTCTCGCTGCCCAGAAATGACCGAATTCGTGAGCCGCGACGGTCAGGCCAAATAGGACCAGGGCCACGACCACGGTTCCGGCGATGGTCAGCACATCTCCCCAAGGTGCCGGCAGGATGGCGATCATTTCGAGGTTCCGAGCCTTTTGCGCGCTTCAGCCCGAGCCCAACCGTCGGCCGCCACGATGGCGGGGAGATCGGGCTCGGCAACGTTCCGGTGGGAGGTCATGACGTTTTCCACGAGTTCCCAGATTCTCGGGAAAGGAATTTTTTCGTCCAGAAAAGCCTCCACCGCGACCTCGTTGGCCGCGTTAAAGACGCCGGGCAAGGTTCCGCCCGCCTCCCCGGCTTCCCGGGCCAGACGCAGGGCCGGGAACCTTTTTTCATCCGGCTTCTCAAAGGTGAGCGCGCCCAATTTGGGCAGATCCAGGGGCGGAAGCCCGCTCGGACGTCTTTCGGGATAGGTGATCGCATACTGGATGGGGAAACACATGTCGGTCACACTGAGTTGGGCCAGCACGGATCCGTCCACAAATTCGACCATGGAATGAACGATGCTTTGGGGATGAACCACCACGTCCACCTGGGCCATGGGCAGACCAAAAAGCCAATGGGCCTCGATCATCTCCAGGCCTTTGTTGAACATGGTGGCGGAATCGATGGTGATTTTTTTGCCCATCGACCAGGTGGGATGCTTGAGGGCCTGGGCCACGGTGACCTTGGCCATCTCTTTGGCCGGCATCTGGCGGAAAGGTCCGCCCGAGGCGGTCAGGATGATTTTTCGAACTTCCTTGCCGTGGGCCCCCTGCAGGCACTGAAAGATGGCGTTGTGTTCGCTATCGACGGGCAGGACTTGTCTTTTTCTTTTCTTCGCTTCTCCCATCACGGCCGAACCGGCCAACACGAGGATCTCCTTGCTGGCCACGGCCAGATCCTTGCCGGTGCGGAGGGCGGCCAGAGCCGGAGCCAATCCGGCCGTGCCCACGATGGCCACCAGCACCATGTCGGCCTCGGTCTCCTCCACCATCCGGGCCAGACCCTCCGGCCCCTCAAAAAGACGCGCTCCCTTCGGCAGATGGGGTCGGATTTTTTCGGTGGCCTTGGGATCCGACACCGCCAGGGAGGAAACCCCAAACTCCTTGGCCTGCTCGAGAAGGCGGGCGGTGCTCTTGGCCACGCCCAGCCCCACGATCTTCATCTTTTCCGGCAACGCCCGGGCCACCTTGCAGGTGCTTTCCCCGATTGAACCGCTGGAACCAAGTAAAATGACGCGCTTCATACTCTTCCCGTTAACATCAGGTATCCGTAAAAGACCGGCAAGCTGAACAGGAGGCTATCGACCAGATCCAGGGCTCCCCCGATTCCCGGGATAAAGGTGCCCGAATCCTTCACATGGGCGTCCCGCTTCACGACAGATTCCCCCAAATCCCCGATTACACTGACCCCGGCAAGGAGCAGACCAAGAATCCAGGCGTGAGTTCCGGCCAGCTGGCCCAAGGCATTCGGAAAGAGTTGGATCAAACCCAAGCTGGTCAAAAGCGCCATCCCCACACCACCGACCAACCCTTCCCACGTCTTTTTGGGACTGATCAGGGGACTGAGTTTGTGCCGGCCAAAAAGGGACCCCGCCACATAGGCACCGACATCAGTGAATTTGGTGATGGCGACCGCGTAGGCCAACAGGGGGATACCGGCACCATGCGGAGCGCAGAAAAGAATCTTGGTGGCGTAATTCAGAAGGTACGGGACATAAAAAAAACCGAACAGCGTCAGAGCCATGGCGACGGCGGCCCCTTCGATCTTGGCGTCAAAGACCCGTCGCGTGAGTGCCCCGAGGATGACGAGCAGGACCAGGATGGCCTCCCCCGTGAAAGTCTCCGGCAAACGGCCGTACGGCGAAACCACCGAGAAGTACGTGGCAGCATAAAGGAGAGCTCCCGCCAGCAGGCCGGTTTTCATGAAAACCGTCCGCCCAGCGGTAATTTGGGAAAGGTAAAATTCCCGCTGGGCGGCCAGACCGGTGAAGGCGATCAGCAGAAAAACACCGGTGGTGTAGCGAAAAACGACCAAGGCAATGACCAGACCCCAAAGCAGAAGGGAGGAAAGAAGGCGCCAGCCGAACATATCAGACTCCTCCAAAACGGCGTTCCCGCCGTGCATAATCCGCCAAGGCTTCGGCAAACTGTTCTTTCCCGAAATCCGGCCAGAGAACCGGGGTCACGTGTATCTCCGCATAGGAGATCTGCCAAAGCATGAAATTACTGACCCGCATCTCCCCGCTAGTACGGATAAGCAGGTCGGGATCGGGAATTCCCCGGGTGTACAAATGATCCGTCAGGGTTTTTTCATCGATGCTTTCAGGATCCAATTGCCCTGTTTTTACGTGCTGGGCGATCGCCTTAACCGCCTCGGTGATCTCCACCCGGGAACCATAACTTAGGGCCAGAATCAGATCCAACTTGGTGTTGGCCCTGGTTTTTTCGATGGCGGACTCCAGTTCTTCTCGCACCGCCTCGGGGAGATCGTGGAGACGCCCGATGGCTCGGAGACGCACCCCTTCCCTTCCCATTTCAGCCAGTTCTTCCCGCAAGACCAGACGGAGCAGCCCCATCAGGCCTTGCACTTCCTCGCGCGGCCGTTGCCAATTTTCCACTGAAAAAGCGTAGAGGGTGAGATAGCGGACGCCGTGGGCGATGGCAGCCTGCACCACTTTTTTCACAGACTTTCGTCCGGCCTCATGGCCGCTCAACCGGGGTAGTTTATGCTGTTTCGCCCAGCGACCGTTCCCATCCATGATGATGGCCACGTGCTGGGGAGTTTTTTCGCTGTCGGAAACAGGCTTAGCCATGGCGGAAGGTTTGTTCCCGGCCGGCCCCCACCGAGAGGATTCCCAAAGGAGCACCGACCAGCTTGGACAGGGCCAACAGATACGACCTAGCCTTGGCCGGCAAATCCCGCCAATGGCGCGCCTCGGTAGTAGGTTCACACCAACCTGGAAAAATACGGTACACCGGTCGACACCGTTCCCAAACAGAGGCCTCAACGGGTGGCTCCCGCAAAATTTTCCCTTTGAGACGATACCCTGTGCAGACCGGGATTTTTTCCAAGCCATCCAGCCCGTCGAGATTCGTCATGGCCAACTCGGTCACGCCGTTCAGGCGGACAGCCCGACGAACTAGGACCGCATCGAACCACCCGCACCGCCTGGCCCGACCCGTGGTGGACCCAAATTCACGACCCATGCCATGCAGGAGATGACCCAGCATGCCGTCTTCGGTGATAAACGGCCCGCTCCCCACCCGCGTGGTGTAGGCTTTGAGCACCCCGACTACTTTGCGGATGGCCGTGGGGGGAACCCCGGTTCCGGTGCAGGCGCCTCCCGCCGTGCAGTGCGAACTGGTCACATAAGGATAAGTTCCGTGATCCACGTCGAGAAAAGTCCCCTGCGCCCCCTCGATCAGGACTTTCTTGCCGGACGCCAACACATTGTGGGCCAAAGCCACCCCATCACACAAATAAGGACGCAGAATTTTTGCCGCTTGCTGGATTTCTCGGAGAACGGGGGCTGGGGCAATTTTCTCCCAACCTTGGATCCCGGCGACGGTGTTGTGAATCCGGATCCGATCGCGGATTCGGCGCGAAAGTTCCGAAGCTGACAGGGCCAGCTCCCCAGCCCGTAACCCGACGCGGGCTGCCTTGTCGGCATACGCGGGGCCGATTCCCCTGCCGGTGGTTCCAATTTTTCCCTGGCCTCGTTTTTTTTCCGAACCTTGGTCCACCGCGCGATGATGCGGCAGGACGAGGTGAGCCTGGGAGGCCAGATGAAGCCGGCCGCGTGTACGGATTCCGCGTTCATGCAATCCTTGGATCTCGCCGACCAATCCGGCGGGATCGACCACGGCCCCGCCGGCAATCAGACAAGAGACACCGGAGCGCAGAATTCCGGATGGAACCAAATGGAGGACATATTTGGCTCGCCCAATTTCCACGGTGTGGCCGGCATTATTGCCTCCTTGGGCCCGAAAAACCCAGTCGGCCTCGCCGGCCATGACATCCAGGATTTTTCCCTTCCCCTCATCCCCCCACTGGAGACCAAGGACCACCGTAACGTCGATTTTCAAGCAGGTTTCCGTTGGGGGAAAACGTCTGACTTAATAACCCTGCTGCTGCCCAGCAGAGGAAATCCCGCTGCTGGTGGGGGCCTGATTGAAACCAAGAGGAATCTCCGGAAACGCCTTGAGGGTCAACGTGGCCAAAGCCACAAATTCGGACGGAGACCCCTGATTTTGCCGGTTGGCGACCGACGCCCCCAGAATCCATGCGCCCAAGTCACGGTAAACACCAAAGCTCACTTGCTGAAGAAGATCAGGATTCATGGAGTAAGTCACTCCCGCATTAAAAAACCAACTTTCATTCAGGCGATAATCGGCGCTCCCGTTGAGGATTTGGGTCTGAGTATCCGTCAAAATCTGGTTATTCAAGGCATCGACATAGGCAAAATTTTCAAGGAACGAATACCCCAGACCGAGCTGGAGGGCGGGAATCGCCTGCCAGCGCGTTCCCAAGTTAATGGCGTTGTAACCGTTGCCACTGACTGCCGTGGCGGCCCCCAAGGTTCCCGTCCACCATGGCACTGGCATCACATTGAGCTCATTATAAATTTCAGGAAAGTCGGAGGAGATAGTTTCCGGAACCTGGACTTTGGCGGTGTTCAAGCCGGGCAAATCGGGGCGAATGGGCTGGTAATCTCCATAAATTTTCCAGTTGGCTAACTCATAAGGCTCGCCATCCCGCTTGGTGAGGACCCGGTTCATGATGCCGGGCCGAGCCACCAGGAGCTGATCGATGGAATCAATTGAATTGTACAGGGAAGAATTGAGCGGGGTCGATTGGGTGGAATTCACGCGATTATCGAATCCGGCAAACTCGGTGGGACGAACGTTGGGACGGGGCACATAGGAAAAGTTCACAAAAGGCTCCATCACATGCCGGAGACCATCGATTCCCCAGGCTTTTTCTTTTGCATCGCTCCAAGTGGCGTGGACTTTGGTGGAAATATCGGCGCCAAGATTAACCACATAGCGGAAGAGGGACGTGTCGGAGAGGACGGCGTTGTTCCCGATGTTGGCCCCGGGAGTGTTGGTTTGGGTGTTTTGGACCACATTGCCAGGCGCCAGGTTGTTTCGCGTGTAGACGGTTCCACGGATGCCCGCCTTGGGCGTGAAGTTCAACCAATCGAAATACTGCCGCGGATAAAGCAGTTGGTGGTATGTGTCATACCGGATGGCGGTGTAGTCCGTTTGGTTCGCCACCTGGTTCCACTGGGTTCCCAAGTAACTGACGCTCGACTCTCCCTCATAGGCCAATCCCGGATGGCTATCCGGGTCGCGCAGAAATTCCTCCTTGTCATAAGTGCCAGGAATGAATTGTCGCTTGAATTCGATTTTGGCGGACGGCTTCTGTTGTTGGGTTTGAAAAAGACTGTTGATTTGGGTGCGGGCATTGGCCGTGACGGTGAAATTCGGATCCTGATACATGGCATCGAGGAAAGTGTTGGGCTGTTGGTCCCGGATATAATCATCGGCAAAGAAGTCCTGGGTTACATAGGCATCACTGAGCACATTGACGCGGGAGCGGGAGCTGAGGGAAGGCGTGTCAAATGCTGGAGCGCGGTCCGGATCAGTCCGGTTTCCGCCCTGCATCAAGGTGGTGTTATGGCTGTAGGGAAACCAGTAGCGGCCTCGGGGGGGGAGGGCGTTGGCAGGCCGCTCCTCGGTTCCTTCGTAAATCTGGTATCCCCGATCGTTGATATACCAACCGCGAAGAGAAACTTCGGTCGGCATTTGGCCGGGCTTTAGATCTTTGTCGGGGGTTTTATAGGCAACTTGCGCACCCCCTGCCCAGCCTCTGCGACTAAAATAGTCGAGGTTGATCGTCCCGCGAAGACTTTCCCCCATGGAAAATCGGTAAGCGCCCCGCGCGTAGGTCCCGAGTCGCGAAACGGAACCCGGCGAAATATCCACGGAGGAGTGGGTATCACGCTGATATTGGACCAAGTAGGGAAACCAAAAAAAAGGCACGTCGCCAAAATAGGCAACCGAGTTTTCCACGATCGTTTTGTCGTCGGGATAAAGGCTGACGGATGAGGCTTTGACTTTCCAACCGGGTGTCTCCCGGTTGTCCGTCGAATAGTGGCCGCTGTCGATTTCATAGTGCCCGATTTCCGGCGTGTTGATCGTTTGTCCTTCCACCATCATTTTCCCGTCGAGGAAGCGGAATTTTTCCGAAAGAATCTTTTTGGTGCGAAAGTTGTAGGTCAGAAGGTCGCCGCGGTAGATTTGGTCCATCATGTAAAGACGCACATTCCCCTTCGCGGTGGCTTCTTTCGTGGTGGGATTGAAATGCACCTGATCAGCCATCAACACATCCCCCCCATAGGTTACCGTGACATTGTCTTCCGCGTAATAAATCCCGCCTTCGTACCGGTTCGCACCATCGGAAGTGATCTGCAGGGGAGGCTCAACGGATTCCGGTGTTTCTTTGGTTTGCCCAACCAAAAGCCCAACATCGGCAATCCAAGCTGCCAGGACGAAAAACCAGACACACCATGGGCTTCTTATTTTCACGATATTGCGTAAAAAGTGCTAGCAATCTTATCAGCTTTGCACAGAGAAAACATTCCAAAACAGATACACAAGCGAATTTAGCTTAAATACTTTATTGAAAACTATTTACGACTCCAGTTTAACATCCTCTCGATCGGGGGTTTGGCCTTGGCGATGATTTCGGGGGACAGAACCACCTCGGGTGCAAGATTTTCCAAAGCAGACACTGCCTTTTCCAAAGTGTTCATCTTCATATAACGACACTCCGCACAGGCGCAGTGATCGGTGGGACCAGGGATGAAATTCTTGCCCGGAAGTTCCCGCTTGAGACGATGCAACATCCCCTCCTCCGTCACGACAATAAAGGTCTTCGCCGGATGGGTTTGGCAGAAAGAAACCATTTTTTCCGTGGAGCAAACTTCGTCCGCCAAGGCCCGCACCGACCGGGTGCATTCCGGGTGAGCCACCACCGGGGCCTCCGGATGCTCCTTTCGAACACGATCGATCGATGCGGCGGTAAATTCCATGTGAACGTAGCAGTCCCCGTCCCATAGCCGCATTTTTTTCCCGGTTTTTTGCATCACCCAATCCCCGAGATTACGGTCAGGCAAAAAGAGAATTTCCCGGTCAGGCGGTACCTGGTTCACGATTCTCTCCGCGTTGCCCGAGGTGCAGATCACGTCGCTGAGCGCTTTGACCGCCGCCGTGCAATTGACGTAGGAAACCACGTAAAGCCCCGGATTCTCCTTCAGATAATCCGCTAATTTGTCGGCCGGGCAGGAATCGGCCAGCGAGCAGCCCGCGTTGAGATCTGGCATCAACACTTTTTTTTCCGGATTCACGATTTTGGCGGTCTCCGCCATGAAGTGAACCCCGCAAAAAAGGATGATCTCCCCCTTCGCCTGCTGGGCGGCATAGCTCAGGCCGAGGGAATCGCCGACAAAATCCGCAACCTCCTGAATTTCCCGCCTCTGGTAATTGTGGGCCAAAACCACGGCCTTTCGCTCCATCTTAAGCTGCAGAAACTTTCTTTGCACGGACGTCATACTTCGATGATGGGTGAAAATTCTTATGGGGACAAACTTTGTCCACATTGCAAACTTGTTTTCCAATAATTTCCGTTTCTAGAATAACCGCTTGAAAGCCCGCCCATGGCCTCTGGGGTTTGATCTGCTTTTCTTCACCCTATTTTCAATCCTCTTTTCGGCCCAATCTCAGGAACCTTTAAAACCGGATTTTGGCCTTCCCCTTCTTCCCCCGGACGGCTGGGAAAACACCTCCGCCAAGAGCTGGGCAAAATCCCTGCAATTGCCAATCGAATCCGAGACAAAGTATCAGTCCAGTTACCGCTCTTATTTTCAGAACGGTTTTGCTGTTTTAGGAGCTAAGCCAAAATCCATTGCCCTGACCGCCACCGAGGACCATCCAGACCAATTGACGATCATCTTTGCCAATAAAGGGGACTCAGCCAACGATGCTTTGCGCTCGGATGCCACCGCAAATGCATCCCTGCGAGATATTGTGGATATTAAAAAAACGATCCAATCGGACCATAAAGCACTGGAGGAGGGCATTTCCTCCCTTTTGGGAAAACCGTCTGTCCAAGGCTTTGGCGACACGGGCAAGGCCCGGGAGTTTGCCCAACGCTGGGATCTTGAGGAAACGGCCCTCCTGCTCATTGCGCGACCGGGGGAATATTGCGCCCTCAGGGTTTTATCCGGAAAATCCGCTGACAAAGGCGGAAAGGTTTCCCGGATGACGGATACTGCCTTGCGGGAAAGAATGAGAAATAATGTGACACGCCGAGATAACGGGGATCTGATTATCGAAAACATTCCGATGATCGCACAGGGGCCAAAAGGGTTTTGCGTCCCTGCCACTTATACCCGCGTCCTGCTTTACGCGGGAGTTCCGGCCGACTTGTATCTATTGGCCTTGATGGGAAGAACCGGTGTGGGTGGGGGCACTTCGATTCAGGATATGGAAAATGGGGTCAGAGCGTTGGCCACTAGTTATGGGCGCACGATCAGTTCCGTGCCCTCGTCGCTGGATTTATCAAAACTGGAAAATTTTTTTGAAAAAGGAATTCCCCTTACTTGGGCTATGTTTGTGGACGAGGAAATTGACGGCGATCTAACGGTTCGACTTCGATCACGGACCGGCGCAACTCCGGAATCTTGGTCCAAGACGCTGGAACCCAAAAGGAAAGCCGCCCGTCTCATTAGGAAAAATCCGAAAAACGCCCATGTCTGCCTCTTGATTGGCTGCAATCGGAAAACCGGGGAATTGGCCACTTCCGATTCCTGGGGCCCCCGGTTCGCGGAACGATGGATCACCGTGGAAGAAGCCCGGGCCCTTTCCCAGGGAGATCTTGGAGCAATCGTTCCTTAAACATGGTGATGACAAATCCTTCCGGGTGGTTTAATTGTCCCCCATGGACGAGGCGCATACCGGGTTGGGACTGATCTTTCTGCTATTGGCCTTTGCCGTGTGCGGCGGAATCGTGATCTGGCTGATCGTGTCCGAGGGCATCCGCCATACGCGGACCTCTGGCAGCAATTCCGGTAGTTCAGCCTCTTCGCACTAAGCTACGGCACCAAGTTCACCCGGACGAAACAACTAGGCGCATCCGCCGCTATCGGAACGGTCGCGGTGCTGGTTCCTGAAACATTGGGTGTAAAGACATCCCCCACATTTTGCCAGGAATTGGGATTCAGATGCGTTGCAGTCTGAACTTGGTATCTCTTTCCCGCCACCGACGGCCAGGAAATGGTCAGGCTTGTCCCGCTACGGCTCATCTCCCCCACTCGGAAGGTCGAGGCAGAATTTTTCGGATCTGTTCCCAAAGAATATTCCTGGACGTTAGTAAACCCGTCCCCGTCCGAATCGACTGTCGCCGAAACCCCCGACGTTGTCCCGAAGTACTGCGTCCACCAGTTGTTGGGAATCCCGTCCGTCATGGGATTGTAGACAACATCGGCAGCCGAAAGGGTCGTTACCAAATTGGTTTGGGATTCAGAGAAAGTCATCTCCCCCACATAGAGGTTGCGCTCCAAACCAGCGCCCGCATTGAGGTTGTAAACCGCCAGTTGGCTGATGGCCCCGCTCCCCCCCAGGTTTCCGGTCAGGGAACTGCCCCCAATGTTCATGCTGTAGGTGTTCGAACCCGTCAGGGAGAAGGTGATGAGGAACCCGTTGCCGGCGTAAGACCATAACGTGTCGCGGCTTGTGGTGGAATCGTCCACGTAGTAGTTGTTCGATCCTCCGAGAAAATAGAAATTTAACCGGGCTGATCCGGAGGAGTTGGCCAAGGCCATGCCGACTTTGGCCCCATTATCGATCCAGTTATTGTCGAAGCGAAGCGTGAGGATATCTCCCGATTTCATCGGTTGGGGAAGATTTCGGCTCGCACAGGCCGCCCCTCCCCCGCTGGCGAACACGCCGAATCCATTCGCCGCGCCCACGCTCATGTTGGTGTGGCTGGCATCCGCACGGAAAAATCCCGCCGTGCCGCTGTTGCTAAAACTCCACGCCCCGAAACCGTTTCCGCCCGACGATCCATCATTCCATCCAGACGCATATCCGGAGTTGGTCGCACTGTCCCGCCCGGTCTGGATCGGAGCCTGTGGATAATCCGAGCTGAAATGGATTCGGTTGGTTCCGGTTGCCAGCGATATCACGTTGCTCCACGCCCACCCGGACGAGTTGGTTTGCCCATTGAAGGGAATCGTGCCGGTCAATCCGTTCAACGAATTACTCCAGCGCACCCCGTTGGTCAGCCCCAACCCCGCCTGCCCCCGGTAGGCATAGGCAGGACTGGTGGTGTTCACCGCAAAGCCGGGACTGACCAAACGCAGGGAATAATTGGAGAGGGCGGAAAAATACGTCGTGGCCGAAACCGGAAGGGACGGAGCGGAACTGCCCGCCAAGTTGTCTGCCGTCACCGTGTAGCTGTAGGTCGTGTC
>Ga0214917_10002647_pt1 | contig 21472 bp, 16 predicted proteins | sample LL_1208_BB_MetaG_FD_177983 | JGI IMG/M metagenome (GOLD analysis project Ga0214917, IMG submission 177983) | Freshwater microbial communities from Lake Lanier, Atlanta, Georgia, United States - LL_1208_BB | ecosystem: Environmental > Aquatic > Freshwater > Lake | place: USA: Georgia | collected...
GCGTTCGAGTTTCGGGGGTCGAGTTCGACTATTGCAGGGCGCCCTAAGGGGTGCTAGGGTTAGGGGGTCGAGGACGTGCACCGCATCAGCGGGGCGCTCGACGTAGCCCTAAGGAGGGGAACGATGGACGGGGAGCACACTCCCTCAATGAGCCGCGAGCGGGCGGTCGAGCTCGTCGATGCGATGAGCCGCACGGAACTGGTCGAGTTCGTGCAGTCTCACTATTCGACGATGGATTCGCTTAGGACTCAGTCGAACGATTGGGCGAACGCTTGCCAGACTGCACGAGCCGAACGCGACTCCCTGCTCGCCCAGGTCGAGGGGCTGGAGTCGATGGGCAGCGACCTACACTCCCGCATTCAGCGCCTCGTGGACGAGCGGTTCGAGTTCGGGCGTCGAGTTTGGGATGCAATCCCCGAATCGGTTCGGGAACTGATCCTCGACGAGGCGAGGGATTCGATGCGGCGCGAACTGGTCGACGAACTCCGCGACGAACTGCGCGACGAACTCCGCGACGAGTTGCAGGAGGAATGCGCGGAGGAACTCCGCGACGCGCTGAACCGCCTAGACTGGTTCTAGTCGCCTAGTTCGCCCCTAGCGGGGCACTGAACCCCTCGACCCTTCGGGGTCGGGGGGTTCTTTATTGCCCGCCGTCATCCCTCCCCTTCGGGGCGGATTCGGGGGGAGCAGCTCGACTAGCCAGGGGTTCCGGTGCAAGAGTTCGAATCGGCCGCATCAGAGCCGGACTACGGCGCCGCTATCCCTTGGATTATTCGGAACCAATCGACGAGCTCGAAGAGCCCAGGGCGTGCTCAGTTTTTGGGGGGGTCATACCCTTTTGGGTCGCCACATAACTCGGCGAGTTATCGGGTCGGTTGTACCCCTTGACGGCGCCGCTTTTTTCTGGTACCCCTCCCCGCCGTCATTGTTACAACGCGGGGGCTGCGGGCGGGAACACCCTCCCTGAACTTAAACACCCCCTGAAAAGTCGCAATTCCACCTCATTTGTCCAAACTTGTGCCACTGTAAGGCTGTAAAGTCGGGCAGCAGTGTTGATAACACAGGTAGACAAACACCCCTTGTCAAAGAAAAAGCCCTGTAGGCGTGGAGTCCACCCTCAAAAATCTAAAAAAACGTATCGAAAGCACAGTAAGAAATCTTAACCGTGTCAATTTGCACCATTTCATAGGTGAAACCGTGGTAGAGAGTGGGGGGATAAGAGGGGGGCCAGAAAAGATCCGTGTAATCAGAGGGATTAAGATCCACACAGAAACAGTGTTGATAACACTGTAGGCCGAAAAGAGGCAAAATGGCTGTAAAGAAGACCACTGACGACTTCAATTTCGCCACTGCTCGTGGATCGAGCGGGCGAACGGCCTTCCGTACGCCACAGATGTCTAGGACCCAGTTCACCCCAGTAGATCGCTTTAGCCAAAAGGTAATTCAGAACTACGTTGCCAGTGGTGGACGTGGACTTCAGTCTGGCGTTAGCCCATACAAGATGCTATATGGAGCTCTTACATCTGCCGCCAATAGAGCAATGATGAATCCCCTAGGTAGGGGCAACATCATGGCTGCGAATACCCTAAGGGGGATGGCAGATGATGCGCTTCTGGCACAAAGGTTTCCAAAATCTGCTGGAGCAAGCAAAATTCAGGACTTCTTTATGAAGATGGGGACTGAAAAAATGCTTCAGTCACAAATTGGTGGTGGACTAAAAGGTCCGAACCTTACCTTTGGAAGTGACGCTGATGCGTTTAGACTTTCACCACAGGAACTACAGGTAGTCAATCGAGCTGGGGCTAAGATTGTTGGGAATGCTGCCAGGGGAGAGCCTTCGTTGCGGCCAATGGCTAGGGGATTTGGAGTTGGCTCACAGGGTCAAGTATCAAAAAGCGCACTATTCCGAGATATGGATGAAGGCATCGCTAGTGTATTCGATAGGATTGCCAGAGGTTTGCCAGCATATGGGAAAGAATCTTATGGCCCATATTCTGTTAGAGCCGAGCCCAATGGTTCGATGTGGCGAACAACCACTCTGAGTACTCCTGCTGGAACTAGAATTCGAGTTGGCGGGCCAGGGCGCTATTGGGAAGAAGTAGCAGCAAGAACTCGATTGACAAAAACACTTGAAGAACTAAAGGCGCTAAAGGCAAGAATAAATCCAGATGGATCAATGAGGCCACCAGCCCCAAGAACTCCGACAAAACGAGGAAGACTGTAATAGGTAAAACCGCGAAGGCGGAATCCTAAAAAAGAAAGTAAGGTAGGTAAACTATGGCACCACGAAACCCAACAGGAGCATCACGACAAAGCCGACGTATGGTCGATCCAGACTATGCTGGGCAAATCCGAGCTGGAATCGGCGCTAAGCTGAATGGTCAGATGACCTCATCCAACTCCTTCAAGGCATTCCAGACGCCAATGGGCAGCGGGATTTCAAACGCTGAGAAAAATCGCCTCATTGCACAGCAACGGGGTAATGAGTTCGATAATATCTCAAGCACACGAGATAAATTTAATCCAAACGCTGCACAGGGCGTAGTGGACTTCTTCGGTGCTGGAGTTAATTCAAGCGGAAAATTTGAAGTTAATCCAGCTGTCCTTGCATTGAACTTCTTTCCATTTGGCAAGGTTCTTGGTCCGCTTGGTAAGGCAGCAAGTCTTGCTGCTCGTGGAGAAAAAATTGGCCAGGTGCTAAAGCCACTTATCCCAGCTGGTCAGCGTCTTGGAAATGCAGCACGTGCTGTTCAGGCTCGAGCAGCAGCACAACTCCGTCGAGCAAATGCCGACGAACTTGTTGCAAGAGGACTTAGAACGCAAGGAGAAGACTATGTTCAGATGGGGTATAGAAACACTGGAAAGGTTATCCGACACGAGCCAGGATATGTTCGAAACGTTCAGCGCGGTCCATTCGACGAAATCATTTCTGACAACATTGAGTCAGTAGGTCAAGCAACTGGAGATAGCTGGAGCGAGGCAAATCGACTTGTTCGAATGGGCTTTGCAAAAGAAGTTGTTGATCCAAAGACTGGTGCACGAACATGGATTAGCCGAGACCCTAGCGGACTTGCCGAATCAGGGGCAGCACTTCTCCGTGAGTCGGCAACAGCATCAGCTGATGCCGCCGCTCGCGCAACTCGCGCATCAACACGAATTGAGCAGGGAGTACGCTATACAAGGAAAACTCTTGAGCAGCGACTTAAGAATTACCAGAGGGCTAGCCGACAACCTGGGTTTGGCGTAAAGACACCAAAAGAACCAATGGCCTGGTAATGCCACTGAAGAAAGGTTCATCCCAGAAGACTATCTCCGCCAACATTAAAATGGAGATGAAGAAGGGATACCCACAGAAGCAAGCCATTGCTATGGCACTCGCCGCAGCTGGCAAGAGCAAGAAGAAGAAGGGGAAGTAACCATGCCGATGGTTGAAGGAAAGAAGTTCCCGTACACGAAGGCTGGCATTGCCGCTGCCAAGAAGGCTTCCGCTAAGCACGAGAAGTCCGAAGGTAAGATGGAGCGAGAAATCGAGTACGGCAAGAAGGCTAAAAAGGGCAAGAAGAAGTAATGCCCGCTAAGCCAGGGCTTTACGCAAACATCAACGCCAAGAAGAAGCGCATTGCCGCTGGTTCTGGCGAGAAGATGCGTAAGCCTGGGTCAAAGGGAGCACCGACCGCGAAAGCGTTTAGGGACTCAGCAAAGACCGCTAAAAAGTAACATTAGCTGCGGGAGGTCGCGGGATGTTCCCCCGTCCCCCCTCCCGCAGCTTCATACCTAAGGGGATTAATGGCTACATTCCGTTTCGGTCGAGACGTGAACATGAAGTGGCAGGGCAATGATATCCAGGGCCCAGCTGGTACCATCTTCCGTATCTCGGACGCTTACTATGAGGAGTTTAATAGCCAGGTTGGCCAAGTTGAGCCAACGCTGGAGTGGCTAGTCACCAATGAGCTTGCAGCAGTGCAGTCTCAAGTGGCTGGCCTTCCTGTGTCTGCTACCTTGCCAATTACCGCAACGACTAGCACTGCTGGTACCAACATCTCATTTGCCGTTGGTACTGCGCCAGCTGGATATGTGCTCACTTCCAATGGTAGCGGAAGCGCAGCGTTTGCTGCCGCAGCTGCTGCTACTCCAGCAACTGTTGTTCAGGGGACTTCACCGATTAGTGTCTCGACGAGTAGCAATACTGCTACCGTCAGCCTAAGTGCAAACTACCAGACAGCTGGCACGTATGTTACCTCTGTCTCTGGGACTTCTCCAATTACCGTCTCTGGAACCACTGCCATCACCGTAAGCATCGATCCAACGCTTACTACGGCCAATAGCGCAGAAATTATTCGACAATACGTCAAGAACGACAGCGGTGTTGCCCTTACAAAAGGACAGCCAGTATATATCACTGGCGCCAATGGAACGAATGTTCTCATCGGGCTTTCTGCTGCAAGTGCCGAAGCTACGTCGTCAAAGACGCTTGGCCTTCTTGAGCAAAATCTGGCTATCAATGGCCTCGGATATGTAATTACTGAAGGCCGACTTACTAATATCGACACGAGCACAGCTACAGCTGGGCAGTCGGTCTGGCTTGGCGCATCTGCTGGATCAAAGACCTATGGAGATCCTCCAGCTGAGCCGAATCATGGGGTGTATCTTGGCGTCGTAACAAAAGCAAACGCTAGCACTGGCGAGATCTTCGTTAAGGTGCAGAATGGCTACGAGCTTGATGAGCTACATGACGTATCTGCTGCAAGCCCATCAGACGGCGACATAATTCAGTATAAGACCTCTAGCAGTCTTTGGACAAATTCTTCTATTACAAACGCTGGAATTGCAACTAGCGGCCATAGTCATAGTGGATTACTGCCAACTGGCGGAACAACTGGCCAGGTGCTGTCTAAAGTTAGTGGTACAAACTATGACGTAACATGGTCTGCTGCTACTGGCGGTGCTTCACTTAGCAACACTGCCGCAATCGCACTTAGCACAACAGCATCAGCAGGAACGGCAACGGATGCATCTCGACAAGACCATGTTCACCCAACTACTGGTATTAATAAGGTTTATTATCAAACAACAACCCCAACTGGTGGAAGCTATACAACAGGGGATCTCTGGATAGATTCAGACGCCACCCTTGGTGGACCGATTACCTTAATAGATTCCACAAGTAGTACAAGCACCACAACGGCTGCAACGCCGAAGAATGTCAAGACCACCTATGACATCGCGACGGCAGGATGGGAGGCATATAACTTTGGCGCAAGTGGAGTTATTGGCAACCTTCCAAAGTTTATTTTGACAACAACTGAAACGATTACAAGCGGAACGATTTATCACAATATTCTTATTCCTCACAGAGACTTTACGGTTAGCAACATTTCTTTTACCAGTGGAGGAACTTTGCCGACAACGCCAACACTGATTCGATATGGAATCTACACGCGCAGCGGAACAACGTTCACACTGGTCGCTCGTACAGCATCGGATACGACGATTTTTAGTTCAATTACTACCAAATACACTCGCGCACTAGACACGACAGGTGGCTACCCTGCAACGTATACAATGACGGCTGGTACTGAGTACTGGATCTCGTTGATTGTCGTTGCTACTGCAGGTCCGACAGTGCTTGCCGCAGCAACTCGCACATCTAGCGCAGCAAACGCTGCAACCGGCGTTGCCGTTTACACTCAAACTGGTCGCACCGACCTCAGCGCATCATCAACAGGAACAGCCAGTGGTACTCAGGTTGGCAAGTATGCGGAGGTATCGTAATGGCAGTGATCACTGAGCCAGCCGTCTATGATCCAATCAACGATGAGTGGGTGCAGGTTGTCCGCGACGCGGATACTGGCACAATAGTCGGAACCAATACGCGCAAGACGCCATTTGATGAGGAGATTTCTGAATAATGGGGCTTCGTACATATGTTTGGAATGGCACATCTTGGGTTGAACAAACAAGTGGTAGTGACAATGTTGTTACCTCAATTACAGGAACATCAAACCAGGTAACCGCAAGTGCCCCAAATGGGGCGGTCACACTTTCGCTTCCACAATCAATTGCAACAAGCTCGACACCAACATTTGGTGGATTAACTGTTGGATCAAGCGGAATTTCATCCACTGGCAATGTCACTGTTGGATCAGGCGGAATGTCGCTTACTGCCGCTGGCGGTCATACCGATCTTATGGCTGCACTTATAGCTACAAATACTGGACAAGACCTGACTGCAACGGACGCATCGACATCAAATATTATTGCATGGAACACTACATCATCCTATGGGGTAACGGGAAAAGCCCCGACTGCAACGGCATCTGGAACAGGTCATTACATTACCGTCAATATGACTGGTCTTTACCACATCTGTGTTTCGCTTCGTCTTCTTGGCGGATCTGGATTTGGCGCAATTTCTCTCTGGACTGGAGCTTCTGGCGGATCTAAGGTTTGTGAAAATCAAACGCAAAACCAGACCAGCACAACGAAAGACATTATGACGCTCAATGTTTATAGATATTTCAACAGTGGAGATATCTTTAGGCTTACGGGGTTTGTTCAAACAACAAGTGCAAGTGCCGAAATTGTGAGTGATAGCACTGTCAATCGATTGGCGTGCGTTTATCTTGGAGCTGGATAAATTCTATGAGCGGTTTAGCACCAGTTTTAACTGGATGCCATGTTTGCCGTAGCCCACTTGTAGATCTAATTAATGCTCGTATTAAAAAGGGTATGGCCGATACGGCAATCAGTAAGTGGCTGGAGTCAGAAGGGCACTACGTCAGCAGGATTACCTTGGGGAAGCATAAACGAGAACATCTGACTTCCGACCATGAGTCGAAGCGGATTGCAGCCGCAGAAGCCCTTCAGAAGCAATCAAAGACAATAAAATTCAATGGTGATCTTGCGTCTCTTGTGAGGGATCAGGTGGTTTCGTTGGTAGAGAGTGGGACATTAATGCCCTCCCTCGCTGAAGGCCTCCGAGCGCAGGAGATCATCGATAGGCGACAGGAGAAGTCATCAGATCGTGAACTGGCTATTGCGCTCGCTGGAATCCTTGGTGGCTCTATTGTGGTCGATGGTACCGCGACGGAGATCTCGGGCCCAACAGATACGCTTGTACAAGTTCTCGAAGCTACCGTTCAGGCTCAAATGGAGCCCGCTGATGACGGAGCAGGACTGGAACAGCTGGGATAGGTCTATCAAGATCGCTACACAGGCAGCTAAAGATCATTACATCCCAGTCAAATACATTAAGATTCATAAACATTTATTCACAAGCAATTGCGACCTAGGATCAACGGATACTGGTCGAAAGACCATCGAACTATGTGACGACCAGGCAGAGACTGCATTGCACGAGCTAGCGCATATCTGGTCGCAGGCAAACCATACGGAGATCTGGGTGCGTAAACTCTATCAACTACACGAAGAGTATCTCGAAGACGATGAAATTGAACTCTATCGCCGAGAAACTGAGAATCGCTATAAGGCAGCCAAAAAGATGTCCGAAGATGGCGAGCCTGTAAAAAAGAAGCGCAAGAAGCGCCGAAGGGGGAGCAAGAGGATTGTCGGTTGATCTCTCTAAAGGAACCATTGCACGCGATCTGGCTCTCGGCCGCACTGACGTCGAGTTCTTTGCTGAACGTTGGCTGGGCATCAAGGGAAACCCAGGCCAAGTGGCATGGTGGACAGCCTGTGCAGAACGCGATTCCTCTGGGTGGCGACCGAAATACCTCACAACAGTCGTATCCGCTGGTAATCGTGCGGGGAAAACGTTGGCGATGGCGGTCATATGCCTACATCATTCCTTCTATAAACTCGGCATCAAACCTCCAGAGGATGGCCAAAACGATGCACGTCGATGGCTCACCCAGCCATACGAATGGTATCACATCGGCATTCAGCAAGAGACTGCGGAGCTTGTTTACCGCGAGCTAACAATGATGCTGGAGGGGATTCATCCAGCGCAGAAGGGCAGAGGATGCCCACTCATCAAAGAACTAGGACGAATTGCTACATATGACAAGAAATACAGAGGGGAATATCCATGGATTCAACTAAGCCCAGTAGTCGGCGGGGCAAACATTCACTTCCGAACGACGCAGGACAAGGCGAAGGCGCTCCTCGGAAAAGATATGAATGGGATCTCCTTCGACGAGGCGGCCTTCGAGCCCTATCTGGATACAATCTACCAAGAGGTACTCAACCTACGGCGGCTCTCTACTGGAGGGCCATTGCACTTCATCGGAACTCCGACGGAGGGGCATAACTTCTACGCTGATCTTTGGGAACGAGGGAACCCAGAGAATCCTATCAAGGATGAGCAGTTCATTTCCTTCAGGCTATCGACCCGCGACAATGTCGGGTACGGACTTTCTGGAGATACATTTGAGTCAATCATCCGACAACAAGAAGCCTACCTTATTCCGCAAAACATCGATGGTGAATTCATCGAAGCACGGAAAGCTTTTTTCTCTTCCGAATCCGTCGTCGGATGCTTCGATCCTGGGCTACATGACGATAACCCGCCTGAACGTGGACATCGATACGTCCAAGGAGTGGACCCTGGCATTTCTGCCGACGCGACCTGGAGTCTTACGCTCGACGCTACTAACCGCAATCGTATCGTTGGTGTCCGAGCTCGACGGCGAGGTGGAAAACAAACGATACCAGCAGTAGTCAATATGGTTCGAGAGAGCCATCTGCTGTACAACCAGAGCGGAGCATTCTGCTCGACAGTGATTGATAGCACTGGACTTGGTGGACGATTGTTCCAGCAAGAGTTTAGCATCATCAAGCCAGTTCGCGGATTTGACTTTGGCGGAACCAAGGCAAAGAAGCTCGAGCTTCTATCCGACTTGAAGTCGGTAATGGATAAGAAACAGTTGGTTATGCCAAGAGACGGCGTCTGGGGAGATCTGCGACGTCAGCTACTTGGCTACCGACTCGATGATAAGAAGTTGGAACAGGACGCAGTAATGGCACTGGCCATGGCAGTCCGACAAATCGTTAGGAACCCAGAGAATCCTGTGAAAGATCCTGTGTTCAGTTATTATGGAGAGAATGATTAATGGCAAAGACTAGGAAGATCCCTGCTTCATATCAAGCGCAGGCTGGCAAGCCTACTCGTGCCATTCCTGCCCAGTATACCACTGACCCAGATGTCGCTACGCCAGAGCAGGTGCGTGCGCTTGGGCTTGCTGCCGAGAAGGGCAAAATCCTTCGTGAGGGCAAGCTCGTTAGCACGCCGATGGTCCGAGAGACCCCGCTGGTCAATTCGCTGGTCAATATTGACACCGACATCGGTAATGCTCCAGGAAGCGTCCGCAAGCAGCCAAACAAGCGACTGCGCGGATCTGGAGCAATCAAGACTGGTGCAACCTTTGCCGATCTAAATCAGCCAGAACGTGGTATCGATATGCAGCCGTTTATTGTCGGCGATATTGATCAGTTGCCAGAACAGGCACGCGCTGCCCTCATGATGGCTCAGTCGAGCCTTGCAATGCGGAACATCCATCCAGAGGAGAACGACGAGTATGTTCTCTATCGTCAGATGCTCACGCGCCGCAACAACATGGAGTCCGAGCAGTCGCGCCTCAAGGCAATGTTCCGACGATTTGATAACCTCTACCACCCGACAACGATGACTGCGGGCGGAGCTGACCATTGGCCCGAAGATCCGAGCGCCCGACTTGCGGGCCGCGTTCACATTAGCGTCAATGTACATCCGTCCTATGTTAATATCCCAGCGTCGCTACAGGCTGTTCGCCCTGTCATCAACTACGTCCCATCTGGGACAGACAAGGAAGCCCGAACGCTTGCAACCGAGCGAGAGCGATTGTTCTTCCGCTGGTGGGAAGAGAACGATATGGACCTGCTCCTTCAGGATGCGTGCACCCTGAAGTCCCTTTATGGGCATACGGCAGCTAAGGTCTATTGGGACCCGATCTCTAAGCTTCCACGCCTCTCGATTATCGAGGCTCCTGAGAACCTCTACCTTGGATTCGGATCGTCCGACTTCCGACGCATCGACTGGGCACTCTATGTCTACGGCCTATCGCCGCAGGCTGCCTTTGAGGAGTTCGGCATCAATACTATCCCAGTACGCGATGGTGGAAAGATGCACCTCTATACCTCAAGCAGCACCCACGATGACCCGCTTGCCAACGTCTACCGCAACAACCTGGAGCGCAACCCTCAGCGGAACCGCTCGAACTATGAGCTTCAGCAGGTTGAGGTCTACGACTACTGGTACAAGAAGCCACAGGGACCTGGCAAGCCGTCAATTGTTTGCAACGCTATCTTTGTTGGCAACACGATGGTCAAGAATGACGAGCACCCAGAGTATGGCGGAACGATCCCGTACCTCGTGCTTCAGAATAGCCGCATTCCTGGCAGCCCATATGGTAAGCCAGAGCTTTACGACGTAGAGCAACTTCTCCGAGAGAAGGACGAGCGAATGTCGGCACAGGCGCAAATGATTGCTTCAACCGTTGGCGGTCAGATGTGGCAGCTCGTCGGACCAGAAGCTCCAGATGAAGTTCCACCGAATGCTATTCCAAAGCCAAACCGCATTGCCACGCCTGGGCCAGGGAATGAGATCCGCTCGATTTCCCCATTCATCCCAGAGTTCCAGGTCGAAGACTTCAACCGACGTCTTGACCGAGAAATTGCTGTGGTCACGGGTCTTAATGACCTGCTCCTTGGTCTTGCGCCGAGCGCAGTCCTTGGTTCCTCGCGTGCTATTGCATCCCTCGTAGCAAACTACGAGCAGCGCATTGCCCCGAAGCGTGCGCTGCTTTACACCTGGATTAAGCAGGTATGGGAGATGACTGGCCGACTATGGGGCAAGAAAGACGGAGACGTCGAGTTTATCCTTGCAAACGAGTTCCGACTGGAGATTACTCCGCCAGAACTTACTCCGCGAGATACGCTTGAGCTTGCTCAGACTGCCATCAATCTTGTTCAGAACCGTGTTTGGAGCGCAGAGCGCGCAATGGATCGCGTTGGTGTCGATGACCCAGAAGGAGAAAAGGACGTCATCCGCGCTGAGCAGACTGACGCAACCCTCAACCCAGCTGCCGTTATGACCATGGCAAATCTCATGTCGCAGTTCCAGCAGCTTCAGATGCAGGGCGTTCAGATGCAGCAACTTCAGCAGCAGCAAGCACAGGCGCTTCCGCCTGATGCTCAGGCTCAGTTTGCTGCGCAGCAAGCCAGCGCACAGAATGCGTTCATGTCACTCAATCCACCAGCAGCCGCAACGTCAAACGCGCCAGAGCTGCAAGCAAACCCACCGCAGGAGTCTCTCCCAGCTAATGCACAAGCTGGCGCAGAACTACTGCCACCTGAAGGAGCGGCCCAATAATGGCACGTCGAGGTCGATTCGCCCGCGCTACTGGCGGGTCAGATATTTCCAGTCTTATTAGCCAGCTGATTCAACAGCAGGCAACACGTCGCTATAATGCGATGTATGCGGCCTTTAAGAATGGCACAACGTTTGAAGGGTCTACCCCAACTGCTTCGCAGGTTATGGCGTATCTCGGCAGCGTTGCTGATATTCTTGGATACGACTCGACAACGCTTGCGTCAGAGCAGAACAATATCCTGATCACTGGGGCAACAAATGCTGCCTCTGCTGCTGCATCTGCGTATAGCGCAGATCGTGGAAACGCAGTAAAGTATCAGGATTATATCAATGCAAAACGTGCACTACTTGCGTTCTACACTCCTGGGAGTGATAACTATAACTCAACTCAGGCTGACATTGACAGCGCAGCATCTACATTCGTCAATGATAGCGCAAAGCTTCTTGAGTCTGGCGCCATCACTGTAGATCAATACAAGAACGCATCCCTTAATGCACTTTCTGGCATTAGCGGAGATCAGCTTGATGTAGCAACGGATAACTATCTTAAGAACCTTTATAACTACGAGCAGAAGTTTGAGCAGGCCAAACTCAACAAGACGAAGAACTATGCTGCCTACTCTAAGTGGCTAGCTGGATGGCTTAAGATCTACGAGAATGCTGGTCTTCAATCATCTTCGACCTACGCAACACTTAAGGGCGACCTTGCTCGGACTAATGAAGCTGGGTCAAACGCTGCCGCACAAACTGCCGTAACTGACGGTGTTGCATCAATGCAGGCTGGTATCGGTCAGATTGATGCATTCTATGGACTAGTTGCAGAAACTCTTGGTATTGATCCTAAGACCGTATCTGCCGCAGATGTTGCTCGATTCTATGCTATTGCTCAAGCAACACCATCGCTTACTAAGTATAGCACCTTTATTTCACGAACTGATCTTGCGAATCTTACAAACGGATTGCGCAGCACTTCTCTTGGCATTACGAGTTCAGCAGCATCTGGAAAGGTAACACTTGGCCAGGGAGTAATCGATCTTCAAAATGCTGTTATTAATCTTGCTGAAAGTTATGGTCTTGATACCCTTGGTGATCGCGCAAACGTTATTACTGGAGAGTATCTCAACGATAACTTTGCTGCTAATAATGGCGTAACTGATGAGCATGAGGCAGACAAGGCGTACCTTCGAAAGCTTCAAGCAATCATTGCTGCGTATAAGGCTAAGGAAAATCTTACAGCTACTGAAAACGATCTACTTCTTGGTCTTGAGGCAGATGCTGCCGCAATTAGCGGCGCCCTAAGCGGACAAATGCCACCAACTGGGGCAGTTGTTCTTACTGTTTCTGGCGAAGAGATTGACCTCAATGGCATTCATTCTAACGCAGAAGTAACAAAGCAAATTAATGACGGTAAAGCTGTCCAGGCATATGATAACAGCACTGGACAATTCATCACAAGCTCAGAGCCAGGAGCACTAGTTCTTACAACTGGCAATGGCACAGTTCAGCAAGGCAATGGCGGATACTACGCTCTTACCTATCGAACTGTCAATGGAAAAAATCAGCGCGTTGCCGTCAAGGGTGATGCTGTTCGAGACGCAAACGGTCAAGTAGTATTTGTTTACGTCAGAAGCGGATCTGGTGGAGACACCATTCTCTATGGCATTGATGGAAAGACTGTGTTCTTTGGTGATCAAGCCGACACGGTTATCACTGCATCTGGTGGTCTTGTTGGGTCATCAGAGGGTGGTTTTGTATTCAGGGGTGGCTTAAATCTTGGCGGCGCAATCCCAGCAAGCAATCCAATCATTGACTCTCGAACTGGAGAGATCGCAGCATTTGAATCTCCGACAATGGCAAAGACCTATGCTGGATATGACACAGTAACTGAGAACAATGGAATCCGAGCAGGCCTTGATGCGCAGGCAGCTGCTGAAGCTGCGAAGCCACCGCTTGTCACCATCGGTCCAGCAAACTATATGACTGATCTTATCGGTGCAGTTTTCCTCAAGCCGTTTGAAAATCTTTGGACTGGCTTGGATAATACTGTTCGACTTACTGGAGAAGTCCTCTTTGGTGAAGGCGGTCTTATTAAGAACGGACCGAAGGATGTGACTCCAATTGGACCAGCTCCAATAGTTTTTATTCCTCCGAAGCCACCAGCGCCTGGAACAGTAAACCTTGGAACAACCAATTTGTTTGATATTCCACCAATGCCAACTGGAACGATTGGAATTGGAACAGGTTATAACCTTACTACTGGACTTGGAACAAACAACTTGCCACCAGTCCCAACCAATACCATGATTAACACTGCATCACTAACCACTGCGCCTTCACCAGCGCCAGTGTTTGGTCCAGATGGAAAGAGGCGTAACGTTTAATGGTTAGATCAATTGGCGGATCTGGCACACCACAATATCGTCCTGGCTCCATTGGCGGGGCTACTGGCGGACTGAATCAGAAGCAGCCTGATGTAACAAACATCGGGCGCCTTCAGTTGTCCGCAGGGCAGCCTCCGAACGAGCCAGACTTCGGGAAAATGCTAAGTGGCGTTCCAGTACTAGGACAGATCGGACAAGCCGTAGGGGCCGTCGGAGGTGCCATTGGCGGGGCTCTAGGAGGACTCCTAGACGTGGCTTCTGCCCCAGTACGCTTTGTTGAGAAGGAAATTGCTGGTCGAACCCGTGTCGAGCTTGCAAAGGCTGGCGCCATTGGTACTGGCGAAGGGATCAAGGACATCCCTGTTATTGGGACTCTTACTGGTGCCCTTCGTGTAAATAAGACTGTTGATCAAATGGCAAAGCAGGGATCAAGCACTGACGAAATTCTTGCCTATATGGAGAAGAATCAGATCGGTGGATTCTCTGAAGACGGGTTGCAAAATTTTGTTGGCGGTCTTGTACTTGATCCAATAAACCTTATTGGCGGAGAAGTAGTTAAGCCATTCATCTATGCAAAGAAGGCTGGAAAGATTGCCAAACTTGCAGAAGCTGGCGTTAAGATCGGTGCAGAAGATGCAGCATTCCTGGCAAAGCATGATTTTGCTGGTGGTCTATACAATGCGACATTTGGCAAGGCGTCTGGAAAGCTTGCTCAAATCGGCAGCGCAGTACGCGGGCCTCTTATTGCTGCTATTCAAAAAGAACATGGCATTGATCGTCTTCGTGCAATTGAGGGACGACTTGGCGCAGACGGATCAGAGACATTTGTCCGCAACTACCAGAACGGAACTGCAAACATTGCTCGCGCAACAACGCGAGATCTTATTAGCTCACTAACCCAGGGGAATGCTGACGCTGCTGTAACATTTGCAGTCACGCGAACCATTGAATCGATTGACGAGATTGGACGAGTTGATGATGCGATTATTGACAACGTTGCTGCAATTCTTGGTATCACTAAAAACGATGCTCGCAGCTTTACGGCAAAGGTTGCAGAACTACGAGTAAGCGGCGACCTTGACAAGCTTGCTGCCTTTCAAGATTCCTACATTAAGAAGATCGTTGATACTGAGATTGCTGGAAAGGCTCGATACCTTCGATCAGACAAGCAGATTGAGGCGTTTGGTGGCGCATCGCGTAAAGAGATTGAGTCTGGTGCACGCGGCCGCATTAACCGAGAGATGCTTGAGCTTGATCGATTTGCTACTAGCGAAGATCTTTGGAAGCATACTTACACCAAATGGATGGCCCAGGGTGCTGGCGTTACTGAGGCAAAGGCCGCAGATCTTGCAGACGCAGCATGGAAGGCCGCCAAGGGGGATCGCTCCGCACTGATGCGTGAGCTCGACATTACCCGCCAGGCTGCCTTTGGTTCACTTGCGTCAAAAACCGCAAAGCTTCGCAAGCGACTCAAAGGAGATCTTGGCCGACTAACCGTTATCAGCAAGCGCAGTCTTACGACCAGCGTTGTCAAGGGGATTGAGCGAGACTTTGAAATCCTCACTGGTCTTGGCCCAGAAAGCCTTACGGGCGGGAAAAATATCTATGCAGTTACGCTTACACTAAATCAACCAAAGATACGAAAGGAATTCGTTGAGGGGGTACGTTCTAGATTTGGCGATGAGTTTGCAGATCAAGTTCAAAAAGAGTTCGATGACGCTGCCGCTATACTTGGACGACTTGATCTAGACAAACCAAAAACTACCACGTTTAGGGGGGAAGTAATTGAATATGCTGAAGGCCCAACTCGGAAGGAACTTGTTGCCGCTGGTCGAGAACGCGCAGCTGCAATCCGTGAGATCTACCTTACTGCCTATGCCAAGGTTATCGTTCGCAACTTCGATGAGGCTGACGCACTCTTTGGACGTGGCAACCTAAAGAACCTTCGGTGGGAAGAGGTTCGTCGATTCGTCAAGCAGGCTCGACGCGACAATATTCTCGTCAGCGACTACCTGCCAAAGAACATCCCAGCAAACGTGCAGAAGCTTATTGATGAAGCACAGCAGGCTGGGTACACGCTTGGCCTTGCCCCTGAGAGTGGCGTTGGCAAGCAACTCATTCCTATAACAATGGCAGATGGTCGAACAAAACTAGCCCCAGTCTCGACCATCTTCTCCGACGCCGTCGATGGATTCGGCGATGAGATCCTTGGCGTGACCACTGGATCTGCTGGGTCAGGAAAGCTTGCAAAGCTCAACCGACTACAGTCCATTGCCGACACGTGGCTTAACCCGTTCAGCAACCGTGCTGTACAGCAGAACGCCATCGAGCGTATGTTCACGCTTTCTGGCGGGCGACTGACTCGACGCGAAGCAATGCGCATCTACATTGCGCTGATCGACAAGGCGCTTGAGGCCGAGACGAGCATCCGTGGCCTAGGGCGAGACCAGATCGACGCCGTCTTCAAGGACGTCCTTGGGGCTAAGAATCTCCAGGATGCTGGATTTAAGTTCGCCGACTCCGACCCGCAGCGTCTAGTGATGATTGCCCTTGAAGGCGATCTAAAGAATGTTGGCGTGACTCAGAAGATTTCTGGTAAAGTTAAGACATTCGTACCTGACGTTACCCTTATTACTGACCGATATTATGGAAATGTTAAGTTCCGTTATAATCCGTACTTTAACCTTGCCCAAGAGCGCATTGAGCCGTTCTTCTTCAACTATCTCCGTGGCATTCGACCAACGGTTAAGGAGATCTTGACGGGCAAGGCTGGGGCAACTCAAAAGACGATTATCGAGAATGCCGAGTTTACTCAGGCAATGCTTGGGTCGGCGAACTCAGTGACCCGCGAAGCGGTTGATCAGTCGCTTCTCCTTTCACGAGCAGATGCCGCAATGGCACGAACACTGGACAAGGAAGCTCCGCAGCTAGGAAATGCCGTCAGCCGAGCCCTTGGTGTTGAGGGCCGAGTTAAAACCGCTCAGATTAAGCGGGAACAGGCAGCTGTTCTAGCCGACAGACTTTCGGTTGAGGCATTGGAGCGGGTCTTCACCTCAGACAACCCACAGCTCATGAAGGCACTCTACGAAGTATACAATACATCAGACCCAAAGATTGCCATTGAGCGATACCTTGCCGACAAGATGGACGGATTGATCCCAACGCGGGCAGCAGAGCGAGCCAAGGGACTCTACCCACTTGGCTTTGGACTTCCGTATGCTATTGATCCGAAGCTTGCCAAGATTAGCAAGCAGGCACTGATCCGCAGAAAGTATCTCCGAGCCAACGACATTCCATCCCTTGAGGCTGCGGTTGCCCTTGCGAAGGATGCGGGCCTTAAGGGCGATGACCTTGCCAGACTGGAGAAGCACGTCGAAGACATCAGGGGCATGATTTCCCGATCACGCACTGGAAAGATCAGCACTCCAGCAAAGTTTATCCGTGACGTCAATAAGATCGAAGGCTTTGCAGTGCGGCAGCAGGAAACCATGCGGTTCCTGCGTCCGCTGCTTGAGCACCCACGAATCAAGCAGGTTATTGGCGAGTTCACCGATGGCGTTACCGAAGAGAAGGCGCTGACTGAGCGCCTGATTGAGGCGCTGTCGGTTGATGAGTTCGTCCCTGGTATCCAGGAGATTGGCGAGCGCGTTGCCCGTGGCGAGAAGCTTTTGCCGTCCGACGTGGACAAGATTGCCCGTGGCCTTCAGAACACGATGGCAGAGCGATCAGCCCAGGAGCTCGTCTACTCTGCCGTGACCCTTGCCTACCAGAACGCGCAGAAGCAGGCGTTCAAGATCGGCTACTACTCCCAAGAGAAAAGCCTCCTTGAGCGAAGCTTGAATCACCCATATCTTGGCCTGTATCCGACATCCTATATGTGGGGCAAGATCATCCCAGAGTTCAGCCGTGCACTCTTCAAGTATCAGCCATTCACTGGCAAGCCGCGACCTCTTGGTGGCGCTGCGTGGGCTGGGTGGATTTCTGATCAGGTATCTATGGCGCTGGAAAACAGCGAGTTTGGCAAGTTCCTCCAGGATCGACCAGAAGCATATTTCCTTATTACAAACCTTATCCCTGCAACGCCAGACCAGATCGGCGTCAGTATGCCAGCGTGGTTCCGCAAGTCCGTCTTGCAGCCACTTGCTCGTGGCAAGTTCGATCCACGAACTGACATCCTTGGAATTGGTACAGAGTTCATCGGCGGCGCATCCAACATCGGTGTGCTGAACGTTGGACGACAAATTATCGGAACTGGCCAGGCTGTAAGCCGTGGGCTCTTCGGTAGTAATCAACGCGGAAACGAGACGTCAGGATTGGTTCCTGACATCTATAATGAGCTGAGCCGACCAGGACAGTAGTCGGCAGATATAGCCCAGTACGCTGGGAGAAATAGGAGAAAGCACAGATGGCTGAAGAAGTCGTCAATCCAGTCGCGGAGGAGTCGCTTCCCGCAGTCGAGACGCCAGTCGAGGCCGCAGATGCCACTCAGGGCGACGAGGATCTGGCCACTTGGAAGAAGCGTCTAGCTGGTAAGGATCAGGCTCTGACTTCTACCAAGAAGGAACTTGAGGCCAAGGCATCCGAACTCGAAGCTCTACGCAAGTGGAAGGCAGAGGTCGAGCAGGCCAATATGACCGAGCTGGAGAAGGCTCAAGCGCGGGTAGCCGCGATGGAGTCTGAACTGAATGCGGCACGTGAAGCGGCACGCCGTGAGGCGATTGCTCGTAAGCACCCGCTCTTTGCTCAGTTTGCCACGGATACGCAGGGACTGGACGTTGAGGCTCAGGCCGCAGCGTTTGAGAAGTTTGTTGCGAACGTCGCACGCGAGCCACAGAAGGCGGATGCGTTCGTGGATGTCAATGCCCCTCGTAAGTCTGCCCCGCAGGCAGCTGCGAAGCCTGATGCAAAGTCTCTTTCTGAGGCTATTAAGGCGATAGGCAACCCGTTTTACGACGGTAAATAATCACTAAGGAGTAAACTAAAATGCCAATGACTGGTACAACCACCAGCACGTCGGGCTTTAGCGATCTCGTAACGCAGCTCGTCGTCGCTCAGGCGGAAGAGGAACTGCGCGCTCGTGCCGTACACGCGATGCCAGGGATGTATGTCCCAGGGCGTTTCGTGAAGGGCACGAACACGATTCGTTTTGCTCGCTACGCTGACCTCGGTCTTGCTTCCGTAACCGCCGTCCTCTCAGAGGGCGTTGCGCCAACGGATCAGGGCCTCTCGATCTCGTCCGAGTTCTACACTGCCGCCCAGTACGGTGGCACGGTAGCCATCTCGGATCTCGCTAACCTCGATAGCCCACACGATCTGATCTCGGTTGCTGCCGAGCGCATCGCGTATCAGGCAACTCGACTCATGGACGTTCTCGTCCGTGACCAGATCCACGCTGGTGTGGACACTGGTGCAATCTTCACGGCAACCGCTTCGGCGACCGTTGCCGCGAACGGCGCAACTGCCCTCGCTCCGCTTAATGGCTGGCAGGTCAAGCGCATGGTAGCTTCGCTCAAGGCTGCGAACGTCCCAACGTTCCCAGACGGCTTCTACCGATGCATCATTCACCCAAATCAGGAGTTCGACCTCCTGACCGATACGACCGCCAATGGTTGGATCGAGCTCAACAAGTACGTGTCGGATCTTCCAGCACTTACGAATGAGATCGGCCGCTTCGCTGGCGTTCGCTTCATCACGTCGTCGGACGCGCACCGCGCTGCCACGACTGCTCCAACCACGTATGCTGCCTCGGGCGCGAACTACCAGGCGTTGTTCCTTGCCCCAGACGCTTACACGATTGGTGACAGCCAGACCCTCCAGAGCTACTTCGTGGCTCCTGGTGGCGACCACACCGACCCACTCGCACAGAAGGCCCTCTTGGGCTTCAAGATGCGCTGGGGCTCGATGCTGATCGACGCAGCTGGCGCACGCTATCGCGTGCTTCGCACGACTTCTACGATCAGCTGATTGTAGCATAGTCTAGCAACCTTTCCCGCTCCAGCCTGTGCCGTGCAGGCTGGAGCGGGGATACACGGCAGGGGAGTTATGAGTAAAGAAGTTAAGGTTCTAATCTGGGGGACAGCAGCTCAGGGGCCATGCGCATACTACCGTGGTCACCTATTCGACAAAGAGCTGGAGAAGCGTGGGGTCATCCTCAAGCATATCGATAGAGTAGAGTTCCAGGTCCAACAGGGATGGGAAGACAAGCCCATGGACGAAGCGATGGCCGCAGGAAAGGTCACGCTGGACTCATCAGATATCGACTGGGCGGACGTGGTCATGTTCCGCCGATATTATAATACTGCATTTAAATGCATGACCTGCGGAGCTGCTTACAAAGACATCAAGAAGGTTGAAGAGCACCCGCATCCAATGGAGCGTCGAGATGGCGTAACGTCGCTTGTATGGCCAGCCTTTGAGTTTGGAGACCATAACAAGGCAATTGTCTACGACACCGACGACAATCACTTCAACATCGAACGATGGAACGGCTACTATCCAGACGTTCAGGAAGAGCTTCCGCTTGTTACTGGAATGGCAAAACGAGCAGATCTTCTAACAGTTAGTACGCCAGTTCTTGGCAGGCAGTACGGACATCTTAACGACAACGTTCGAGTGATTCGAAACGCGATTGATCCAGATACGTACGTGCTTGATCCAGCCAAGGAGGTTCCAGACCTTGGCAAGCCAAAGCTCCTCTATTACGGTAGCGGAGCTCGGATGCGAGACTACGCTGGCTGGAGGAACCCAACCACACAGAAGTGGGATGGTGGCTACTGCTCAAAGGCAGCAGAGGATCTCAAGGACAAGATGGTGCGCATCTTTGTCGGAGTCAATCCTGGCGAAGAGCCAATCGTTGCTCCACACTTCGATGTGATGCACCCATACATTGAAAATATTGCCGAGTTCAACAAGGTCATTACTTCGATCAAGCCAGACATTGGCGTCTCTCCACTTGTCGGCGGACCATTTGACCAGGCAAAGTCCGAGCTTCACTGGCTGGAATATTCGATGGCTGGAGCCGCGACAATTAATCAGAAGTTCTACGGGGATGGACCATACGACGTGATCAAGGATGGCGTCGATGGCTTTATGGCCAAGGGCCGAGCCGAATGGTACACAAAGATGCATCGTCTTGTAGCAGAACCAAACCTGCGCAAAGATATGGCTGCCGCAGCTAAGGAGCGCGTGCTCAAAGAGTACGACTACCGAGTCCGCGCAGACGAATGGGCCGACGCCTTTAGGTGGGCGGCAGAGAACGCTGGTATCAGCAAACATAGGAGGGTTGCATAGTGGCAACGTTCGCAGACCTTATTACCAAGGTACGCCGTGACCTACGCGACACGAATGCATCAGCCTATACGTGGTCTGATGCTGAAGTGTCCGATATGGTCGATGACGGCATTGACCAGGTAGAATCACTTTACCCGAAGGAAGTTACGCACGAGTTCGTGTATACGCCACCAGCAATCTCTGGTGGTCTTCGCACGGTCTCTCTTGCTGCGACCACGTCCCCGATTAATCAGCTCTATCGAGTTGAGATCTGGGGATCGCAGTCGTCTGTCCGTCAGGGATTCCAAGAGACGCTAGAGCCAGGAACTGGCTATGGTCCAGACAGCGGATGGGATATTCATGATGGAATCCTGCATCTACCGCCGTACTACGAGCTACCAAATCCATGCAACATTCGCTTGCTTGGCTATGGGCAGTATACCAAGATCGGTAG